>Ga0315545_1004774_pt1 | contig 11078 bp, 9 predicted proteins | sample SalMarSW160210MG_FD_203096 | JGI IMG/M metagenome (GOLD analysis project Ga0315545, IMG submission 203096) | Salt marsh sediment microbial communities from the Plum Island Ecosystem LTER, Massachusetts, United States - Salt Marsh Sediment SW1602-10 ...
GTGGCAAATCATGTTACGCACTGTCGAACCAATCCGTCCAGGTCGCCGATACCCACGCAGTAAAGCCAGGATGCTCAAACGATTCTCGATGACTTACAAACCCGTTCGTTAACTTAATGACATTGAGAAGAATGCCAGCATGATGGCGGATCTGATGAAGGGGAAAACGGCGATATGCTCGGCGGGGATGTGCAGCTTCTCTGTGACGATGATGGCCCAAAAGCTGCCGCCGATCAGGCTGGCAATGCTGATCACGAGCATGCTGCCGGCGGTGAAGGAAGCGACGCTCGTGCCGCAGCCCGTCGCCCCGCCCCTGGCCGAAGGCGAGGAGCCGGAGGAGAAGGAGAGCGAGCCGGTGGCGGCCGGAGAGGTGATCAAGGTCGTGGCCGAGCACAGTCAGCAGGCCATCGTCAACGTCCTTGGCTTCCTCAACGATCGGGACATCAACCTCACTTCGCTACAGATCCTGGAGCCTAACCTGGAAAGCGTCTTCCTGCACCTGACGGGAAAGAAGCTGAGGGAGTAGGCCGCGGCCTGCCAAGGAGAGAGAAGCCATGAAAATGTTAAGCATAACGTTCAAGGACTTGCAGATACTCTTCAAAGACCGCGGCGTGGCGCTCCAGCTCTTCCTGCTGCCCCTGCTGTTCGTTGTCGTCTTTGGCGGTGCGCTGGGTCAGTTGGGGAAGGGCGAACCGGACACCCGCATCTCGCTGCCGGTGATCGATCTCGATGGCGGCGCGGCGGCGCAGACGCTGACCCAAGGGCTTGACGCCGCCGGAGGGGTGCGCATCGAGGCGTACGCGCAGGCGGAGGCGCTGGCTTTGCTGGACGAGAACAAGATCTCCCGTGTGCTGACCATCCCCGAGGGCTTTACCGCTGACATCGAAGAGGGACGCCCGGTGACGTTGCGCCTGGTCAGTCACCCCGACGCCGATTCCGAGCAGACCGAGGTGGTGCGGCTGGTGGTCGAAGGGGTGGCCCAGGACATGTCGCTGGAGATTCAAATCCTCGCCGCCTTGCAACAGATGGGCGAGATGCAGGCCAGCGCGCCTGAAGAATACCAGGAGGCCTTTTCGGTGGAGCGCATGCAGGCGCAGGCGCGCGGTCAATTCGAGCGCGCGCAGACGCAGCCGCTGGTGGCAGTGACGCAAAGGGTGCCGGGGCAGGAGGCGGAGCAGGAGGAGGCCCTGGGCCTGGGCGACGTAGCCGTGCCCGGCGTCACCGTCCTGTTTGTCTTTCTTGCGGCCCAGACGACGGCACGCTCTATCTATGACGAGAAAAAGGTCGGTTCGTTCCGCCGCTTGTTGGCCGCGCCGATGAGCAAAGCGACCTTGTTGGCGGGCAAGATGGTGCCCAACTTGATCACGGGGCTGATCCAGACTGCTGTCATCTTTGCCTTTGGCATCGTCGGGCTGCGGCTGCTGAGCTTGCCCCCGGCCAAGCTGGGGCCTGACCCTCTCGCCACGCTGCTCGTCGTCGTGCTGATCGCGCTCTGCTCCAGTGCTTTTGGCATCCTCATCGCCGCCATCGCCCGCACCGAAAACCAGATCGGTGGATTGAGCACTCTGCTCCTATGGGGGATGGGGCTCTTGGGCGGTTCCTTCGTCCCCTTGTTCCTCCTGGAGCGTTTTCTCGGCCCACTGCCCAAGATCGTGCCGCACTATTGGGCCAATCACGCCCTGGTCAATCTGATGGTGCGTGGACTGGGTTTTGCCGACGTGGTGCTAGATTGTGCCGTGCTGCTGGGTTTCACGGCCCTTTTCTTCGCCATCGGGCTGTGGCGGTTTGATTTTGATTAGGGGAGGAGACCTGTCATGAACGCGATTTACTACACACTATCGGTTACTTGGAAGGAAATCCAACTGATGTTCAAGCAGCGTGGCGTGCTGGCGGTGTACTTTTTGCTGCCACTGTTGCTCAGTTCCATGATGGGTAGCATCAACCTCATGACCCAGAGTGACGAGGAAGCCACTATCTTGCTGCATGTTTGCCTAGTCAACCAAGACGCCGATGGCGCCTACGGGATCGAAGTTGCCAAGGCCTTACAGTCCATTGACGAACTGGACGTCGGGGTCTACGACACGGTTGCTGAGGCCGAGGAACAGGTGGCGAAGGGTGAGGCGGCGGCCGCCATCGTCATTCCGGCTGATTTTAGCCGGGATATCTATAGTTACACACGCACCGCCATCGAAGTCATCGTCGATCCGGGCCAGTCGGAGGGAGCCAGCATCGTCGCCGGCATTATGAACCAGGTGGTGGCCGAAGTGACTATCTGGGGCGAGGTGCAGTACGGCATCCGGGCCGTCCTGGATGGATCGGGCTTGCTCGCTGGAGCCAGCGTTGAGCAGCAAGGCGCCGTCGAGACGCAGACGCTGGGCGTCGTCATGACCGCACTGAACGAGATGCGCCGCACGCCCGCCATCGCCGTTGCCAACGAAGACCTGGAGGGAGCCCAAACTGAAGGGTGGATAGAAGCCTTTTTCGCCCTGATGTTCCCTGCTATCGCCGTGATGTTCATTTTCTTTGGCGTCGCCTGGTTGGCGCCCGCCCTCTTGAGGGAGCGCGAAGCGGGCACGCTGCGCCGCCTGCTGGCAGCCCCCATCCCGCGCGGAGCCATCATCGCCGGCAAGATGTTGGCCTTTATGTTGCTCGCTTGCATGCAGGTGGTCGTGCTGTTCAGTGTGGCGAACATCGGTTTCAAGATGCCGCTGGGGCAGGCGCCGGTGACGCTGGTGGCGCTCACCCTCGTCGTAGCGTTTGCATCAACTGCGCTGGGCATGATGGTCGCTGCACTGGCCAAGACCTCCAAGCAGGCCGATAGCGTCGGTGTGCTGATGGGGTTCATCCTGGGAGGCATCGGCGGCTGCATCGGTGCGCGGGAGCCCTTCGTGCGCTCAGGTGGCTTCTTGGGAGTTCTGTCGAGCCTGACGCCCCACGGACACGCCGTCGAGGCGTACTACCGCCTCATGGCAGAGAACGGGACATTTGTCGATATCCTGCCGCGGATGGGCATCCTGTTGGTGATGGGCATCGTCTTCTTCGGGATCGCGGTGTGGCGCTTCAAGTTCGAGTAGATGGCCTAGGATGTGATTATGCTATGCGTTGAGATTCGGGTAAGGGGACAGATCGACCCCCACTGGTCGGATTGGTTCGAGGGGTTCATCATCACGCACACCGACCAAGAGGAGACGATCCTGACGGGCGATGTCACCGACCAGGCGGCCCTGTACGGCCTGATCGCCAAGCTACGGGACTTGGGACTGCCCTTGGTGTCGGTGGATAGCAGCGAGGTTTGAGGTCGGGGCAATAGTCCGAGACCTCGGGGGTTTCCAAAACCCCCGAGGTCTTTTACGTCTGCGCGAGCCACCTCTTCTCTTGCTGGATGCGGATCGCACCGGCGAACTGTTCGTCGATGAAAAGGGCTTTGGCTTGCTAAGACAGCCAATCTGGGTTATAGTCGCTCCGTTTGGAAGGCAGAGCTACACGTGTTCGAATAAAACTGGCGCCAGAGACGTTGGATGGTGAGGAGCAGAGGTCTTGGTGCAACTGATCGGCTTTTTCTGCGTAGTGAACGTAGGTCGGCGTATTTTGAAACCTTTCCCATCTTTGGCGGTCAAATTCCTATGGAAGTAGAAGGAGCGCGCGATGGAGAGTAAACCTAGTCAGCTATTGATCGACCTGCGGGACGTAGTCAAGACCTACGAGACCGGCGCAGGAGGTGTGACCGTCCTCAAGGACATCGACCTGCGCGTGAACGAGGGCGAGTTCGTCGGCGTGGTGGGACCCTCCGGCTCCGGCAAATCGACACTGCTCAACATGATCACCGGCATCGACCGGCCCACCAGCGGCGAGGTGTACGTCGCCGGAGAGGCAGTGCACGGGATGAGCGAGAACCAACTAGCTCGCTGGCGCGGCAAGAACGTCGGCGTCATCTTCCAGTTCTTCCAACTGCTGCCCACCTTGACCATCATCGAGAACGTCATGCTGCCGATGGATTTTTGCAGCGTCTACAAGCGGCGCGAGCGGAAGAAAGTAGCGAAGCATCTCTTGGAGCAGGTGGGCATCGCGCAGCACGCTGACAAGCTGCCCAACGCCCTCAGTGGCGGGGAGCAGCAGCGGGCGGCCATCGCCCGGGCGCTGGCCAACGACCCGCCCGTCATCGTCGCCGATGAGCCGACGGGCAACCTGGACACCCATACGGCATCCGAGATGTTTGCACTGTTCGACAGCTTGGTTGACCAGGGCAAGACGCTCCTTGTCGTCACCCACGACCGGGAGTTGAGCAAGCAGATGGGACGGGTGATCCACCTGTTGGATGGCCGCATCGATCGCGATCAGAACAACGGCCATCGCCGAGTGCGGGTGTAGCTTGGGATATGAATTCTATGCCTTGCTGCCGGTGTTCTCCACCGCGGTGCGGGCTTTTGTGTTATCTGGGAGGATGAGGTGAGTATAGCTTGGCGCAAAGTCTGGCGCGATCTGTGGCATAACAAATTCCGCACAGTGCTGGTGGTGCTCTCCACCGCCGTGGGAGTGTTCGCGTTAGGGCTGGTCTTTGGTATGTCCGGCGTGATGCGTGCGCGGATGACGGAGAGCCATCAAGCGAGCAATGCCCCACATATCGAGATGTACCCGGATTGGTTTGATCGGGACGTCGTCGAGGCGGTGCTGCGCGAGCCGGGTGTCGCTGACGTGGAAGGGGAGGTGCGCACCAGCTTCCGCTGGAAATTGGTGGGCGAGGACGAGTGGCGCGATGGGACGATCATCGCCCGCGCCGATTACAAGTCGCAGCGCATGTACCCCATCGAGTTGCTAGAAGGCGATTGGCCCGATGGTCGTGCGCTGGCCGTGGAGCGCATGTCATCGAGCCACTTTGGCCTCCCCGTCGGCACGGACATAGTCGTTGAATACGGGCGGCACGAGCGCACGATGACGATCGAGAGCATGATACGTCATCCCTACACGCCTCCTCCTCAGCTCAGCATGGGCAACGCGACCTTTTGCGCTTCGATGGAGACGCTCGCCTGGCTGTTCGACCGTCCGGAGGTGTTTGACACGCTCAACGTTCAGTTAGAGTCCTTCAGTCAGGAGGGAGCGGAGGAGGCCGTCGAGCGGATCAAGGATCGGCTGGAAGAGCTCGGCTTGCAGGTATACTACTACGACATCGTAGACCCGAAGGTGCACTGGGCGCAGGAGATGATGGACGCCATATTCCTCATCCTGGGAGTGCTGGGCGTGCTGGCATTGGGACTGAGTGGGTTCCTGGTCATCAACACGATGAACGCTATCGTCACCCAGCAGGTGTGGCAGATTGGCGTGATGAAGGCCGTCGGCGCGACGGGGGGGCATGTGACGCGCCTTTACCTGACGACAGCGTTGATTTATGGTCTGCTCGCGCTGTTTGTCGCCGTGCCGCTGGGGGCGATCGGCGCGCACCTGATGGCGGCCTGGATGCTCGACTATTTCAATATCTTTCCCGGCGGGTTCCGTGTTGTAGAGATGGCGGTGGTCATCCAGATTATCGTGGGGTTGATCGTGCCGCTGTTGGCGGCGTTGGTGCCGGTGGTCGGCGGCGCGCGCGTCAGTGCGCACAAGGCGATTAGCACCTACGGTCTGGGGGGTGGGTTTGGACGTGGTCTGTTGGATCGCTTGCTGGGCCGCGTGCGTCACCTGCCGCGCCCGCTGGCGCTCAGCATGCGCAACACCTTCCGCCGCAAGGCGCGCGTCGCGCTGACGCTGCTCTCGCTCATCCTCGGCGGTGTGATGTTCATCGTGGTGATGAGTGTGGGGGATTCTTTCACCAACACCCTTGATGTGTTGCTCAGCGACTTTGGCTTCGACGTCCTGGTGGTTTTCGATCGCACGTATCGTATGGAGCGCTTGATCGAGGCGACCGAGAGCGTGCCGGGTGTGACCTACGTTGAGGTGTGGGACGTGCGCGGGGCGACGTTGGAGTTGGACAACGGCGAGGAGCTCCAGGGGCAGTTGTGGGGTGTGCCGGACAACTCCAAGATGTTCAATCCGCGGATTATCGCCGGCCGCGCGCTGCAGCCTGACGATGGCAACGCGATTCTGCTAAACAGCAAGATCGCCGCCGATGAGGGCTTTGTGGTTGGTGACGAAGTGACGTTGAACGTCGATGGGGAGGAGACCACCTGGACGGTGGTGGGGCTGATCGTCAATATCAACAACAACCAGCACGACAACTTTGTGCCCTTTGACGCTATGGCAAGGGAAATCGGCAACGCCAACCGGGGCGCTTTCTTGATGGCAAATTCTGCGGAGCACACTACAGAGGCGCAGGTGCAGTTGATCGAGGATATGCGCGCGGCGTATGAGGTACATCGCCTCAAGCCCGTGTTCTTCCAGAGCGCTGCCGAGACGCGGGAGCTGGGCGAGGCCCAGTTCGAGATCGTCGTCTACTTGATGCTGGCGATGGCGATTCTGGCGGCGGTCGTGGGCGGCATCGGCTTGATGGGCACGATGTCCATCAACGTGGTAGAGCGCGGGCGCGAGATCGGTGTGATGCGCTCCATCGGCGCGACGTCGCTTGCCGTTGCCGGGATTTTCGTGGTCGAGGGCATGTTCGTGGGCGCGTTGAGCTGGCTGCTCGCTTTGCCCGTCAGCTATCCGGGCGCGCTGGCCTTTAGCAGCGTCGTCGGCACCGCGGTGTTGGAGATGCCGCTCGACTTCAAGTTCTCGGTCCATGGGGTGGTGCTCTGGCTGGGGGTTGTGTTGGCGCTTTCGGCGGTGGCGAGCCTGTGGCCGGCCCTCCGGGCTACGCGGGTGAGCGTGCGGGAAGCTCTGGCGTATGAATAGCACGTGAGCGGATGGACGAGTCGAGGAATGCGACTGACGATTGACAAATGATGAATGTACGAGGAGGAATGGGATGAGCGGGAAAAAGATGCTTGTAGGATTCTTGACGGTTGTGACCGCCGCATTGCTGGCTGGATGCAATGGGGCCGCAGCGACGACCGGAGAGGCAACCGATGTGCCGGTGGTGGTTTCGGGCACTGCAGGCACAGTGGTGGCTGAGGCGGTCATCGAGCCGGCCCGCTCCAGCAGCCTGAGCTTTGACGTGTCGGGCACGGTTCTGGAGGTGCTGGTGCAGGAGGGCGACGCGGTGAAGGCAGGCGACTCCCTCGCCCGGCTTTCGACCGACGACCTGGAACGGGCGTTGGCCCAGGCGGAACTGGGCCTGCGCCAGGCGGGACTTCGACTGGAGCAACTGGAGGTGCCCTCCGATGAGGCGGACGTGGAGACAGCTCAGGCAGTCATTGCCGACGCCCAGGCGGCCTACACCGAGGCGGTTCAGAACCTGCGGCTGACCGAGGACAGCGTCGCCGTGGGTGACCAGGTGCGGGCGGCGCGGCAGGCGCGGGACGAGGCGTACCGGGTGTACCAGGACCTGCAGGCCAAGTTTGACCGGGGGGAGCGAGGGATCGAGCAGCGCCACGTGGACCGGGCTCACGACGCCTACCTGGACGCAGAGGGGGCGTACCAGCGGGCGGTGCAGAACGCAGAGCTGCAATTGCTGGCAGCGCGGAACGCGGTGGCGCAGGCCGGACGGGCGGTGGAGCAGGCACAGCGGAACCTGGACGAGCTGCAGGAGGGAGCGGACGCGCTGGACCTGAAGGCGGTGCAGTTGGAGATCGAGGCAGCGGAATTGGGACTGGCAGACGCACAGGCGGCGCTGGAGGATGCGGTGCTGGCGGCGCCGTTCGACGGGGAGGTAGCGGCAGTGGACATCGATGTGGGGGACACGGCAACGCCGGGACAGCCAGTGATGGTGCTGGCGACGCTGGAGCAGTTGCAGGCACGGACGACGGACCTGACGGAGCTGGACGTGGTGCGGGTGAAGGTGGGGCAGCCGGCGGTGGTGACGGTGGACGCGCTGCTGGGTCAGGAGTTCGATGGCGTAGTGAGCGAGATCGCGCAGCAGCCCGGGGACTATCGGGGGGACGTGGTGTATGCGGTCACCGTCGAGCTGAACGTGGCGGCGGATTCCCCGCTGCGGTGGGGGATGACGGCGTTGGTGGAGATACAGACGGAATCCACTGATACTGACTGAAAACGCAGACAACTGAATCCGACACACCCCTGGAGGCCTCCAGGGGTGTGTTTTTGCGATCTCGGTTTGACAGGATTGGCGAGTGGGGGTAGACTTGGGCCGGAGATAGACCATGGCGGCAGCCAAATCGACAGCCGAACAAGCCCCGTTTCTCAGCGACCCTACCGGGCGCGAGCATCCGCTCGCCGGCGAGTCGATCACGATCGGGCGGGCGGTCGAGAGCGACATCGTCATCACCAGCAAGCGCGTGTCACGCGAGCATGCCTGCGTGCGGCGCGATGGCTGGCGCGTGATGCTCGAGGATCTGGGTAGCACCAACGGCACGTTTCTCAACGACGAGCGGCTGCTTTCGCCCGTGGCGCTGCACGACGAGGACCACATCAAGATCGGCGATGTGATCCTGACCTTTCACGATCCCGACATCACCTTCCGCGACACGCCCTTCCCCGAGCTGGAGATGGACGTGGCCGCGGGGGTCGTGCGGGTGGATCGGCGTATCGTCACCCTGGCGCCCAAGGAGTTTGCGCTGCTGGCGTATCTTTACGAGCGGCAGGGGGAGGTTTGCTCCAAGGACGAGATCGGCATCGCCGTCTGGCCCGAGTACCGGGAGGGGGTCTACGATTACCAGATCGAGAACCTGGTGCGCCGGTTGCGCGCCAAGCTCGAACTCGAGTCCGCCGAGCCCCAATTGCTGCTCACGATCCGTGGGTTGGGGTACAAGTTGATCGCGCGGGGGTAGATCGGACGCTGTGTGGTAGGAGGCAGGATGCTTCCTTGCTCGTGAAGCGTAAAACGTGAGAGTGCTGACGTTCACGTTTCAAAAAACAGATAGGCGGTTGTTAGCTGGGCGATAGGTAGCCCGGCCGACCGTGTGGTATACTATCCGCAGGATAGTGGATGATGACGCTGAGGGAAGTTGACAAGATCCCTGCGGAGGAGAGGGGAAATGACAACGTGACACCTGCTTCGCTGGAAGGCCAGACGCTTGGCAAGTACCGGGTCATGGAGCCGCTGGGACGCGGTGGGATGGCGCGGGTCTATCGGGCCTACCATCCGCAGCTTGATCGCTATGTGGCGATCAAGGTGCTGCGCTCTGACCTGGTGGAGGACGAAGAGTTCCTGACCCGTTTCCGCCGCGAGGCGCGGGCGGTGGCCGCCTTGCGCCATCCCAACATCGTGCAGGTTTTCGATTCCGACGTAGAGGGCGAGATCTACTACATCGTGCTAGAGTTGCTGGAGGGGGATACGCTCAAGACACGGCTGAATGACTACCGCATTCGGGGCGAGCGCATGCCGCTGGGCGAGATAGCGCGTATCCTGCTCGACGTGCTCGACGGGCTGGCCTACGCCCACGGCGAGGGGATGATCCATCGCGACATCAAGCCTGCCAATATCCTTCTGACCAGGCGCGGCGAGGCGGTCGTCACCGATTTCGGCATCGCGCAGATGGTCGGCAGCACGCGCCACACGGCCTCCGGCGCGATGATGGGCACGCTTAACTATATGGCGCCCGAACAAGGACTCCAGGGGCAGAGTGACGTCCGCAGCGATGTCTACTCGCTGGGCATCGTGTTCTACGAGATGCTGACTCAGCGGGTGCCTTTCGACGCCGATACACCCCTGGCCGTTCTGATGAAGCACCTCAACGATCCCCTGCCTTTGCCGCGCAAGATCGAGCCAGCGGTGCCGGAGCCGCTGGAGCGGGTCGTGCTAAAGGCGTTGGCCAAGCAGCCGGATGATCGCTACCAGAGCGCTGGGGAGATGGCCGAGGCGTTGGTGGCAGCGGCGAAGGAGGCAGGGTTCGAGATACCGGACTGCATCTCGCTGCCGCTTTCCTTCACGACGGCGGAGGCTCCGGCGGAGTCGGTGGCCGTCTTTTCCGGCACGGCGCGGGAAAAGATCACCGACAGGCACTTTGCGGAGGATGACACAGATGCTGCTCTGGGCAAGAAGCTGGCGGCGGCAGGCGCCGAAGCCGGGCGCAGTCTCGGCGTGGCAGGAAAGGAGCTGTGGGGCGCTCTGGGCGCGGCGGCGCACGTCGCCCTCACCAAGACGACCGAAGCGCTGCGCGACGCGACGGATGCCGTCGAGGGAGCCAGGCGCGGTGGGTCGCCGCCAGTGCCGCCGTCTCCCCCCACTTCTCCTGAGCCTCCAGTGCGGGGGACCGCCTCTGGAGAGGGTGGCCAGACAGGCGACAAAGAGATCGGGGAGGTGGAGGGCCAACGGCTGGTGGCCGGGGATGCGGCTGACAAGCTGAAGAAGAAGCAAGCGAAGGAGCTCAGGCGGCAGGAGCGGCAGAGTCGCAGAGAACGCGGCGATAGCGGTGTGGGATTGACGATCCTGGGCGCGATTGGACTGCTACTCGCTGGCAATTCGTGCATGCTCACGTTGGCGGCCCCGACGGGTTTCTGGGCCATTTACGAAAACGGCTGGCCGATAGAGCTGTTCCTGGTCTGCTTGGGATTGTTTGGGGTCATGTACGTCACTTCTTCTATCTGGCTGCTGATTCCGGCGGGCATTGCTCTTGGAAATGGGCTGATTTTCGCGTACTGTGCACTGACTCAGAATTGGGATCATTGGGTGTTCCTTTGGATCTTTGAGTTGTGGATCGTCATTGGCTCGATCTGGGTGCCGATCTGGCTGGCGAGGAACAAGAGTCTCGCTCGCGGGGTGAGTCGTCTCGTCGCGTTGACGGGCGGTTTGCTGTCCGTCGGGGCCATCGCCGTCATCGGTGTGGTTGTCGGTGTGGGTGAGTTGCTCGCCAGTCTGACCGCGACGTTTGGACTGTGACTGGGTAGGAGAGGGCTGGGAACTGCCGGATAAGCTTACTATGATTTAGTCAAGTCCTTCTTTGTTGAGTGGCAAGTAAACGCGTAGGCACAACTCGCAAAAGGTCATTTTTCGAGCCACGGGTTAGAGTATGTACCGAACGGATGACACCGAGTTCCTGAATGGAAGCAAGTACAACTTGCCAGCGGTCGCATTGCAGCGGCGAGCACTGTTA
>Ga0315545_1004777_pt1 | contig 11073 bp, 5 predicted proteins | sample SalMarSW160210MG_FD_203096 | JGI IMG/M metagenome (GOLD analysis project Ga0315545, IMG submission 203096) | Salt marsh sediment microbial communities from the Plum Island Ecosystem LTER, Massachusetts, United States - Salt Marsh Sediment SW1602-10 ...
CCTTCCGTTAACAGCTTTAATCTCGTTGAAGAGAGCGATAAGTCTATCTAGTCGAGAGGAAAGAATTAAGTTTTGATGAGCATTACCTCCAAACTTTTGACAGAAACTGGAGATATAGGACTCCAAGTTTCCCTCACAGGTTCTATTTATAAATTCCGGTATACTTTTTTCAGTCAGTTTTTCACTGTCTAACAAGTCGTGTTCACCATGAGTTTGAAATAGTTGAAGATATTTTTGAATTTCTTGTGTATCCTCGAAATTTTTATCTGCAAGATACCTCCAACCATGAACTATAAGATTCTCCAAATAATATTTTTTTTCTTCATCTTCAATAAGTCGGTGAAATATCTGAGGTCCTTTCGGAGTTTTCTTTTGAAAAGCTCGAGAGATCCGATTCGCATCTTCATTTGTATAACACAAGACTCCAACTGATGCGTCAGCGTGTTCTTTCAGATAATTTTTGATTTTCCATTTGAGCTTGACCTGGAAATGACCGTTAACATGATTTCCTTTTGCATAGAAGTTTTGTATTGCTTCGAACTCTACCCTGCCCGATTCATTCACAACAGATCCTTTCTGGTTTGGCTTTAATATGCTTTTCCCTAGAGACACAAAATAGTCACTTGGATCTCTCGGATTTTCTGGACCAAGAATTATTTCTTTCGATTTTCTCCACTCTCTTAGATGATTTAACCTGTGTGGATTTGCTTTCAGATGCCTGTAAATCATTTGTCCGGGCCCCGCAAAACATATTAAACAAGTTCCTTTTGTCAGAAGCTTAATAAATTCCCATTGTTCGTCACTGGTATCTTGGAATTCATCTACAATGACCAGTGGATATGTGCTCCACAAGCACCTTTGGATGCTATAGCTATTTCGGAGAATTGCAATAGCATGACAACAAAATTCGTCAAAATGCATTGCGTTTGTCTCTTTATTCTCTTCAAGAATATCCTTCCCTTGTTGCAATAGAGCTTCTCGTTCACCACTAAGTAATAGGCTTATCTTACCAGGGGCAAAGCCTGCATATTTACCAAATTGTTGCACTATGTGTAAGAAGAAGGCGTGATATGTATTAATCTCTACCTTTGTGGTACCCACAAGTATTCTGCTTTTTTCCAAAAGTTGAAAGACAGCTGCGCGTGAGAACGTAAGGATAAGCACTTTCTGGTAATCCTTAAGTTGGTGTGTTTCAACGAATGCTCTTGCTTTTAAAATTGCAGCCATCGTCTTCCCACTACCTGGCTTACCTGTAACTAACAAACATGGAGATTTATCATTTATAATCTCTTGTTGTTTAGGTGTTGGTTCAAAGGGTAAGCTGCACATACTTCTTAGGATTTCCCTCATTGTTTTTTAAAGATCCCTGGAGATACTTATTGATGTAGACAAATATTTCAATAATATTTTTAGGAAATTTTATACCTTCTCTGATCTTGCAATATTGACTTCCCCAAAGCTTTCCATATCTTGTACTTTTTACACTCAAGTTATCTACCAAAATATTATACAATTTTTTGCAACACTCTAGTTTGTCTGAGCTATATATTTTTTCTATGGCATTCAATAAATCAGATAGATGCCGGGAGCTTTGCACATTACTTGAGTTTCGAAACCCATTGTATAATTCCCTGAAAACATCTCCTCTTATTTCATGTAATTGTGCTATAAAAGAACCTATTTGTTCAAAACTACTTTGTAGTAAGAGAACTTTTTCAAGATTTGTATCTAGAGGAAAACTTACAGTAAGACCGCACATCTCTTTTATGCTATCTGTCGATGATCTAGTTGTTTCCTCGTCGTCAATTAGCGCAATTAAAGGAAGTTTTAAGCCTCTCAAGTGTTCAGCAAACGTTGGTATCTGGGTTTTTGACTCGCAAGGAATAATAGTGCAACCGAGTGAATCAAATCCCCTGAGATGGGTAAATCCCCTTCCATCAAGATATTGAGAAAACTCAGAGAAAAATCCTTCATCTGTAGGTCCTTCTACTAATACGATAGCCTTGGAAAACAATGCTTGCACTACTTGGCTTTTATAATATCTCTCAATAAATTTCATACCCTTTTCACCCCATTCCGGACGGACTGCTTTTGTTGAATAGTTCTTCTTTCGTAAAAGCAAGATCTCCCTCAAGTTAAATGGCTCAGCGATGCAAGGAGAATGGCTACTTACAAAACATTGATTTGATAATGACTGAACGCGTCTAGTTATGTTTCGTTGCAAGTGCGGATGAAGACTATTCTCTGGTTCTTCAAAAAGGAATATGCAATTTTGAGTCCTTTCTGCTAATTTAACTATGGAGGAGAATACTAACGCATTGCGAGTTCCCCCACCTTGATAAGCCGCTGGATAAGGCATTTCTGCTCCCTCCACATGTACTGAGGGCACAAGATTACGAAGTATCCCAAAACGAGAGAGCATAAGAAGCTCGAATTTTAATTGCTGAGCTGATTTAGCATCCAGGGGGACAAAACGGTTTAGCTCCTTTATGATTTCTTGGAGTAAGTTTTCAAAGTCTACATTATCTTGCAGTCTCTTGCCTATTTGTTGAGCATCTTCTATCATGGCTGCTTCTTGTTCTGAAAGTTTAATATTTCGCTCTTTTAAAAGCTTATTCAAAATAGAATAGGTGCTAAAGGTAAAGGTTTGATTTACATTCCTATACGAACGTAAAAAGAAGAACCCGAATCTCTTTTTATCCGATGGAGTAAAACTTGGATTTAGGCTTTCATCTTCTTTTGATTTGGGATAAAAGGTTTCCCATTTAAATTCGTCTTCTATCTCATCATACTTTGCACTAAAAGCTACTCTAAACACCTTCATATTGTTATTATCATCAAAACAAGCAGTCGTTTCAGCCGATTCTATAGTTTTTTTCTCTTGAATATTCCAACACTCCCACCCACCTGCTTTGTTTCTAAAATAATTTTCGTCATCTTCAGATAAATTACCTATAACCAATTCAATTTTTATCTCTACTGGTGACCTATCCTTGTTATGTGTTTTTCTACCAAAGAAGTCTAACTCCGAAATTAAATTTTTTTGATAAAGTGCATATGGATCTAACACAAGGTTTATGGCTTCCAACAGATTTGTTTTCCCTACATTATTCTCCCCAACAAGAAGATTTCGCCTTTTAAACAATATTTCTTCATGGCAGAAAGACCTGTAGTTATCAATTATAGCCTTTAAAATAGTCAATTGTAAGCCCCTTTTTTCACCAAGATTTGCACAATCTAATCATAACTTAGTTGAAAAATTTGTCTAACTTCCCTCTGAAGTCTGCAGTGCAAGTGAAACTTCTTTTTCTTCATCCCACCAACATCTCATCTAAATCTCCCCTGTCTACGTGCCTGTGGCAGGCACAGGCAGGCAAATCCTCCCTTTTTATAAAAAGGTGTAAATTTAAAATCTTTTCCATGCTCCTTTCATTATTCCCTTGTTATTTCTTTTTCTCTTCATTTTCCACAATTTCCCAGTATCTACCTTTTCTTCCACCTGCTCTTTCTTATAAGGTCTTTTTTCTTCAACTTATTGAGATGATACTTTACTCCCTCTGTTGCGATTCCCAATAATTCAGAAAGTTTCTTTCTTGTTGCGCTGAGGTTTTCCTTAAATGATTATGCTATCGCTTCAGGGAAAAAGCCGTTAAGTTTAACTTGTGCAGAATATTACAAGTGGTTATATCGATAGTAAAAGTTATTTCACTTTAAGGAGGTTCTGCCATGTATCAATCAATGGATTTTTCCCAATTTCAAAGCTGAACTGATGATCTAATCATATTAATTTCTTTAATTCTTCTATTATCTCCTTACCTTCTTCTGTCAGCACATATTTGCCAGTTTTACGAGCACCCCAGAAATCAACGATGCCCTGCTCTCTAAGCCATTTAATATCCTTTTCTATCACTCGTGTAGTAACTCCGGTTTTAATAGCAAACTCAGCAATAGAAAATGTCTCCCCTGTGTGAAGTATATCAATAATATCGGTGATCCTTTTCAATTTACTGCCTTTTATTCCGAACTTTATTCCGAACTTTATTCCGAACTCTTTCCCCCTTTCTATTTCAACATCTGTTGGCATTCTGCGTTTAGGTCTCCAGAATGTCGCAGTAAAGAAAGTTTCGAACTCGAATTTCACTGGCCGGAGCCCGGCTGATTTTACCAGCCTCCTCATTTTGCTAATCCCAGTCCCCATCTTTTCTATGTATTTGATTCGGTGGAGCAGGTTTGCAATATTGGGATTTCTTAAAACGCTTTTCTTCCCAAAGTCCTCAGGCCTCAATCCCTTCACGAGTCCGCCGGGGTTAGTAATTTCAATCCTATCATCAAACATCTCCACCATCACATTTGCACCCTTTTCAAAATAGTCTCGGTGCGCTACAGCATTTATAATGGCCTCTCTCATAGCATCCTAAGGAATTTCGGGAATCTCCCTCCTTCTGGGTTCCCCAGTCATTTCGTATCTCACCGGTATATACTGTTTGAGAAAATTCATTGCCCCATCTATATTGTTAACGACATCCTCGTTAAAGTCTCGCCTATCAAGAACATTTATTTTCTCTATCCCTCTGTATAGTGCACAGGTCACGGCTGTGTGAAAATATGTATCCTGTAAATTCTTTGAAAAAAAGAGAATGCCGGTGTTATTGAAAATAACCTTACCTTCCTGTTTTTCGGCAACTCCCAAATTTGTCAGTATGGAGGGAGTATCCAGAACCTTTGAAATGTTGGCAAGTCTGAAGAATCTATCAAGCTTTCTTGGGTCAAAGTGGGTCTCATAGTCAAATTTCAGGTTGATAAGTTCATTAAACCTAATTTTCCCTTCTGCTTTAAAGAATTCAACTATCTCATCTCTGCTCAGTTTTTGGGAATTGGGGCCAACTCTTGTGTAAAAGCCTGATGCACACTTATAGGGCTTATCTTCCCCTTCTCGAACATTGACAATTAAAGTGTTTTCAAATTCCTCAAGAATAAGTTTTATTTTGGGTTCACAGTTATTAGCTATGTCCTGGATCTGGGATTTTAGAACATTTGTAACGCGTATCCCCTTTAATTTCCTGTCGTCTGTTATCCCCAGGAAAATTCTTCCCCCTGAAGCGTTAGCGAAGGCCACCATTTCTTTATCAATGCTACTGATGTTTTCCCTAAATTCTATCTTGTAACCTTCTCCCTCCTCCAGGATAAGCTGCAATTCGTCTTTATTCATGCCGCCAGCACTTCGTTTAATTCCTTTAAAAGATTGTCCAATTCTGGCCCAAAGAGTTGATTTAGCTTTACGGGGCCGCCTTTTTCATAAAACGGTGCATATTCAAAGTCCTCCATACTAATGCTTACTGAGGAAGCAATATGGTCCTTAATCATCTCAAGCCATTTCCTTTGTTCAGGAGTAAAGATATGTCCCAAATTCTGTTGCTCAGAGAGCCATTTATGAAAACGGCGGTTTACTATCTCTGGAAATGGCTCAAGCACATCGCTTTTACCAACAGCAAAACGGATGAGGGAAATGATGTTCGTTAAAAGCTTCTGTGGGCCAGCCCCTTTAACCCTTGCTTTTTCCAGTTGTTCATAAGCCTGCCACAGAAGTTCAGGGGTAAGATTATAGGGCGGTTTCTTGATAGCATCTGCAAGTTGTCTTATCTCTTCGTATGTAAGACGGCGTTTACTATAAGGTTTGCTGTAAATAATCTGCAAAGCGGTAAGTTCATCCTTGTTTTCCTCTATAAACTTCCTAAAGGTATCAATCATAGTTCTGGCTTTTTCCTTTGCCTGCTCATCAAAACCCGCCAAAATGATTTTATCTTTGCTCACAGTGTCTATAGTTTGCTCGTTCCTTTTTTTGATGTCAATAATCGTGTTCCTTAACTTCGGATTGTCAAAGGGTCCGCAGGCATCTTTTACCAATTCCTCGGAGGCCTTTTTCACCTGTTCTTCTGTCGGTTTTTCTGTCTGAAAAATCTTTTTGGCCTTTTCCACCTTTTTATCCGGATCAACGGCATCCAACAGGTTATTGACCATTTGCTTCAGGGGCATTCCATCTGCGGCACTTTCGAGCTCTTTTCTATCTTCTTCGTTTATCTCTCGATCCATCCTGGCGAGTCTTCCCGCCAGAGAGGTGAGCGTATCCTCATCCCTATTGCCCAAGGCAACCGACATAATAAGCTTGTCAAAGGGTATGCTCTTTTTTCGTTCCAGAGGACGGGAATCAGTCTTATCGTTTTCGCATACGCCCACGGCATCCACAATCACAAAATGCGTTTTATGAGGGACATCAGGGGTAACAGCATTTAGGTCAGTTGGAGAAATGACCCTGGTTCCGCGCCCCTTCATCTGTTCAAAGTACACTCTTGATTTCACATCTCGCATAAACAGAAGACACTCTAACGGTCGGATATCTGTACCGGTTGAAATCATATCCACGCTCACTGCTATGCGTGGATTGTAGGAATTGCGGAAACTAGCGATCAAATCCTCTGTCTTTTCCCCAGTAGTTTTATAGGTTATTTTTTTGCAAAACTCATTTCCCTTGCCAAATTCCTCTCTCACGATATGCACAATATCCTCTGCATGGGAATCATCCTTGGCAAAAATAAGAGTTTTGGGAACCTCTTCTCTTCCCGGAAATATTTCTGTGAAGAGTTTTTCTTTAAAGGTTCTTATGATCGTTCTAATCTGGTCAGGAGCTACCACATTCCGATCTAATTGTTTGGCAGAGTATTCAAAATCTTCATCCAACTGCTCCCAGCGTACCTTTCGTGTAAGCTTATCACGTTTGTCTATGTAATAACCTGCATCTACCTTGCTTCCCTCTTCTGTAATCTGGGTCTTAATGCGGTAGACTTCATAGCCTACATTCACGCCGTCTGCAACTGCTCGCTCGTGGCTGTATTCCATTACAAGATTCTGATGGAAAAATCCGAGAGTCTGTTTAGAGGGAGTAGCTGTTAATCCTACAATAAAGGCGTCAAAATACTCAAGAACCTGCCGCCAGAGATTGTAAATGGAGCGGTGGCATTCATCGGTGATAATAAAATCAAAGGTCTCTATGGGAATGTGGGGATTATAGGAGACCTCTTTTGGCTCCTCACCGCTCGGTGCTATCTCGAAAAGGGAGTGTTCTTCAATCTCCGTGTCAAATTCTGGTTCTCCTTTAAGCATAGAATAGAGCCTCTGAATTGTACTGATACAGACTCGACTTACGGGGTCAATTATGTTTGAAGTGAGATGCTGGACATTGTAAAGCTCCGTAAATTTTCTTCCATCGTCAGGAGTGATATACTGTTGGAATTCCCTCCTTGTTTGGCGACCTAAATTATTGCGGTCAACCAGAAAAAGCACTCTTCTTGCATTGGTGAATTTTATTAGTCGGTAAATGAAGTTTACGGCGGTATAGGTCTTGCCAGATCCTGTTGCCATCTGGATTAGCGCTCTTGGCTTTGCTTCTGTAAAGGATTCTTCGAGATTGTGAATGGCATCTACCTGACACCCTCTCAATCCTTCTGTGACCAATGGCGGGATTTGCCCTAATCTTGCTCTGAGGGTATCCGGTTGGGAAAGCCATTCCTGAAGTGTCTCCGGTTGGTGAAAGGCGAACACCCATCGGGAACGAGTGTCTGGATCTCTTAAATCTCGGAAAAAGGTCTCTATACCTGTACTTTCATAGGCAAAGGGAAGGGGTTCCTGGACCGTAGGAAGATTTTCAGGGGTCCCTACCAGATATTTGTCTGATTGGTCTGCGATCCCACTTAGGGTAGTGCCTTCGGGCTTTGCCTCTATGACGCCAATAGCCTTTCTGTCCACAAAGAGCAGATAATCTGCTTCGCCAGTCTTGAGAGGAAATTCGCGAACAGCTACGCCCAGAGAGGCGCCGAGGTTTAACCCCCGTAGGTTTTGAACCTTCCAGCCTGCCGCCTCAAGCAACTGGTCGATCTTCTTTCTTGCCCTTTCCTCTGGTTTCATAGTAAAAAGCGCCTAACAGCTAATAGGTATCAATTTTTCCCTCATCACAAGACCTTCCCTGGGTTCATTATGCCCTGGGGGTCGAAGGTCTGCTTTATGCCCCGCATCAGGGAGAGGGCTACAGGGTCGGCAAACTCCTTGAGGTATTCCCTCTTCACCGCGCCGATGCCGTGCTCACCGGTGATCGTTCCCCCCAGGGAGAGGACGGTGCGGATAAGCTCATAATCTATCGCCTTCCTCACCTTCTTCCACTTCTCATCGGCCATCTCGCCCTTGAGGACATTGGTGTGGATGTTGCCATCACCAGCGTGGCCAAAACAGACTATTTTCACCCCATATTTTCGGGCCATCTCCCCCTTGGCCCTCAGGAAGGCTGATATCTGGGTGCGGGGGACGACCACATCCTCCTTGTCAATGATGGGGCTGAGGAGAGCCAAGCCCTCGGGGATCTCCCTGCGGGCCTCCCACATCCTCTCCTGATCCGGTCTGTTGTCAGCCACCAGCACATCTTCTGCCCCCTGGTCCAGGCAGATCTCCCCTGTGGTCTCATAGAGCCCTTCCAGTTCCTCCTTCTTTTGGCCATCTATCTCAATGAGAAGTTGGGCGGCCTTATCCCTAAAGGGAACCTCTCTATTGATCTTCTTCTCCGAGGCAATAATGGCCGCCCTCTCCATAAATTCAATTGTGGCTGGAACGATCCCCTTCTCCACCAGGAGGGAGACAGTTTCCCCTGCCTTCTCTAAGGAGGGAAATGGAACCAGGAGGTCAACCTTGCAGGGGGGAAGGGGGATCAGCCTGAGGGTGATGGAGGTGATTATCCCCAGGGTCCCCTCGGATCCAATAACTGTTCCAATCAGATTGTAACCGGAGACATCCTTGATTATCTTCCCCCCCAAGTTAATGGTCTGGCCCGAGGCCAGGACTAACTCCAGGCCGGTGACATAATCCTTGGTGATGCCATACTTGAAGGCCCGAGGGCCACCTGCCCCCTCAGCCACATTTCCCCCTAAGCTACAGGAATCCAAACTGGCCGGATCAGGGGGGTAGAAAAGCCCTAACTCCTCAACCTGGTTCTGGAACTCACCGGTGATCAATCCGGGTTCGACAACCGCCATCAGATTCTCCTGATCAATCTCCATCAAGCGGTCCATCTTCTCCAGGGAAATGACCAGTCCCCCCTCAACCGGCACGGCCCCTCCGGAGACTCCAGTTCCCGTTCCCCGAGGGGTGACGGGAAAGAGCCTCTGGGAGGCCAGTTTCAAGAGCTGAGAGACCTGCTCGGCCTTGGTGGGCCTGACCACCGCCTCGGGAAGGGAGAAGAGGTCGGATGTCTCATCCCGGCCATAGGCCTCTGTTATATCAGGGTCAGTAGCCGCCTCACAGATATCGGAGATCTCCCTCAGGACATCATCTGTTATCTTGTTAAATTGGGGCATCTTCAATCACCTCCAAAGACAGTTCACAGGGGTCAGTAGTCAGGTAAGCTTAGAATGTAAAATGGAGAATGTAGAATTAAGAATGAAGAAAAACTATCGAGTGAGGGCAACCAAGTTGGGGTTTCCACCCCATTGCTTCTCTTTCTCCCTGCCCTCCAGAACCCGTATTTCTCATTCTACTCTTGGTAGCTCCAAAAACTTGACACATAATCTTACCTTATGAAGCCAGCTAAACTTCTGCAGGCCATTAAGCATTCGTTTAATTTCCAATGTCTTCTCCGCCAAGATGTGCGAACTATCTCCTGACCCGATGTCAAATTTACCTCTCCCTTGAAGGGAGAGGTTAGAGCCTGTCCAGAGCTTGCCGCAGGATGAGGGTGAAACTTCATCCTCAGGAACCCACTCCCTCCAACTCCCTCCCGCCAGGGGAGGGAGAATTATAATCGAGGTCTGGAGACCTCTTCCACAATTCCCATAAGTTCATAGCAGAGAAGACTTATCTGACCATGGCAGAACAGGGGTTCTGCCACCTCGAAATGAACTATTTAATCCCGACCCTACCAAGGACAAAACCCTCATCCTTCGGTGGCTCCATTCCTTCCTCTTTAAGGACTTCGAGGTGGAGTTCTATTGCTTCTTTGATCTTTTCCAAAGCCTCTTCTACTGTCTCCCCTTGGGAAAAACAGCCCGGCAAAACTGGGACCTCTACCCAGTATCCCCCCTCTTCAGCGGGATGCAAAATTACCGTATACTCCATAGATCTATTCCTCAGATAAGCTTTCCTCGGACAGGTCTAAAGACCTGTCCCTACAATGAGAAACCCTTGCCGATCGGAGATGTCACCCCCGAATTTATGAATAGATTGGGTTAATACCCCTTAATTGTTTCCCCTCCATCCTTCCCCCTTCACCTTGAACCTTCCAGGATCTCCCTTGCCCTCTTGGCTATCCCCTTCTCGTCCAAGCCCAAAATAGAAAGAAGCTTATCCCTTGCCCCATGCTCGATGAACCTATCAGGGATGCCCAACCTCTCAATCCTTAAGGGAGGGAGCCCAAGCCCTGCCCAGGCCTCCAGCACAGTGCTACCAAATCCTCCTAAGAGGGAGTTATCCTCCACGGTAAGGATAGCCCCCGCCCTCTGGCCTATCTTCTGCAGAAGGTTGGTGTCTATGGGCTTGACGAACCTACAGTTTACTACTCCCACCTTCCATTTGGAGAGGCCCTGGGCGGCCCTGAGGGAGGGATGGACCATTGAGCCAACGGCCAGGATGACCAGATCATCCCCCTCTCTTAGCTTTTCCCAGGAACCCATCCTCAACCTCTTCCACCTTCCTTCCCAGGGCAGACCCAGCCCATAACCACGGGGATACCTCACCGCCACCGGGCCCTTCTCATACCTCAGGGCGGTGTAGAGCATCTGCCTAAATTCGCTCTCATCCTTGGGGGCCATCAGGACCATATTGGGTATCCCCCGCAGGAAACTGAGGTCAAAGGTCCCATGGTGGGTGGGGCCATCCTCTCCCACCAGTCCTCCCCGGTCAACGGCAAAGATCACCGGAAGCCTCTGTAGGGCGACATCGTGAACTATCTGGTCATAGGCCCGTTGGAGAAAGGTGGAGTAGATGGCCACAACTGGCCTCAATCCCTGGGTGGCCAGCCCGGCGGCAAAGGTCACCGCA
>Ga0315545_1004782_pt1 | contig 11068 bp, 9 predicted proteins | sample SalMarSW160210MG_FD_203096 | JGI IMG/M metagenome (GOLD analysis project Ga0315545, IMG submission 203096) | Salt marsh sediment microbial communities from the Plum Island Ecosystem LTER, Massachusetts, United States - Salt Marsh Sediment SW1602-10 ...
TTTCCATTAGGTGTGTTCGGTATCTCGCTTGCTACCGCTATTTTTCCGGTGATGAGTTCGGATGCTGCCAAAAAAGACTTCAGGGCATTTTGTGAAACTGTCTCGCGAGGATTGCGGTGCACAATTTTTGTGGCGTTGCCTGCAACGGTTGGACTGCTGCTGGTGGCAAAGCCAGTTGTGGCTGTGATTTTTCAGCGGGGCCGGTTTACCAGCGCCGATACTATTAAGACGTCTTGGACTCTTATCTTTTACGCAATTGGCTTATGTGGTTATTTCGCTCAGCAGGTTCTCACGCGTGCATTTTATTCTATGCAGGATTCCAAGGTACCGGCGCAAAGTGCAGTTGTAGCGGTCTTTACCAACATTTTGTTGAACCTGACCTTTATCTGGTTCCTGGGAACGGGGGGACTTGCTGCCGCTACGGCTGCATGCTCGTATCTGCAGGTTGTCGTACTCATAGTGGCCCTTCGACGGTCTCTGCGAAGGCGGAAAGTGGCTATTTCAGTGTTGGATGGCTTTGGCACAGCGTTGCTGAAGACTCTCTTGGCAACGCTATGTATGGCTGTTACAGTTAGAGTCGTGATGGCTTTGACGAAGAGTTACGCTGAAATCTTCACGTTGTTGCTGGCTGTTCCGGCGGCAGCGGCAGTTTATTTATTGACCGCCAAGTTATTACGTATTGAAATGCTTTCTCTGCTAACAGCCGGGAAAACGAGAGAGCCAGACCGGGCCTAATTTAGCGGAATATGTGCGTCCTTCCAAGACATTGGACTTGCCGTATGTATTAAAATGTGCTTATGATATTGGAGCTTTAGCGGACGGCTGAACGGGCGAAAATAGCCCATAATGGCGAGCTTATCTCTAAAGCCCATGGGATGATTGCCCGAAATATTATTAATGCATCGCTGTCTTGCGTGCCTGAGTATGGAGAGACGAATGCTTAGGGATAAGTCTTTTTTCCTGTTGTTTTTCGGACTTATTTGCTGTTCTACTTTCGCCTGGGCTCAAATATCAACGGCTCCTGAGCCTTTTGACTCGGCTGTTTCTGCGAAGTCACCGTCACAGACTCACGCACTTTTCTCACCATCAGTTGCTCAGACATTTTACGAGATAGCATATGACTTGGCTAATTCTGAAGATATTACTGGGCCGAAGGCCGACCAGGCAATTGTGTTCCTCCTTGCTGCGAAGCAATTAGGCGGCGAGGCAGACGATATCGATCCTTTGCTGATTAAGCTCGCTTGCATTCACTCACAGCGGGATAATTCCGAGCAGGTGTTGGCATGGCTTGTGGACTACACAAGCGAATCCGCAGACCTTGAGGTGCTGACAGGGGCGGCTAAATATTTGTACAACAAGCTGGACTCGCAAGAGCAGCGGGAGGAACTTCTTGAGCAATTGCTGCAGGAGGTAGCTGGTAAAAATTCTGTCTTCGATTCTCAATTGGCTACATTGGTTGGTCTTCTGAAGATTGAAAAGGCGGACTTCGAAGCAGCAAAATTCTACCTTATCCAGGCCTATCGGCATAACAAATATAATAAACTGGCCTTTGCAAAACTGGCTGAGCTTGTGCCGGACCAGGTCGGGCCCGTGATGTTTCTTGAGTATCTTCGGTTGTCCTTGCGCCAGAATCCTCTGGATGTTGAAACAGCGCTGGCCTTTGCACAATACGCTGAACGGCTGGGATTGTTTGAAGTGGCTGCGGGTGCTTATGAATACTGTGCCGCTTTATTTGCCTATCTTTATCCTGCTGAAGCTTTGCCTGCTCAAATTTATATTCCCTGGATGATAAGCTACTACAATACAGAGAACCATCAGCACAAATGTCTTCAGATTGCCAGACTTGTTCGTGGAGAAGATCGATTTGACATCTTGCTGGAAGCTCTTGCCGGCCTGGCAGCAGAGAAGATTGGAAACACCGAGGAGGCACATAATATATTCCGCTCGGCGGAAGAAAAGGCGTGGCGGTTACTTGAGAAGGGCCCCGTAGGTGGCAATACGGAAGCTGAGGGAGATTCTGTTGGTGCTGGAACCCAAGTCGGCGCTAAGCAGTTTGCTTGGTTTTATTGTTTTGCTGCACGTGACTCGGCCAAGGCTTTGGATTGGGCTAACAAAGCATATTCAACCGAGCCCAATTCGCCTGTTACTGCCGGACTCCTGGCCTACGCATTGATGATGAATGAACAATTAGAATGGGCAAAGCCGCTCCTGGTGGGTGATAAACGTACTCAAATTGGGGATTTGGTTCGAGCGCAGATTCAACTGGCTGATGGCCAGGAAGAGCCGGCAGTTGAGACTCTACAAGTTGTGATAATAAGGGACCCGGGGTCATTGGCTGCGGAGCGAGCAAAGGAAATGCTAACTGAGCTAGGCCGAGAATATAATCCACCGGTCAATCCTGAGGTTATTTTAACTGCCCTGGCAGGCAGACTTGGCCAAGCGCTTGTGCCAAAGTTTATCAGTCCGAATAAGGCCATTAGTGTTCAATTCAATATTCGCGGTAATAGATTTTCTTATGGTAGTAGGTTTGAGGGCACCGTTGCTATAGTAAACAACTCTTCTGAACCGCTCGTAGTTAGTAATGAAAGTTTGTTCAAAGGTGACATCAGGGTTGATGCCAGTGTCAGCGGTGACATTAATAGGAAGATACCAAATCTGGTAACTCGTAAGGTTCGTTCATCGTTGCTTATTGCGCCCGGTCGGGGGATGCTCATTTCTTTGCCGCTTGTTACCGGCGAGCTCAGGAGATTGTTGGACACATATCCCCAGGCCTCTCTGAATATAGAATTTACCCTCTATCTTGATCCAGCAACTAACGAACAGGGCACGGTAACTAATAGATTGGTTGATATAAAGCCAGCAACGGTCACGATAGAGCGTCCGGCCGTTGACCTGACGGCGAAATACTTGAGAAACAGATTTAATTCGATTTCGACAGGTCAAACCGGTCAGAAAGTCAAGACCGCGCAACTTTTTGTAGGGCTACTAAAGGAGCAGCATGCGATGGCTCAGCATGGCACGATTTATAGGTTCAAGTATGCCGACTGGATGCCGAGCTTGTTGAAATCTGCTCTGTTGCATGAATCTGGGCTGCTGCTTAATCCTGCTGAAGGTGAATGGGTTGTTAAGGTCCAGACTTTAGCTGAGATGCTTTCTTTGCCGTTGGACCACGAGTTGACCGGCGCAGTGGCAGAGAATCTGAACAACGCTAACTGGCCTGTACGTCTTATGGTTATGTATCTGCTTTCCAAAAATCCTGGGGCAGATTTCAATAGGGTCTTGGATTGGGTGGTAAAATATGATTCAACCCCGTTGGTTCGCGACATGGCCGTCGCATTAGGTGCTACCGAGGCCAATATTCAGGGGCAATAGGTCTGTTTGCACCCCCTAAATGCACAATTCTACTTGGCCAACCCGTCAAAGGTAATCTGTTGTATCTTCTTAGTATAAATAAACTTGCAAGGAATTAGCCCAGTCTGAAATTGGCAAAATTGCAAAAAATTTTTGTATTTTTGATGTAAAGTTGGCTTGGCATCACGTTTAGCTCGTGGTATTTTTGTGTAAAGCAAGCTTTACATATTGGAAATGCTTAGTTTTATGAGAGAAACAATTGTCAATCATATAAAAGAGCGTCGTACTCGGCTGAGCCTAACACAGAAAGAATTAGCCGAGGCGGTGGGTGTTTCGAGACAGACTATTATCTCAATTGAACGTGGGCGGTACGTGCCCAGCCTGTCCCTATCCCTTAGATTCGCAAGTTTTTTCGCCTGTCCGACCGATGAGCTTTTTGAAAGGAGGTGAGTTAGAATGGATGAGCGGTTTGTAATGCACCGTTTGCGCTCAACCCGTTGGGCTGCCATTGTAGGTGTTATTATGATGGGTGCCTGAACAATATACGAATTCCGGTGGGAGTTGATAATCATCATGGGTGTAATGACTGTCACGAAATGGGCTGTTATGCTCTATTACCGAAGGACTGATTAGCCTAAGTGACACAGTCGAGTTCGCAGAAAAGAAAGGACGAGAGATGTTAGTAGAGAGATTTGTTAAGCTCTATTTCGGAAGATCGCGTTCGGTCACGCTCGTTATCGGTTCGGCTATATCTGCCTTTACAATCTCGCTTGGCTTTATTTGCGTGTGTCGATTCTTAGCTCTGCCGGTAAATGTCGCAGTAGCAGTCGCTTTTGGTGCTATTGGCGCTGCAATTTATGCCAAACGCACCTATTATAGGAATTGAATGCCGGATAGTAATTCCTGGATTTATACTCCTGCGTTGATGGCAGGGGGCAGTCATAACGCTAAAAGGCAGCGCTGCTGCCGCGGAGTGAGCCCATATCTGCGTACTCAGAGGCAATCGTTCGTCAACTCAGATTTCCCCAAATTTTGTGTTGTAAAAATGCTGCAATCTTGTAACATTCGCTGATTTATTGGTGATAATGTGGTTACCTTTTTTGATTTGAAAGGGACGTATCTATGCCGGCTAAGGTAGACAGGAAAAAGTGCGATGGCTGTGAAACATGTATTGATGAGTGCCCGAGTGAAGCGATAAGTATGGTTGAAGAAAAGGCGGTCGTCAGTGCCGATGCCTGTGTGGATTGTGGTATTTGTGTGGATGCTTGTCCTCAAGAGGCCATAAGTATGGAATAAAGGAAAATTAAATATCAAAGACCAAAATGTAAAATCAAGGAAGTCATTGCCGTAAAACGGCAACTCTATAATTTTAATTTTTGTAATTTTTCGATTGGCCCCATCGTCTAGGCAGGTCTAGGACACCGGGTTTTCAACCCGGCAACAGGGGTTCGAATCCCCTTGGGGCTATTTTTGAGAAGCGGATGCTTCTCAAAAATGGAGCAGGTGAACAGTAGAAAATAGATAGTAGAGCAGAAAATCTAAAATGTTCACCTGCGGTCGACTGCTCAACTGTTCTACTTTCATGATTTGTGCCTCGTCGCTCGTGCCTCGTGGCTCGATTCGCTACTCACTTGGTTCTTTGGGGTGAAAACCAAATTTGCTCGGCTTAGAATCTGTTTCTGCTGGCTGTTCGGCGAGGTCGGCTGTGTTTATGCACCACTCCGAAACTGTTTGTAGCCCCAAAAACGGGTCTGCTTCGGTCGGTGGTAGCGGCGGAAAGCCTGGATTGTATTTCCTTAGCCGGATAGCTATTTTCCGAGCGTGTGCGTAAACAGCTCTGGCTTCTTCAACTGCTGGCTCTCTTTGGCGTTCTTCCTTACCTTTGCTGTCGTGGAATCCGTGATAACGTGGAAGCGGCCCAAGTTTCTCGATTGCGTCATAAAGCTCTTTGGGTGTCTTGGCATCATTAGCGTTGCATTTGTCTGTGAAAATGTATAATCTGTCCGTTCTCGTTTTGTGCCCACAGGGCTTTTGATCCGGTGTGCTCATTTTCACCTGCCTTTCTATCGGGCCGGTTGGGAATCAAGCGCAAAAAAAAGGCCAGGGGTTAATGACGCTCGGTAGTAGCGCAGCCAGCCTTGTGGTCAAGCCTTCCCCGGCCAAATAAGCTCGATAATCACGGTTGATTGAATCTACCGATTCCATAGCAGCGATTCTATGAGATTCGGCCCAAAACAGCAATATCCTGTCCTGTTTTTCCTTGATTGGTAGCCTGGCTGTAGTGTAACATTTTGTTAGCTGCTATTGCACTTATCCTGAGAGAAAAAACCAGTTGAGTTGCGAGACGGCAGGAAGAAAGAGACCAAAATGAACCTCGGACAGAAAATTTGTCTTTGGATTGGAATAGTTCTTATCGTCTTGATGGGTATTTTCCCGCCCTGGGTGGCAGCTACTCCAGGAGGAGGAAATTATATAGGCTCCGGATATAGCTTCATATTGAACCCCCCGAACCTCCAGAGCGAAGAACTCTGGCGATGTCGAATAGATTTTCCACAGTTGATGGCCCAGTGGTCTATGGTAGCAGTCATAACAGGCGGCTTAATTATCACATTCAAAAACAAGAAAACAAAAGACAATTAAACTGTCCGCACCCTACTACACGGCTTGGGTGTGGTGCTGAGAAAAAGATAGTTGCAATGAACAAAAAACAAAAAATCATTCTCTGGATAGGCATAATTATATTCATACTCATCGGACTTAATCCGCCATATAGTAGAAAGAAAACAATACCACCCGAAAGAGATTATGCTCGTCTATGTGTTCGATGGTCTATAGTTTCAGTCATAACAGGCGGACTTATTGTAACATTCAAAGATAAGAAACCGTAAGATAACTAAACCTATTACATTCTTGCTGCTCGCCTTAGGTTCTGCAATGGTGAGGAAAAGACGCTATAGCCTTTTTTTATAATGCAAGCAAACTCATATCGTCCAGTACCTTCCCTTGCGCGCACGCATGCGTATATGTCTGCAAATTCATTTTTGGCCTAAAAACGCAAGATCTTATACTTATAGCAGCGGGCATAGAATTGGTCTGGCTGTGCAGTGAGATAGATAGTGACGCTATAGAAAACGGGAGGATCGGTCGTGGAATAACTTCAAACGCTACAATATTAGAGCTTTTGATCTCCACATAACCAAGAAAAAGCTTCCACTCCAAGACCAGGAGTATTGAAATGGAACGGGCCATCCAGGTAAAATAATGTATTGTGGTGTGCAGAACTACTGTTTAAGAACTCAGATAATAATCGCACTCAAGACAAGATCTGTGAAACGAAGAACCGACCAATGGGAGATGTGTAGCCCGAAATCTTTATGAGAAAGGAGTCCATTATGAAAAGGTCCGCATCAGTATGTATGTCCGCAGCACTTGTGAGCCTGATCTTAGTCGGCTGTTCCACGACACCTCAAACAGCCGGAGACAGGATAGAACTGAACAATAAGGTCGAAAGCGCCATAGCCAGGGCCAAGAAGCAAGACCCAAGTCTACAGAAGTATTTCGATACGGCTGCTGGTTACGCAGTCTTCCCGACCGTAGGCAAGGGGGCCGTTGTGGTCGGCGGAGCATACGGCAAGGGTGAACTCTATGAGGATGGAAAACCGGTCGGCTACTGCACGCTCACGCAAGCCACAATCGGTTTGGCATTGGGCGGCCAAGCCTACACCGAGATAATCTTCTTCGAAACTGATGCTGCGCTAAATCGCTTCAAGTTCGGCAACTTCGCTTTTGCAGCTCAAGCATCCGCGGTAGCTTTGGAGTCAGGCGCCGGAGCTAATGCCAAGTACGTTGACGAAGTCGCTGTCTTTACAATGAGCGAAGCGGGCTTGATGTTCGAGGCCTCCATCGGTGGACAGAAATTCAGTTACGAGCCGAAGATGTGACTGGGCAATCGCTACGACTATATTAGTTACCTATTCAGGTGTAACTCTATAATCTAAGTGCGTAAAAAAGGCGGCGAAGTTAAGCACTGCGCTACCCATATCCTTTGACGCTGTAAATTTACTGTTCGGCTTTGGTGCGGTGATAGTGAGAAAAAAACGCTAAAAGATTTGAACTTGTCCGTCGTAGCTTTAGCGAAGGCGGATGTCCCTTTGGGGCTATTAGGCAACTGATCAAATCGACATACCTGATACGCTTGTTTCAAGTACAATCTTGCCGTCCACAATTCCCTGGACGTCGCAGTTGTATTTTCTGCCCTTTTTGAATTTCGTTATTTGGCCGAGTAGATACAATCTCTGACCTGGCATTACGGCGGAACGGAACTTAGTCGAATCGATACCAGCAAAGCCTATGAAGCCTTCTTCCTGGTATACCTGCTTTACGAAAAAGCTCAGCAGTTGAGCAGCCGCTTCGACCATAATGACGCCTGGCATAAGCGGTCGGCCTGGGATATGGCCGCGCACCCAGAACTCATCCTCCGTGACATCCTTATAACCAAGGACCAGGAACTTTTCTTTGTTGTACCATAGTATGCCATCGAGCTGCTGCATCTCGAATCTTTGAGGATTGACCTTGGCAATCGCTTCTTTATCAAAAACTGGCTTGGCGTTCAGGTCTATCTGTGAAAGGTCAAATAGCAATAACGGTGGCATTTATGTTCCTTGAGTGAGGAAATTCCGCGCACATTACTAATTATAAGACTGAACCGATCCAGGCGAACTATCTGACTGGTCAGAGCTGTTGTTGACATGTAACTGCCAAATGCAGCGTCCGCAACTGTGGTTTTAATAAAGCTTAATCGACTGACCTTATTTCCAGGATTCGGTTACGCACGGTCTGAGCAGCCTGCTTGACCTTTTGCATTTGCTTGCGAACGCGTGTTCCAGCTGCTTTGTTTCCGCCCTGTGCCTTGTTGATGTCGGCCTCGATTTCAGCCACTAATGCTTTGAGGTCTTCATATTCTTGCATTCAAATGATCCTTCCGTTTGTGGGTTAAAAACGCTAAGAAATTAACTATCTGTTACGGCCTTGTCAAAAGAAAACACGTCTTTTTTGCAAAAAAATGGCACCTTGATTCAGCCTTGTGCGTTAGGACAGGATGTTCTTTGTCAGTGCCGCTATTCTCTGACCACGGCGGACACACTGTTGCCTGACTCTATCATCGGGCTTACCGATGGACACAGGCCCATAGTGGTCGCCTTGAGCGTCTCCCTGGATGATCATGCCGGCAATCAGCATGCCCTCTATTATGCCCATGATTGTAGTTTCGTTGCCGCCACCGATGTTGGCCGAGCTTGTAAATGCGCCACCCACTTTACCATCGAGCTGGCCGTGTCTTCCTACCAGGTCATCTATAAGCTGTTTTATAGGACCCGCCATCTGGCCATAGTACGTTGGCGATCCGATGACTATCGCGTCATAATCTGGCAGACTATCGGCCTTGACTTTCTCCACCGACTTGCATTCGGTCTTGAGCCCCGCGTCGTTCATTGCCTTGGCGATAATCTCCGCCATTTCCTTTGTGTTTCCACTTCTTGAATAGTAGAAAACTATTGCTTTTGCCATTTTTTGCCTACCCTAATTTGACTATGTGAAAATGAATTTATCTGTTAGTTCGATAAACAATGGGATTCTTATCCTTTTGACAGTAATTGTAGGCTCATCGTCGCAGGTATGCAAGCTTTTCCGACAAGGGGATGTTGTTGCCGAAGTTATCCTCGCCATAGCCGGACTCGGCGAGCAGCTTTATGTCAGCCAACACGCGCTTGTCACCGATAAACGTTGCGGTCAGGTCGGTGTCCGTGTCGATTTTGCCCAGCACCAAGAGCTGAGTCACTTCGTCAATAACCTTTTCCAGCAGTGTCCCCTCTTGTCGTGTTTGTTGTTCGGGCACCTGCAGGGGTTGTTCATAGAGAATTAATTTGCCTTGCTCGACGAGTGAAAGGACGACATCTCTAACGATGGTGTCTACGTCCTTGCCCGGTGCCCATGTGGGGACAAGTTTGAGACGGACTATTTCGCTTGCAAGCCACCTTCGCTTGTGAGCGTTTATCTTTTCGTTGGCGCGGAACAGTTCCAGTGTTGAGCCGGCATTATAGACGTCACCTTCGAGCTGCATCTTGACCTCGCTTCCATAGTGCAGGACGAGCTTGGTAATGAGTGTGGCCGGCCGAACGTGAAAACCGCGATACTGTGGAATGGGTACTTCTATCTGCCCAATTTGGGCGTAGCGTTTGAGCATCCTATGGCAAAAATCTACCGCACAGTCTATGTACCGGCTGATATGTGCGATGCAATAATCCATCAGCACCGTCAATATCTCGTTGCGGTTGAGGAGCGGTTCTTGGCGGAATTCTGAGTTGCAGGACTGTTTGTTCACATGTCGCTCATAGTGGTGGGCAAATAACGTAGCGATCTTCAGAAGGTGAAACACGACGCTGATATGACCTCGCAATACCGGCAGGCTGGAATCGAGATCTTCGACATCAGTACCTGATACGAAAGTATCATATTGTGATTGCATGTTGTGGAATCGCAGTTCAAGGCTGCGGAGTTTCTCCTCCGTAACGGAGTTCGCAACGTATTGAGCGTAATCTTCGGGCTTAGCCTGACTGGCGGCGCAGACATCTTGACTTTCAGCGGCCAGGTTTAAAAAAGCTGTAGCCAGCAGTGTAACAGTCTCCGAGACGGTCTCGGTCATTCTTGTGCCGCAGTCGTGTGTCAGTCGGCCTGGTGGGAGACTTTCAGTATAAGACCTTTCACGCAGGTTCTCAGACGGCACCGGCAGACCGAGTTGGTCGGCCCTAAGCAGTATCTGTTTTGCCGCTCGCAAAAGGGCGTCGCCGGTGAATTTCAGTGCATCCTGAGTAGCTTTGACGAAATCACCTTCGATGGGTAAAAGGTGGTAGGCGGGCAAGACGTGTTGGATGTGAAGCAGCTCATAGCCAGCATCGGAAAAGTGTTTGATTGCCGCGGTCAGCGACCTGAAGGAACACCAGCGGCAATTGTTACGAGCATTATAAGCGTCGAGAAGTTCCTCAAGCTGCATAGACTGTGAAAGCAACTCGCCCAGGAACGGACGCATGAAAATCTTGTCGATCGGTTGGCACTCTGTCAGATAGTGTGCAAGTCCGAGTAGCGTCTGGGCACGTTTGGCTATTAGTTCGTGAAAGTCTTTTTCGGTGATTGTTGATGAACCCATGTTACTTGAACCTATTTTAGAAACGCGACTATGACAAGGCTGAAAAAAAAGATAAAGTTTCTTATTTGCCTGAGTTCTGTTTGTCAAGTAGGATTTCTTCAATCGTGAAATCTTCCGGAATCCTGAACCGAAATACCTCATCCCTGATTTTATTATTTACCTTGGGACTCAGGAGTCTTATTTCATAGATGTCCTCCTCGGTCGAGATGGCGGTGACTTTTGTCGGCAATGTGAGTTTTTTGTCAATCCAGAAATCGATAGAGGTATAATCATCTTTATAGATAGAATCGGGCCGAACCTTTAGATGTAGCTGAATAAGGTCCTCAGAGGCGTTTACTGTTGACTCTACCAATTCTATGTCAAACTGTTTTTTCAGCTCATCCACCTTTGTAAAGCCGATGATTGGAAAATTTCTGCCGGCCAAATCAAACGCATCGGTCGGCTCATTTGGCTCAGCTAACTGGCGACGTTCAGCAGATTTTATCTGATAGTCGATGTGCGTTAGCCAGGTACCGT
>Ga0315545_1004783_pt1 | contig 11067 bp, 12 predicted proteins | sample SalMarSW160210MG_FD_203096 | JGI IMG/M metagenome (GOLD analysis project Ga0315545, IMG submission 203096) | Salt marsh sediment microbial communities from the Plum Island Ecosystem LTER, Massachusetts, United States - Salt Marsh Sediment SW1602-10 ...
TGAAGGTAACTGCCATAATGCGGCGAGGGTTAACCCCACAAACCTTAATAAGGTAAGCCACTCGATGGGTAATAACCCTGGTCTTGCCACTACCCGGGCCAGCTAGAATTAGAACCGGTCCGTCAATTGCCTCTACCGCTTCCCTCTGCGCTGAATTAAGCTCAGCCAAGATATCCATTTATAGCCATTATAACATTGGCACAGAGTAGTTGAAAGAAACATTTAAAAGAATAGACAGTAATAAAGCTTTACAGATGGCAGGAAAACCATTATAGTATATGTAGATATGCGCATATCTACATATATTTTAAAGGAGAGCTATGCAAGAGCTAATTAAGATAATGAAGGCGCTCTCTGATGAAACGAGGGTCAGGATTCTGAATATTCTATTAGATAGAGAATGCTGTGTATGTGAGGTTATGCAGGCTCTGGATATATCTCAGTCTCGAGCTTCGCGTAATCTTGGTATTCTTCAGGACGCTGGTTTCTTAAAAGCAAGGAGAGACGGACTCTGGATAGTCTATTATATAGACAGAGAAGGAATGCAGGAATACCGCTCCGATATACTCAAGGCTATAAGCCAAGCACTGGAAGGTAACCCAGTAGTAGCTGTTGACCTTGAGCGTATAAAGACAGCGGTCAGGGTGGGACCAAGCAAAGTCAAACGCTAAAGGTTGGTCTTTTCTACGATATTAGTTAATTGTATTTTCTGAATGAAAAGAGACATGGTAACATAAATAGCGGAAGAGGAGGAAGAAATGGAGCTAGGATGCATTATTGCTCTTTTGGGTACGGGGGTGGGGGTTGGATTTGCCAGCGGGCTACTTGGTGTTGGTGGATGCTTTATTATGGTTCCGGTGACGGTATGGGTATTTGGAGCAATGGGCATGCCTCTGGACTTGGCTTTTAAGCTTGCTTTTGGGACTAATCTACTGGTAGTCTTTCCCACAGCTATGAGTAGCTCCTGGGCGCATAGCAGGAAGAAGTCTGTTTGGTGGAAAGCCAGTATTGTTCTGGGTATTAGCGGAGCGGCGGGAGCACTCTTAGGCTCAACTATAACATCACAATTTCTCAGTGGACAGGTGCTTAAAATTGCTTTTGGAGGGGTGGTTCTTGCTGGTGGTATTAGGATGATCATTGCTAGGCCGCCTACGGTTACCGAGGAGCCCAGTGACAATCCCTGGCTCTGGGTTGCCTGGGGATTTCTCCCTGGCATCGTGAGCGGCATGATTGGAATCGGTGGCGGGATAATAATGGTTCCAGTCATGGTCATGGCTCTGAGATTTAAGGTGCACAAAGCTGTTGGCACCTCAACAGCAATGATGATGTTCACCAGCCTCGCCGGCGCAATAGGGTATATGGTAAATGGTCTCAGCGTTTCTGGTATTCCCTCTCCTCATATTGGCTATGTCCACATCTGGTCATGGCTTTGTCTGGCGGGCACCAGTGTCGCCATGGCGCAGATAGGGGCTATGACCGCTCATAAAGTTCCGGCAAAGCAGCTCAAGTGGATTTTTATTGCTGTGATGTTTTATATGGGTCTTAAGATGATCGGCGTCTTCGACTGGCTAAACCTTCCGATGTAGAGAATACATGGGTAGGTTATGATTACTAAGAGGTATACCTTTATGAATTAGAGTAGTAGTATGTTTGCGCAAGTCTACCTCCCTCGTTAAAAAAAGATTGAGAAAAAACGATGACCCTATAAAGGGTGTTAAGCTATGCTGGCTATGGAAAATATACGGGTGTTCGCTATCTATTATGAGTCTTCTTCGCCACTGGTGAATTGTCTTGTCTAACCGGCTAAATCGAGCCCTTGATATAGAGCTTGAAAATTGAAGTGTTGCTCCATAATTTCATTAAGCTTGAGTAGCTTCTTCTCCTGATTAAACCTGGTCTTACTCAGGGCATCTTCAATATTGGTAACTGTAGCAATAGTATCACCCTTAGTTAAAATAACGGGAATGCTTTTATCTTGGGCTCCATAGAGAATAACCGGCATTGGTGCCGTATCGCCACTAAGAACAAGGCACCTCATTGAGGTCTCTAGGGCTGCAAGTTGCATATCCGGTCGTTCACTCCTGACTACCACCGCCTTATTTACTTTACGACTAAAATAATCCGGACCGGGGTCAACGCACATGGCTCCTAGCATAAAATTTTCCACTAGCTCTACTGATTTCTCAGCAGAGTTCAGTATTTCACCTTGAATATGCTCAGCCATCTCACCTACAGTTAGAGTAAATAGCGCTCTATCCTCAGGAAGCACCCCTAAAATCTTTACCCCGGCATCATCAAACTGACGAGACAACTCATTACGCACATAATCTAGTTGGCTTCTTGGTACCTTATTCAATACGACACCCAGTAAATATTCCCCAAAATCCTTATAGCTATTCTTTACCTTTGGCAAGTCTTTAGAATAAGTTTCAACAATAATTACTCTGGCATCAAGTGCTTCTATTATCCCGTAACAAGCCTGGCTCTCCTCACCAATGCCTTCAACAATAACCACATCTTTACCCGGAGAAACCTTGGTGTAGGCTTCCTTAATGCTATTAACCAACTTGTTCTGGTCGCTAATGACCGGACAAAGGCGGTCTACAGGCTCATCTAAGGCAAGAATATGCTTCATAAATATAACATCGCTGTCAATGATTTCTATCGGCAGGTTCTTGGCATCAGCGATAGTCGGTTTGAAGAAACCTACTTTCTTGCCATCTCTCAGTAAATGATGACCTATACCAGCACAAATTGCCGTCTTACCCGCCGCTCTTTCTGAAGAGGTTATATATAAAGTAACCAAATTACACCTCCAACTATACTTTAGATAAGCTAAATACGCTAGCTATTATAATCCCTTGCAGGGCATTGGTAAAGAGAATACATTTATCGTCCACGAAATTTCCGTGGTCACACTAGAGGTTTTATATGTACTAGTTGGCAGCTATTAGCACGATTGCATAAGGAGAAGAACTAAACATATACACCATATAATTACACCGGCTCCCACCAATATGTATACTAAAGGAGAGAGCCGTTTATTTTTCCCTTTGCCCGTCGGCACCTCTTCAGGGCTCTCCTTTTGTGGTGTAGCCTCAGGGGGGAGGTCACCATGTTCTACCCATTGCTCAAAAAGTTTGTCTTCCCCTTTATTACGCCTGAATTTCATTTCTCTCTCATCTTGGCTTTACTGTAGATAGTCTAGCACATTTGATTATAGGACAACACGGGCTTTAGTGCAATAAAGTGGAGGGCAATATAAGATAACTTGGCTGACTTATGATATGCTAAGCGTTTAGCAATATTTCTCTGCAATAATACCTCTTAATTTCTGGAACGCTTTTCTTTCCCTTTCATAGCATATTAAGATAATTTGTTTGACATCGTTTAAAAAACAAGCAATCTCGTCAAATCCTCTATCGCTTTTGCCATTAACTCATTGAACTATACATTAATTTTTATCATCCCTTCCAGAGCTCCTGGAGCCAGTTCTTTTCAAACATAAGCTGCCTTATTCTTTTAAGGTTAGGGCAAAAATCAGACAGGAGCCCTGAGGCAATATAGCTACATACCGCTGATGATCCCTGTATCATTTCCCCTACTTCTTTCAGGGTAGGTATCACAATGGTTTCCTACAAATAGTTCAAAGCCATCTAACATTAACCTTTGTGGCAATTCGTTTTCTCCTTCCGTTTTACCTTCAACACTAATCACCATCAAAGATAAATATTTCATCTATAGTAGTTTTCAAAGTCCTAGCCACATTATGAGCCAGCTTTAGAGAAGGGTTATATTTTCCCTGCTCCAGAAAGATGATGGTTTCACGCCTGACTCCCACCATCTCAGCCAGTTTTTCCTGCGTTAAGTTATGCTTAAGTCGGTATTCCCTCACTTTTGTTTTCATTCTTAATGTCTTTCACAATGACTTACTGAATAGTCCTTTGATAAAGATACCTAGTGATATTCCGGCTACTAGCAGGGCTGTCTTCAGTATTTTTAACCACCTTTCACCTAACCTCGGTTCTACCCGGTCATAGAAGAGATAAGATATCAGATATACTGTTCCACCTGATATGAATAGGCCAGCCAGAACATGGACTATGTTAGGATTCTCAATTATTTTTACACCGAAAGGCAATATCAGGAATAAGAGAGCTATAATGCAGAAGATAAACCCGTTTCGTATTGATTTACTGGTGTTTTCTCGTACCCTTTCATCAATTGGTGGCATCTTCCTCCTTCTAATTAAAGACCAAAATTCGCGGTAACCTATAATCAACGTTCCAACCACAAGGGCAATCGCAACGTAATATGCCCTAACGGATATAAGTATAATGGTCACTATCAGAGCAGTAATAGAAACAGCTAAGAGTACTCTCCTCGTTTTCATCATATTACCTTCTATGGTTGTATATTTCTAACGTTGTATAATTCTAACATACACCATTTTTAAGCTTTTGTCAATACACCTGTGGATTTTTATTATTAACCTAACAAGGTTGTGGTGTCTGTAACTGATAAATGTTGAAATAACCGGTTAGAAGTGGTATAATTAAAAATTGGATAGATTAAAAAGAGGATAATATCTGAACCTTTAAGCTAGTCCAGAGAGGCTGGTAAGGGGAAAACGAAGGGATTAACTAGCAAGACCTCTTGCCAGCCAAGGTAAGAGGTTATTATTTTGTCTAAAAAAGTCATAATGACCCCGGAGGATATCAGACGGACTCTGGCTCGCATTGCCCACGAAATTATAGAGAGAAATGAAGCTATCGAGCATCTAATACTAATTGGTATGCACACCCGTGGTGTGCCTCTAGCCAAACGGATAGCGGCTAATATAGAAGACTTTAACGAATTTAAAATACCGGTTGGTGCTTTAGACATCAGCCCATATCGTGATGACCTTTCCTCATTAAAACAGCGACCAGTCCTCAACCGTACCCAAATACCTGGTGACATTCGTGGCAAATCCATAGTGTTAGTTGATGATGTCTTGTACACCGGACGTAGCATCCGTGCCGCTATGGATGCCCTAATTGATTTGGGACGACCAAGGTCAATACAACTAGCCGTTCTTATAGACCGTGGACATCGGGAGTTACCAATTAGGGCTGACTATGTAGGTAAGAATATACCAAGTTCCAGATATGAGGAGATACAGGTAAAAATGTTAGAAACCGATGACATAGATGAGGTAGCAATTGCTAAATTTAGTCTAGAGACAACACCGGCGGAGAAGATTGAGAAGCTACTATGAGTTTGGTAAATAGAAGTCTGGTGACCATAGACGATTTGTCTAATGAGGAAATTGAAGCGGTGTTTTCCTTAGCCGATGAGATGTTGAATTCAGTGAATAACCAGTCCAATGTATGCCAGGGCAAGATTATGGCAAGCCTATTTTTTGAGCCCAGCACCAGAACACGACTATCGTTTGAGACAGCAATGCATAGGCTTGGGGGAAGTGTTATTAGTGCTATTGATGTAAATGCAACATCTTTAGCTAAAGGTGAAAGCATTGCTGATATGGCTAGGGTGGTAGGGAGTTACGCCGACATCATCGTTATCAGACACCCTTGGGAAGGGGCAGCCAAGATAGTTGCTGACTATGCCGGCGTCCCGGTGATAAATGCTGGCGACGGGAGCCATGAACACCCAACCCAGACCCTATGTGACCTTTATACCCTTAAGAAGGAGAGACAAACCATCAAGGGTCTGAGGATTGCCCTGTGCGGCGACTTAAAATACGGGCGGACAATACATTCCCTAATCTATGCGCTAACTAGATTGGGAGCAACTACATTCCTTTGGCCAGGACCAGGGCTTGACATGCCAGAGAATGTCAAGCAGAAACTAGTTACGGAATACGGGGCTGTGGTAGAAAAAATTCCTGCGGACAACTTGCCATTATTGGTTGGAAGGGATGATTGGTCAGGAAATAATAGCTTGGATGCCATATACATAACGCCAAGCCATGCTCATCAACTAGCACTAATACCTGACATCAGCATTCCAATTGACTTAGTTAGTGAGTATGATGCCCTTTATGTTACCAGACTTCAGCAGGAAAGGCTTGTCGCTACCGCCGACGGTCAAGACTTGAAAAGGGATTATCCAGTGGTAGATAGAAAATTTCTCAAAGGTAAAGAATTCAAGAAAACACTGGTTATGCACCCACTGCCTCGTATTGACGAGCTTGCCCATGAAGTGGATGCTGACCCGAGGAGTATGTATTTTAAGCAAGCGGCTCGTGGGGTGCCAATTAGGATGGCGCTCATAGCCCTGTTATTGGGGGCTAAGGATGTTTATATTCCTGAGAAGGAAAGCTCCCCTGCTCAAGAAAGAGCCTACCCATTGTATAAACGAGATTTTGGGGTTACCTGTTCTAATTCAAAATGCGTATCTTTGCAAGAAACTGAAACAAGGTATATAAAGATTGAGTTTGAGATAATAACCAACAGGCCTCTGACATTGCGGTGCGTCTATTGTGAACACGAAGTCCATCCTCAATATATTGCCAGTTGCAATTGGCATCAAGGGATGTTGAAAAACAAGAAATATCATAGGGCTGACACCCATTTGGTTCGAAGAATTAAACCGGAAAACCTGATTATTTTTGATTCGGAAAGCAAGGCTCAGGCTTATGGTTTTAAGCCCAGCAATTATGCTAGTGAAAGATGATGAACATGAAAATTAGTCCTTTGCTTATCTATAGTGGTCGTATAATTGACCCCAGCCAGGGGATAGATGAAACTGGCAGTCTGCTTATTACCGAAGGCATAATTTCATGGCTGGGCAAGGGAGAAATGGCCCCGACCCAGCCTGGGTACAATGTCCTTCACGCCCAGGGACTAATAATTTGCCCTGGATTTGTTGACCACCACTGTCATCTCAGACAACCCGGTTTTGAGGAGAAGGAGACCATTGCCACCGGAACCCAAGCCGCAGCCAGAGGTGGCTTTACCACCATCTGCTGTATGCCCAATACTAATCCGCCACTGGATAATAAGACTGTGATAGATTATGTAAAGTCAGTGGCAGCCTCAGAAGGGGTGGTTCGCGTTCTACCTATCGGCTGCATCTCCAGGGGCAGGAAGGGGAAAGAGTTAGCTGATATGGATGAGCTGGCTTCAGCCGGGGTCATTGGCTACAGTGATGATGGTGAGCCAGCGGCAAATTCACGCCTTATGCGCCAGGCATTAGACTATAGTCTGGCTCTTGGATTGCCTATTATTGACCACTGTGAGGATACAGCACTTAGTGAGGGCGGGGTAATGAATGAAGGTGTAATATCAACCAAGCTAGGTCTTCGTGGAATACCAAATGCCGCTGAGGACATTATAGTTGCCCGTGACCTGGCTCTAGCTCAACTAACCAGGGGTTGGCTACACATCGCCCATACTTCCACTGAAGGCTCGGTTGACCTTATTCGTCGGGCTAAGGACAAGGGCATCAAGGTTACCGCCGAGGCGATGCCCCACCACCTGACACTGACCGAGGATAAGGTCATCGGCTGTGGTACCAACGCCAAGGTAAATCCGCCCCTGAGAACTGAACGGGACATACAAGCCCTGATTCAAGGGCTTAATGATAATACAATTGATATCATTGCCACTGACCACGCCCCCCACACTGAAGCCGATAAGGCGTCTGGGTTTACTCTCGCCCCATTTGGCATTAGTGGTTTCGAAACTGCCCTGGGCAGCCTTATGAGCCTGGTGCATGGTGGACAGCTAACCTTGAATACCCTTATCGCTAAACTAACCGGCGAACCGGCTAAGATTCTCGGTAATAAACATGGAAAACTTGGTACGCTGGCTGTTGGTGCTAAAGCCGATGTTACCATCTTTGACCCTGATAGGAATTGGGTAGTTGACCCTGGGGCTTTTACCTCTAAAGGCAAAAATACTCCCCTGGCTGGCTCAACGCTTAAAGGTAAAGTAATGGCCACCATATCACAGGGGAAGTTAGTTTATAAAGATGATTCTATTAAACTTGAAGCAATTTGAAAAGTTACTAGAGATGGTGAGGGGGAGGTGTCAATTAGTTACCAAGTAAAAGTCGTTTCTTGGGACCCTGTCCGTAACAGAAAGTGTTTTCAGGAAGAAATAGATTCGTGGTTCTCAAGAGAGTGAAGACTTAAAAGTCTAGTGCCAGCTACATTTGAAATTAAATGGTATGATTTTGAGTATTCAGAATACCAAGGTTATACAATCGTGTTTTAGAGAGTCGAAGACAAATATGACTAAGGGGAGAGCCTGAGAGGGGCGAGTCCCCTCTTATACAACCTTCTCCCTCTCCTTTGAATGAGAAAATATAAAAATGGAGTTTAAGAGGGGCTCCGCCACTCTTAAGATAAAATTATGTCTAAAAAAGCAATCCTGGTTTTAGAAGATGGCTCGGTTTATGAAGGCTATGCCTTTGGTGCTGAGACTAGTACCTATGGCGAGGTGGTATTCAATACCAGCATGGTAGGCTATCAGGAGATGCTAACTGACCCTTCCTATGCCGGGCAGATTGTAGTGCCCACCTATCCCCTGATTGGTAACTACGGCATCAATGAGCAAGATTTTGAATCAAAGAAAATTCAGGTGAGAGGCTTTGTCGTCAGGGAGGAATGTTACCAGCCCAATCACTACCTGAGCACCAAGACCATCCACGAATATTTAGCCGAAAATGGCATACCCGGAATAAGCGGGGTGGATACCCGAGCTGTTACCCGCAAACTGCGCTCAGTCGGTGTAATGATAGGCATGCTAACCAGTGAAAAAACTCTGCAGCAGGCTCTAGAGAAGTTGCACAAAGTGCCCGGCTATGGCTCCATTGATTTTGCCAGACAGGTAACCACCGATGCCCCCTATGAGTGGGAACCGGAACCGAGCCAGGTAGCTTCGCCACCGTGTAAAATGGTAGTCCTTGACTTAGGCTTGAAATATAGCATACTGCGTATGATGAGAGGAATGGGCTGCACCATGACCGTCGTCCCCTGCACTATGTCCGCCGATGAAATCCTTGACCTGAAACCTGACGGCATCCTCCTCTCACCCGGTCCCGGCAATCCAGAGGTTCTGGACTATGTAGTGGATACGGTCAGAAAACTCATTGGCAAAAAGCCAATTATGGGTATTTGCATGGGGCACCTTATTCTGGGGAGGGTGTTTGGTGCCAAGACCTTCAAACTGAAGTTTGGTCACCGTGGGGCAAATCATCCCGTCCGCGACCTTTCTGATGGGCGAGTCCATATCACCGCCCAGAACCACGGCTATGCCGTTGACCCTGATAGCCTTAAAAAGGGATTAGAGGTCAGCCATATAAATCTAAATGACGGCACGGTGGAGGGCTTGCGCCATAAAGAGCTACCCATCTTCTCCATCCAGTATCACTCCGAAGCCTCCCCCGGCCCCCTGGACAACACCTACCTCTTTAAAAAGTTTCTGGAGATGGTGAGCGGGAGTAAATGATGAAATCCCCCTTAATCCCCCTTTACAAAAGGGGGCGACATAGGAAGCTTCTCCCTTTAGCAAAGGGAGATAGAGAGGGATTTGATGTTACCCTACAATGAAAATCTGAAACAGCCTTCCAGGCAACTCAGAGAGAATATGACCGATGCCGAAAAGCATCTCTGGGCGAAGATAAGAATGAAACAATTAAAGAGATACCAGTTCTACCGGCAGAAACCCATTGGTGATTATATAGTCGACTTCTTTTGCCCCAGGGCAAAGCTGGTTGTTGAAGTTGATGGTAGTCAGCACTTTTCTGATGAGATGACTGAGTATGACCAAATAAGGGATGAGTACCTGAATAGTCTTGGTTTGAGAGTGCTTAGATTTACTAACACCGAAGTGCTGATAAATATCAAGGGGGTCGTTGAGAGCATAATTGAGAATATGGAATAAAATCCCCCTTAGTCCCCCTTTACGAAAGGGGGAAAGAACTTCTCCCTTTTTTAAAGGGAGATTGAGAGGGATTTAAGCAGAGAGGGGGACAAAGGGGTGAGGTAGAAAAGATGGAAGAGCAAACGCTAGAGAAAACTCAGGAAATTGAAATACAGGGAGATAATCTCGAAAAACTCTACCCAATCATAACAATGGTGGCCGCTGAATTGCGTTTTAAAAATCACTTTTATGAAGCAAGACTAGCCAATTCAAATGTTACAGATAATTTTGAGGGATTTGCTGTTTACACTATTGACCCAACCACTATGAGCAAGACACCAGTCGGAGCTTTTACATTACTTTTGCTTGGAAGTAATCGAATAATGCTAAGAGTCGCTCCTCGTTCACGATGACACCATGATTTTGGTCTTACGCCACAAGAGATAATGAAACTTGGATTGATTGCAAATGACGAAAATGATAGAAAGTTTTATGATAAGCTGTTTAATCAATTCATTAACAGTTTGGAGGGTAGACTTATACATTATGGGCTAGAAACGACTCTTTTCAAACGGTTATGGCGTTGGATTAAATCAAACAAAATTCCCAGCATTATTATTGCAGCCATTATGCTGATTGCTGCAATTATTACAATTTGGGTATTCGCAAGCGGGTTTTTCATTTAGAGCAAAAAGGAGCAAAAACTTGACAAACAAACCATCTAAAGTGTTAATCATTGGTTCGGGACCCATCATTATCGGGCAGGCACGTTGTCATTCTGAAGGAGTGGAGCGACTGAAGAATCTGTTAGAGACCCTTCGCTCCGCTCAGGGTGACAATAAAGGAAAGGTATGACTGAACACACTAAACCATCTAAAGTCTTGATTATCGGCTCGGGGCCCATTATCATCGGGCAGGCGGCGGAGTTTGACTATGCCGGCACCCAGGCGTGCAAGGCGATGCGGGAGGAGGGCGTTACTTCGGTGCTGGTCAACTCCAACCCGGCCACCATTATGACCGATGAGGGCATCGCCGATGTTGTCTATATCGAGCCGCTCACCGTGGAAATGGTCGCCCGCATCATTGAACGGGAGCGCCCCGATGGACTGCTGCCTACCCTCGGCGGTCAGACCGGACTTAACCTAGCTGTGGATTTAGCTGACGCTGGCATTCTGGATAAATTCAATGTAAA
>Ga0315545_1004785_pt1 | contig 11060 bp, 18 predicted proteins | sample SalMarSW160210MG_FD_203096 | JGI IMG/M metagenome (GOLD analysis project Ga0315545, IMG submission 203096) | Salt marsh sediment microbial communities from the Plum Island Ecosystem LTER, Massachusetts, United States - Salt Marsh Sediment SW1602-10 ...
GCGGCCAGCCCTTAATTTTCCTTCTTATCTTGTTGTCTATTCCTCTTGGTCTACGCCAGCTTTCCTTCAAGCGCTTATACCGCCAGCTTTCCTGTCTAACAAATTTAGGTTTCTTCTTTTTTATGCGGGTCCTCAGTTTCAATGCCCTTTCTAAAGTAGCTTTGTCTTGTTCTGTCATTCTTCCATCCCCTCGCCTCTTTCGTTAACGTATATGCCGTCCAAGAAGACACGTGGGTCTTTTCTTTTCACCTTGGTGCCTTGTTCGATGTTTGCTGCTGTTTGGCTTACATCTTCGATATCTATGCCTTGAATAATTATGTCCTCGGTTTGAATCTTAACTTGGGAATCGCCCATTATTTTGAGTTTTCTTGGGCTTCGTTCACCTGTGAAATTTTCAATTAGAATGGTTTTATCTTTAACTTTAACGGATATTGGAAAGTGTGAGAAAACTATTTTCAATTTGTATGTGAAGCCCTTCCTAACTCCGGTAATCATGTTCTGGATATGTGAATGAAGGGTGCCTACGAGGGCTGCCTCTTTTTTCCTTGGCCACTCAACCCAAACACGAATGGTTTTTTCTTCGAGTTTGATTGAGATTGGAGCGTGAGAAAAGTCACGGGTTAATGTTCCTTTTTGACCTTTAACTGTGACTTTCCGTCCTTCCACTGAAACCTCTACGTCATCTGGAATCTGAATAGTTTTTGAGACGTCTATGGCTCGCATCAAAGGCACCTTTTCTAATAAGCGAGTGCTAACAGCCTACCTCCAATGTGTTTTTCCTTTGCCTCTTTGTGAGACAGCACTCCCTTCGGAGTTGAGACAACTAATATGCCAACGTCTCTTGACGGAAGGAATTTCTTCTCCCATTCTTCAAATTCGTCTACTTTGACCGGAAAGCGCGGTCTAATGGCTCCGCATTTGTTTATTCTTCCCAAAAGTTGGACCCTAAACTTTCCGGAGCGGCTATCATCAATGAATTCGAATTCTCCAATGTAACCGTTTAACTGCATAACCCTTAAAACTCTGCCCAAAAGTTTAGAGGCTGGACTAATTAAGCACTCACGCTTGTTGCGCATCTCGTTGTTTATGATTGTTGTTAAACCGTTTGCCAAAGTGTCCATCCTAATTTCCTCGTTACTCGTACTTTTTGAAACCGAGTTTTACGGCTACCTCTCTAAAACATCGCCGACATAAATATAAATTGTAACGTCGAATAACAGGCCCATAAGACCCACATCTAACACACTGTCTTGTTCCCTTCCCATATTTTCTTTCTTTTTTAGGTTTCTCTTTGCCCACACCCATCGCTCCAATAACTATATTACCTCGACTCCCAAGGCATCTTTAACGAACACCACAGCTTCTTCAAGCGTTAACATGTGCTTTAAACCGATTTTCCCTTTCTCTATCCGCCTTTTTTTCACTCGATATCCGGGGCGGCTGAGAGAGACGCAGACATTCATGCCGAATATGCCGATTTCAGGTTCATATTTTACCCCTGGAATTTCAATGTGTTCTTTTATGCCAAAGGAGAAATTGCCATATTTGTCGAAGCAATTCTCAGAGATTCTATTCTCAACAACGGGCAAAACTTTTTTCAGGAAATCTGGTGCCTTCTGTTTTCTAAGCGTTACAATGCATGCTATTGGTTCACCTTTTCTTATTCCGAAATCTCTAATGGTTTGCTTAGCCTTTCTCTTACATGGATTTTGACCTGTTAAATCTTTCAGAACCTTTGAGGCTTTTTCCACGGGCTCCCCTGACTTTCCAACGCTGATGTTAACGACAACCTTCTCGATTTTCGGTTTAAGCATTGGGCTTTCTTTCCATCTCTTCAGTATCTCATCCTCAGACAATCTGAGCTACCTCCGGCATGGATATTAACGGCTGTCCTTCGCCTATTGCAAAAACAAAGTTCGATATTGTTTGGTAACGGTTTCCTTTCTTGTCCTCGATTGTTACAAGGGCGTTCGTACGCTTCTTTCCCTTCGTTTTTTCTATTTCAATTATCTTGCCATGTTTTCCAATGTTTTTTCCACTTGTTATTATTGCAAAATCGTTTTCTTTCATTTTTACTTGTTCAAGTATTTGTCTTTCTGGCAAGCTTATTTTCACGGTGTCTAAAGCATTGTAGGTGTCCTCTTGTGGCTTCTTTGGGTCGGCAACCTTCACCAGTATGTTTGAGCCATCATGCAGGTTGAGTTGCACATGCCCGTTTTCAACAACTTTCTTGTTTTTTATTCTACACAGTTTGAAGTTTGATTCTTCTTTACTGATTGGATGAAGAATTAAGCCCTTACGGGAGGGCACTATACGGAAGTAGTTGTCAATGTCTGATATGGAAATAACATCCATTAATCCCACTGGAAAGTCGTCTTTTCGCCTAACCTTGCCATCCACATACACCTTTCCTTGCGAAACTATTGTTTTAGCCTCTTTTCTTGTTTTGGCAAACCCGAGAATGTCACGTAAAACTATGGTTAATGGTAAGCAGTTTTCAAGAGAATGTGGTCCAGGGGAAGGCTTTACAACCCAGAAAAACTCTTTTCTATGTATTGGCCAGAACTTCGGTGCGGGTTTACGTTTTAACCCTGTTGATCCTCCTTTTCTAGCCAAAATTATTTTCCTCCTTTGGTTTTCTTGGTTGTTTTACGCTTAGCTCTTGCTTTCTTCGTTTTAGGCTTCTCTTCTTTTTTAGTTTCTTCGGTTTTCTTTTTTCTCGTTCTCTTCGCTTTTTTGGGTTTTTTCGGTTTTTCTTCTACTTTCTTTTCCGCTGGCTTTCTAACTACTCTCGTCTTTCTTCTTTTTGGTTTCTTTTTTGGTACTTTCTCTTCTACAGCTTCTTTCATGTCAGCAATCTCTTCTGAAGGAGGTTTCTCTGCAACCTCCTCTATAATCTCGGGAGCTTTTCTTTTTCTTTCCAGAATTTGCTTTCGCCATTTATCTTCAAGATTTAAGTTTGTTATCATGACCTTTGAAGGGTGTACGGGAACGAGTATTGTTGTTCCGTCAACTTTTTCTCGCGTTAGCCCTTCAACGTAAATTCTATATTTTTTCCTGTCTATTCGGGTAACCTTTCCTTCAAATCCTTTATGATCCCCTCGCATTATGCGGACTGCATCTCCACTTCTAACTGGTAAGGCTCGCACCCCACGTGAGGCTCTCAGCTCTGGTGAAAGGGGTGCTGCAAAATGTTTGTAGCGTATATGGTCTGGTGCTTGGAAGAGCATTTTTCTCTGTTTCGTTGGCTTCCTTACAGGTTTTATTGCTTGCATGTTCTTCCTCCTACAATATTATGCTTGCGGCACTTGCTATTCTTGGCCATCTTTCAGCAGCCTCCTTTGCCACTGGTCCACGAACTTCCGACCCCTTCATTTCCCCATCCGGAGTTATTATTACTGCCGCATTATCTTCGAATTGAATCCATATGCCCTCAGCCCTTCGGTAGGGCTTTCTTTGTCTTACAACTACTGCTTGAAAAACCTTTTTTCTCATGTCTGGTGTTCCACGTCTGACTGAAACGGTTATTTTATCGCCTATTGCAGCTGATGGAACACGTCGTAGACGTCCTTTATAACCTATGACTTGGATCAGCCTTATTTCTTTGGCTCCAGAGTTATCTGCACATTTTAGGACTGCGCCACAGGGCAATCCTCTTGAGATTTTTGGTTTTTGGCCAATCATCCCTTTGGCAATAAACGCTCTCATTCTTGCCCTTGCAGCCATTTCACTTCTCCTCCAGTTTTTCAACGACGACAAATGAGACTGTTTTGCTTATCGGGCGGCATTCAGCTATTTTTACGCGGTTTTCTTCTTTTGCGTTTATGCACGGTGGGTTGTGACATGCGATGCGGCTGTGTCTTCTCTCATACCTCTTAAACTTTGGAACATAATGAAGATAGTCACGTTTGACTGTGACTGTTTTATCCATTTTTGCGCTGACAACTACACCTTCTAAGACGCGTCCCCTTGTTGAGAGGTCTCCGTGGAAGGGACAGTTTCTATCGTTACATGTTTTCTTAGGCTTTTTGAAGGCTAGTGACGTTACCATAGCCTCCTAATACGTTTTTTGAGACGATCTTCTGGTCGTCTCACAAGCAGTTTACCATCAATTTCAACAATTGTTCCGTCCGAAAATTTGAAGTTAAAAACAGCTGAATCTTTTATGATTCTTTTTCGTTCTCCCTTATGTAGAATTACAAACGTGTTTCGTGTTTCATCTATAATCCTACCAGAGATTCCCACATATCCTTGATGCCTGCTTTTTGCAACTTTAGCTTCGGTTCCGATGAATTCGGAGCTTATTATGTTTGGCATTACCTTCATTTCTTTTTCTTCCCCTTAATCTTCTCTTCTGCAAGCCCAAGTTTTTTTTCGTGTTCAATAGTTAGTATTCGAGCAATTGTTTTACGCAGCTCCTTTATCCTAGCTGGATTCTCTACTGTTCCCCCTGCCTTTACCATGGTTCTTAATCTTAGAAGCTCTGTTCTAAGCTCATTTAGTCTTTTCAGCCGCGCTTCAGAAGACATATCACGCATTTCCTTGACCCGCAATATTGGCATTTACTTGGCTGCCTCCTCTCCGCTTGTTTCTTTAGGTTCTTCTTCAGTTTTTTCTCCAGATGTTCCTTCCGCCGTTTTTTCCTCCGGAAGACTTTCAGCCACTTTGGTTTTACCTGGGAATTCTGCATCTGGGGGCATTATCCTAACTTTCACGCCAAGCATACCTGCCTTTAGTTGAACGTGAACTACGGCTTTTCGCATGTATTTTAATGCTATGTCTCCACATGTCGGTAAGTATCCAGTTTTGAATTTTTCATATCTTGATCTATCGGTTCTCAGCTTCCCACTTATGGTTATTTCCACGCCAAGGGCTCCAGCTTCCATAACTCGGTTGAGTGCCCAGTATCCTGAGCGTCTAAAATGTATGCCTCTCTGTAGGGCTGATGCTATGCGTGACGCAACAACATAAGCGTTCAGTTCTGGAATCTCCATTTCAGAAACAGAAATTTGAGGGTTTGGAACATTGAATTTCTCTTCTAAAATTCTTGCGAGTTCTCTTATTGTTCCCCCGCCTCGACCTATTACTAAGCCTGGGCGCATGGCGTAAATCACTATGTGCGTTCCCAATGGGGTTTTTGATATGTTCACTCCGCCGTAACCCGCTTTTTCAAGTTCTTTCTGGAGGAACTCGTCTATTTCATTCTTTTTCATGGATTCTGATACGAAATGTTTGACAACGGACATTATGCTTCCTCTCTTGTTTCTGGTTGTTCTTCTAGGGCTACTTCAATGTGGCATAGGGTTTCGAATTTTGGACTGCTTCTTCCAAAGGCTCTTTGCATGTATCCCTTAATCTTCATGCCGGGATATGCTGACGCGTGAATTATGCGTAATCTTTCGGTGTCTAAGCCTTTATATTCGCCGTTGGCTTCCGCTCCTTCAAGTATTTTTAGAATATGCTTTGCTGTTTTCACTGGGTATCTGCCTGTAAAAGCCTTTTCTAGTCCGTGGCGGTGTCCACCCTTCTTTTTGAATCTTCTGAAGGGAACAGGTTTCTTCTTGGTCATAACGTCTTTGAGATACCGTTTTGCTCGAGTGAGCATCATTCCTTTAATTGTTTTGCACACTTCTCGGGCTGATTTAGGGGATACTCTAAGCTCTCGTCCACTTGCCTTAACGGTTTTTTCTGGGTCTAGTTCTTCTTCTGTTATGGAGTATCCCCATTTTGGCACTTTATCGTCTCTCCAACTTTGCAATTGAACAGCAGTATGGTGATTTATATGGCTTTCCATACTTCCCAATAGTTTTCCATACTTGCTCACTATTTGCGTTTTCTGAACAGTTTTCTACCGTCCATGTCTGCGACGTGTTCAAAACCAAATTTTAATAGTTATCCAATCGAAGAAGCTGTTCAAACCTGAAAAATTCATGTGAAAAACAGTTAAAAGTTGTACTTGAAAATAGACGATGAGAAACAAGAATCAATCCAGATGATTCAATATAGAAAAGCGAAGGAAATCAGAGATAGCTTTCGCAGAATATGCTAGAGCTGCAAATATATCAAGCGCATGCAAAGAGTAAGATTAATTGAAATCACGTTTGCAGAATTTTTATACTGCTGTTTGCAGAGCTTACGCACTTTTAAAGTTATCTTCTGTTTGTTACAACGGCGGCGGTGGGGGTGGTGGGGGCGGAGGCGCCTGTTTTAGAGTTAAATAGAATTTTACTGCAGCCACCGTGAAGATGACGTTTACCAGCCATTGAATTATGGATCCAAGATAGGCACCGATAACTGGAATGAAACCGAAGACGAAAGAGAAAACAATCGAGAGCACTACCACTATTATTACAAATAAAATAACTTCACCAAGGTTTTTAATGACAAAAGTGAAAGCTTCTTTTGTGCTTTCAACCGCATCTGTTCCCTCCATAATGGTTATTACAACTAGGAAGAGGGCGACTGGGATTAGAATTATAGTGATAGAACATATAGCTGCTATTATCGCAGCTACAATAAGGTCGCCGAGTCTAGACATGACTAGGTTTAGGCTCTTGTTTAAGTTTGCTGGACGCTGATTCATGATGTCGTTTGCCATGTTAACAATCATGCAGCTTGCTATGAAACCAACAATGGACGCTATAAAACTGCCCAGAATAGATATCCCCCAATTGGGGGAGACTGTCTCGTACCATCTGAGGTGCGCTAAATCCCACGCCATTCCTCTGATGGGGAAAACCGCCCAGGCGAGAATTAAGAATAAGAGATGAATCACTAACGGTGCTAAGGCAGGAACGAAAAGTAACGGGTTTCTGGTGGAGATTTCCACGCTCTTTGAAATTGACTCAGTGGATTTAGACATACTTTAAGCCTCACCAATTTATCGATATTAAATATTTACGCTTTATAAGATTATGCTTGTACATCTCGGAAAAACGAATTTTTTAAAGTTTATTAATCACTTTATGATAGTGATATTCAACTTGAGAGTGATTAGATGGCGAAGAGTCAGAAAAGTTTAACCAAGGATAAGCTTGTAGATATGAAAGTGATAGACAGCGAAGGCAGCCTTTTAGGAAAGGTGAAAGACGTAGCCTTTACTGTTGGAAAATTCGGCATCTCCCTAAGCGTAGAAAATAAAGCAGGTGAAACTGTTGAGGTGCCGTGGGAACAGGTTCAATCAGCTGGAGATTTCATTCTCTTGAAGCCTTTGACACAACCGCAAGTTCCACCAAAGGAAGAAGCCCAGCAGGTTTGCCCAACATGTGGAGGCCCGCTCACATTTGTCGACCAATATCAAAGATGGTACTGCTACAAGTGCAAGAAATACGCATAAGCAGAACACTTCAGCATTCCACATCACAACCCCTATCTATTCTTTTTGTGCATATTCCTCTATGAATAGTCTTACGGCAGGTTTGACTCTTCACCACTGTTTGTTTTAGGCTTCTATCTTTAGAGCTTTTCATTTTTCTATTGAACTACAACATCATCCGCTCATCTTTCCACATCTTTCTCTGCTATCTGAAGAAGTATCGTAATGACCATCTGACCCAACAATTCAACTACAGATGGACTCTATTCAGCTTATGGTGTTCGGTTGCGTATGTCCTCCCTAAGAACTCAACTATGCCGAATTCTTCCAGGTCCTTAAGGTTCTTGTACTAACTTCTGCCGTGATTACCTATTTTTCCTTCTATTGCCTTTATGTGTCACTGTCATTTGGCTTCAAATATGTTTCCTTTCCATTTTTTTGGGGTGGTAGAGTGGATGTGCGATGCAGAGGTTTACGCCTTTTAGGAGTTTCTGCTTGTTCCATTTTTGCGATTTGGCGTATTTAGCTGTTGGCATCCACATCAGATGTATTGTGAAAACTTGTCCATCATGCTTCGTTTTATGTGTCACCTCAATCGAGTCCAGTGGCTTGAAGCCTAACTTCTCCATCTGCCATTTCTTAAACCATGGGCTCCAATGGTCTTCTAAGCCTATTGTTGCGAAGCCAGCGGCGTCTTTTTCGTTTTTTATCATGTCTTGCAGAAGCAGTTTTCCAAAGTTGTGTCCCTTGGCCTTTCTCAGAACCCAGATGCAGTTCATCACAATTAGCGTGTGCGACATGAAGCCCGATAAAAAACTTCTTTGGGAGGAATCGTAAAACCATTAAGTGATTTACCAAAGGACCTCACATCATGGGCCGAAGAAACGTCAAAATTACACTTGCGAAAGGCAAATCTAATCAGCAAACAGAGGAAGCTCGTGTAGCCTTGTAGAGTTGCAATCAACCGTTTCCCTTGATCAGAAACAAGCCGCATGGGTTGTCCCCATCATTTGGATTTTCTCCACAAATCCGAAACACGACCAACCTTCACAAGCTTCCACTTACCAAAGAAACCCTTCTTATAAAAATGGTACAAACCACACCGAGTGCACTGCATAATCCGTCTGCCCTTATCAAAATCAATCTCATACAAATCTAAAAGCGAACCACAATCAACACACTTACCAGCGTACGTTTTCCCAGTTTTTTCGTTCATCAAACTTTTCTCCACCAGTTAAAACAAGATAGGGACTACATGTTTAAAATTTGCTGAACATGCTTGTGTCTAATGCGGATTTGATTTCTACCATAGTTATTATATACATGTTCTGCAGATAAAGCTGAAGACGATGAAAAATGTTGACAATGCTCTTATCTCAAATAGCATCTCAAATAGCACAAGGTGAATGGTTCATTGGATTGGCATTTCTCTTTCTCTTGGTACCAATAGTATGGTTTATCATTGCTATACTGCTTTGCATATGGGTTTACAGAGACGCTGAATCAAGAGGTATGAACGGTGTATTATGGCTAATCATAGTCTTAATCGCTGGCATCATCGGATTAATAATATACCTTGTCGTTAGAAAAGAGAAAAGCTCGGTAGCTCAACCACCGCCGCCACCGCCCTAGTCTTTCCCTTTTTTTCCTTCCAATTCTAGAACAATGATTTGCCTGTTTGTTTCTGCAAATACTCATACAGTTGTTTGGTATAATTCGCAATGTTTTCAATACGCTTGGTTAGCTCTTCGACTTTCACTTCGAGTCTAACAACTCTTTCTCTAAGGTTCATAACTTCTTTTTTGATTTCCTCTTCAGACATGGACACCACGTTTCATGCTATTACTTGCTGAGCTATTTATCCTCTTCGCCCACGTTCTAGAACATCACAACTGAAAGACTTAATTTCGGTCAAACGTTAACGATTAGAAATATTAATAGCTTCTGTGCTTACCTAATATCCAAACCTTCAGGAAGCTATTGAAATGTCTAAACCTCAAGAATCCAAAAAGTTTGAGACGTACTCTGCAAGCATATGCCCTGAATGCCAGAGAAAAATACCGATGAGAATTTATGAGGAAAACGGCGTAATCTACTTGGAAAAGACTTGTCCTGAACATGGAAAGTTTGAGGATGTTTACTGGGGAGACGCTGAACTTTACAAGTGGTTTTATGAAAACTGGTATAATGCTAAATATGCAGGTAGCGGCTTGGAAAATCCCCACACTAAGGTAGTTAACGGATGCCCTTTTGACTGTGGATTATGTCCGCAGCATAAGACGCATACTGTTTTAGGCATAATAGACGTTACAAACAGATGCAACATGGCGTGTCCAATCTGTTTTGCCTATGCTGGAGCTGCAAACTATGTTTATGAACCTTCTTATGAGCAGATTGTTGACATGATTAAATTGTTCAGAGCTAACAAGCCGTGGGCATGTAATGCTCTTCAGTTTAGCGGTGGAGAACCAACCCTGAGAAACGACTTACCAGACTTGATCAAAGAAGCAAAGAAAGCTGGGATAAGTCATGTGGAAGTAAACACTAATGGCTTGCGTCTTGCAGAAGACATAGAATACTTCAAGAAGATTTGCGACGCTGGAATGGACACGCTTTACATTACATTCGACGGCTTAAGAGAAGAAATCCACAAGAAACTCAGAGCAAGAACCCACCTTGTCCCAATAAAGCAAAAGGTTATTGAAAACGCAAGAAAAATAGGCTTAAGCTCAGTGGTTTTGGTGGTTACTTTAGCAAAGGGCGTGAATGATAAGGATTTAGGAGACATAGTTCAGTACGCTGTAGAAAATCATGACGTTGTTAGATGCGTTAACATTCAGCCTATTTCAATGGCTGGAAGAGCAAGAAAAGAGGAGATGAGGAAACTCCGCATTACAATACCAGACGCGCTTAAGCTAATAGAGGAACAGACAAACGGAGCCGTGACAAAGTGGGATTGGAGACCTGTCAACTGGCCTCTTCCAGTATCTAAGGGAATGGAAATAATAAAGAACAAAACTTATCCAGAGTTCACGATGCATCCCATGTGCGGAGCAGCAACATTCATAATCATTGACAAAGATGGCTCTTACAAACCTATAACCAAATACGTTGATGTTGACAAGTTTGCACAGATTTTCTGGGACATATACTATTCAGGCGTAAAAGGCAAAAAGACAATGGCAAAGATGAAGTTGCTGAAGCTTTTGCCTATGGTTAAGTCTGATCTTGTCAGAAGCTTGATTAAGAATGTGATAACTAAAGGAAGCTATGAGGCTCTGGGAGATCTCATGCGTAGGGTTATCATGCTTGGGATAATGCATTTCCAAGACGTGTGGAACCTTGACATAGATAGAGTTCAAAGATGCGCAATTCACTACGCCACACCCGACGGAAAAATAAGATCATTCTGCACCTACAACAGCATATACAGAAACGATGTCGAAAAACAATTCGCCATTCCAATTAAAGAATGGACTAGCAAAATGGGAAAGAAAATCAGCGAAACAGCATAACTTCTGCAAGCAAGCCCTCAAACATATCCCAAGCCTACTTATAACGGGTGATGTTAAGATTCTGAGCATAGAAGACTAATATTCTATTCCTTTTCGAGCTTGGTAGCCCTTATTGAATGAGTGTTCAACCTCTTTCATCTCTGTAATTAAATTTGCGGCTTCAATCATCTCCTTGGGTGCATAACGCTCAGTTAGCAAACAATCCCAATCCATATACCTGCTTGTTCTCC
>Ga0315545_1004787_pt1 | contig 11057 bp, 9 predicted proteins | sample SalMarSW160210MG_FD_203096 | JGI IMG/M metagenome (GOLD analysis project Ga0315545, IMG submission 203096) | Salt marsh sediment microbial communities from the Plum Island Ecosystem LTER, Massachusetts, United States - Salt Marsh Sediment SW1602-10 ...
TTGAGCATCCCTACGTCACCATGGAGAACCACTACATTGAGACCGTCTGGTGGGCGATAAAGCAGATGTGGGAAAGGGGGCTAATCTATCTGGGCTACAAGACAGCCGCGCATTGCCCCCGCTGTGGCACCTCCCTCAGTTCACACGAAGTTGCGCTTGGCTATGAAGAGGACACCGAAGACCCATCGGTATACATCAAGTTTAAAATTGTCCTTTCGTCTCTGGCGGGCTCTGAGACAAGGGAGCGGCTGCATAAACTCTTTGCATACTCAGATAAACCCGCCTATTTCCTGGCCTGGACGACCACTCCCTGGACTCTGCCCGGCAACACCGCTCTGGCGGTAGCCGCTGGCGCGGAATATGCGGTGGTGGAAACCGATGAAGAATACCTTATCCTGGCCACTGCTTTGCTCGGTGCGATAGGATTCGAGGCCAGTCAGGTCGTGGATGAGTTAGTCGGGGAGGAATTGGCTGGCGGTGATGGTAAGGAAGCGATTGAATATGAACCTCTATTTAATCCACACGAATTTGGGGTTGAGCGCAGGCGTTTTATCCTCTTTCGTGACCAGGAGAGCGGCCATGTACGAAGTGACCTCCAGGTGCAGGAGCCGGACGAAAATTTAACCTATAGAGTTATTGCCACCGATTTCGTGTCCCTGGAAGACGGGACCGGTATCGTGCACGTGGCGCCTTCGTTCGGTGAAGTTGACTTTGAAGCCGGAAGAGAGCAGGGTCTCGATTTCGTGCAGCAGGTGGACCTGCAGGGCAATATCACCGGCAGCTATTCCTTTTCCGGGAAGTTTGTGAAAGATGCTGACCCGCTGGTGATAGCGGAACTGAAGGAGAAGGGGCTGCTCTATCACAGTGAGACCATTCGTCATACCTATCCTTTCTGCTGGCGTTGCAGCACCCCCCTCCTTTACTATGTTAAGGAGAGCTGGTATATCAAAACCACGGCGGTGAAGGACCACCTCATTTCGGGGAACAAAGAGATAGACTGGTACCCCGAGCATATCAAGTACGGTCGCTTTGGCGACTGGCTGGAGAACAATGTCGATTGGGCATTCTCCCGCGAGCGCTACTGGGGCACGCCGCTGCCCATCTGGCGCTGTGCATCATGCGATTACCGGGAGTGTATCGGCGGCGTTGATGACCTGAAAAGTAAACCCGGTTTCAGCGGCCTGAAAGAGCCGCTCGACCTGCACCGGCCTTACGTTGATGATATGGTTTATAAGTGTCCGCAGTGTGGTGGCACCATGCGGCGGGTGCCCGAGGTCATAGACTGCTGGTTTGACTCCGGCGCCATGCCGGTGGCCCAGGTGCATTACCCGTTTGAGAATGATACGCTGCTTGAGGATGGCCGCTTTCCGGCGGACTATATCTGCGAGGCAGTTGACCAGACGCGCGGCTGGTTCTACAGCCTGCACGCCATCTCCACCCTGCTGTTCAGTCGACCCTGCTTTATGAACTGCATCTGTCTGGGGCATATCCTTGATGCCAAAGGCGAGAAGATGAGCAAGGCCAAGGGAAACGTCATTGAGCCGTCAGCGGTGATTGATAAGTACGGCGCTGATGCCCTGCGCTGGTATTTCTTCACCTCCTCACCGCCGGGAAACGTGCGCCGCTTCAGCGTCGATATGGTGTCAGAGGTGACGCGGCGCTTTCTCCTGACCCTGTGGAACACCTATGCCTTCTTCGTTAACTATGCCAATATTGATAAATTTACGCCGGGCGCAGAAGGGGTCCTCTCCCGTTCCGAGCTTGACCACTGGGTCATCTCCGAGCTTAACCAGCTCGTGGCTGATGTTGACAGTGGTCTGGAGCACTACGACCCCAGCGGGGCGGGGAGAAAGATCGAGGCCTTTGTTGATGACCTGTCGAACTGGTATGTGCGGCGGAGCCGGCGGCGTTTCTGGAAGAGCGAGAATGATGCTGATAAACTCGCCGCCTACACGACGCTCTACCAGTGCCTGGTGACCCTGTCCAAGCTGCTGGCCCCGTTCATGCCCTTTGTGGCTGAGGAGATGTACCGGAATCTGGTGGGCTCGGCGTTTCCTGACCAGCCGGAAAGCGTGCACCTGGCCGATTTCCCGGCGGCGGATATGGGGAAGATTGACAAGAGGTTAATGTATGATACTCGTGTGGTAATGAAATTATCTAGCATGGGTAGAGCGGCCCGAAGTGAGGCCGGCATTAAGGTGCGTCAACCTCTGGCTAAACTTTTTATTATGGTTGGGTCCGAAAAACAGAAAGCTGCCATAAAGCGCCTTGCCTATCAGATAATGGAAGAAGTTAATGTTAAAGAAATACAAATTGTTGACGATATGTCTTTGCTTCAGAGGTCAAGATACGTGTCCAGCTCAGAAGGTAGTTCTTCAACGGGTGTAGACATTGATATTACCCCGGAGCTGGCGGCGGAGGGGATGGCGCGTGAGGTGGTGCGCCGTTTGCAGATGATGCGGCGCTCAGCCGGCTTTGAGATAGCGGACCATATCGCCACCTGCTACCGGGGAGATGAGTATATAACGAGCGTAATGGCCGATTTTACCGATTATATCAGGCAGGAAACGCTTTCCGAACAGCTTGTGAACAAGGCTCCAGAAGAGGGAGCTTACACGGAAAGCTTTAAACTGGAGGGCCACGAGCTGCACATCGGGGTTAAAAAGCTGAGCTAGCGTGGCGGGCTCTCGATCGGTATCACCTCGGTAGTATATTCAGCTTTGCCGCGCCAGTACGTTGTTGGTACTTTCTGCCCGATTTCAGCGAGATGGATGGCTCTTATCATATCGTCCGCAGTGGCGATTTCTCTACCGGCGAAGCGCGTGATAACGTCCCCTGGCTTCAGTCCGGCTATATCGGCGGGGCTGTCCTGGACCACCTGGGTTATCAGGACGCCGCTTTCCACTGCCAGTTCGTACCTGGCGACGGCAAACTGGTCCACGGTGTACAGCACGACGCCCAGCCATGGACGAGTAACGTAGCCATTGGTAATCAGTTCCTCAATTATGGGAAGGGCTGTTTCCGTGCTGATGGCGTAGCCCATGCCTTCAACACCGACGGTGGCGATTTTGGCGCTGGTGATGCCAATCACCTCTCCGGCCAGGTTGACCAGCGGTCCGCCGCTGTTGCCGGGATTGATTGCGGCCGTGGTCTCAATAAGGTCGTACAGGGTCTGCCCCGGTGCCACCGGTATGGCAACTCCCTGGCGGCTGATTATGCCTTCGGTCGCCCGTATCCCCTGGCCCAGCGCGTTGCCGATGGCAACCACCCACTCTCCAACCCGCAGTGCGGCGGAATCGCCGACGGTCACCGCGGGCAGGTTCTGCGCATTTATTTTAATGATGGCCAGGTCATTCAGGCTGTCGGTGAAGACGGCGCTCTGGTCAACGGTGTAAGTGCTGCCATCATCCATGGTAACCGTAATGCTGCTGGCACCTTCGACCACGTGGTTGTTGGTCACGATGATGCCGTTCCTGTCCAGAATCCACCCTGAGCCGGCCCCCTGCTGGGTGAACGGCCGGTTGAAGAAATCGAGGGAAACCACCTCGGTGTTGATGGCCACCACCGATGGCTTCACCTTGGCCACGACGTCAGCGATATTGGGCAGTATAAGGGTGGCGTTTCCGGTTGGTGCGGTTGGGGGTGGTGCCCAGGCGGGGTTAATCGGCTGCGGCGGCTGTGTCGGCGCCGGTGCTGAGGGCGGGCTTGGCGCCGGTGCTGGCGTTATGGTAATCTCGGGTACGGCACATCCCACACTCAGCACCAGCATGAGAATGACCATAAAAAGGGTAAGGATAAAGCTAGTTTTCTGGCGTCCCATTACAATTATAATTGTAGCATAACCAATAAAAAAGGGACAACGCGGGGGGCCGGTTTATACCCGGCCCCCCATGTATAGATTCTAGGCGGAAGGTACCTTGGGCAGCGAGGCCAGCGCCTCCTTCATCTTATCCTCAGGGAACTCGTAGTCCAGCATCTTTCCCGAGAGATACGCATCATAGGCAGCCAGGTCGAAGTGTCCGTGCCCACTGTGAGCTATCAGGATGTTCTTTGATTCACCGGACTCTTTACATTTAAGGGCTTCATCGATAGCCACCTTGATGTTATGACAGGGCTCCGGGGCGGAAATGATGCCCTCGGTGCGGGCAAACTGTACCCCGGCTTCAAAGGTGGCCAGCTGGTTCTCAGCCCTGGCCTCAACCAGGCCCAGATTGTAGAGGTGGCAGATAATCGGTGCCATGCCGTGGTAGCGCAGGCCACCGGCGTGGACCGGCGGCGGGATAAAGTCATGGCCCAAGGTGTACATCTTGAGCAGGGGGGTAAGCCCGGCGACGTCACCGAAGTCATAGGTATATGGGCCCCTGGTCAGGGTGGGAGCGGCTTTAGGTTCAACACAGATGATGCGCAGGTCCGGTTTCTTCCCGCTAATCTTGTCCCGAATCCAGGGCAGGAACTGCCCGGCGAAGTTGGAGCCACCGCCGATGCAGCCGATGATAATATCAGGATAGGCATCAGCCATTTCCATTTGTTTTCTGGTTTCCTCACCAATGATGGTCTGGTGCAGCAGGACGTGGTTAAGGACGCTGCCCAGAGAGTAATGGGTATCTTCACGGTTAGCGGCATCCTCCACTGCCTCGCTGATGGCCAGTCCGAGGCTGCCGGTGCAGTCGGGGTCTTTAGCCAGCATATCCCGCCCTGCCTTCGTATCCGGACTGGGACTGGGCACGCAGGTAGCTCCCCAGGTCTCCATCAGGATGCGGCGGTAGGGCTTCTGCTCGTAGCTAATCTTAACCATGTATACCTTTAACTCAATACCGAAGAACATGCAGCCCATGGCCAGGGCACTGCCCCACTGCCCGGCGCCGGTCTCAGTTGCGATGCGCTTTATTCCCTCTTGTTTATTGTAGTATGCCTGAGCAATCGCGGTGTTGGGCTTGTGGCTCCCGGCCTGGCTGGTTCCCTCGTATTTGTAGAAAATTTTGGCCGGCGTATCCAGGGCCTTCTCCAGCCGGTGCGCCCGGTGTAAAATGGTCGGTCGCCAGGTACGGTAGATTTCCTGTACCTCCTCCGGGATTTCGATGTAGCGCTCCGGGCTGAACTCCTGCATGATTAAGGCCATGGGGAAGAGGGGTGCCAGGTCATCGGGGGTTACCGGCTTGCCGGTGCCTGGATGCAGGACTGCTGGCAGTGGCTCTGGCAGGTCGGGCAGGATATTGTACCATTTCGTTGGCATATCCTTTTCATCGAGTATAAACTTGGTTCTCTCCATTGTTTTCCCCTTTCTTAATATTAATGAAAGTTTTCCCTCTTAAATCATCACTTGGCCCCGGAGGGGCCACCTGCAAGATATCGTCGCCATGGCAATATCCCCCTTTTTACTGTAACAATAATAAAAAAACCCCCGCCCTTGAAGGGGCGGGAGCTGCTTCCGCGGTGCCACCCTTCTTGGTCATGGAGTAGAGAAGAAAAGCCTGACCATCTCTCTCAGGTACGGAGGTCACGCTTTATCACTTACCTCGATACCCTGGGATCTGATAACGCTTCCCCTGCGTCAAGGCCTACTCGTTATGATAACTTTCTGTTTGCGGCTCCCAGATCCATTCAGTTCCCGCGCTGGCATCGGCTCACACCTTCCCCGACTCTCTGAGCCCCGCTATGAAACCTACTAGTCCCGTTCACAGCCTTTGCTTATTTCTGGTAAGTTTAACAGCCGGTTATACATTTGTCAAGTACACGCTCTTCATATTGCCGCCTGTTAAGGTGTATGCTATACTGTTAAGCGATATATTTAATTCCGGACTGGAAAAGGGGGGAGAATTTGCCGGATACGACGACCATCAAACAACTCTTGGAAGCAGGTGCCCACTTCGGGCACCAGACGGGGCGGTGGCATCCCCGTATGAAGAACTACATTTTCACCAAGCGCAATGGCATTCATATCATCGACCTGGAAAAGACGGCGGCCATGCTGGACAAGGCCTGTGAGTATGTCCGGGAACTGGTTGCGGGAGGTGGCATCATCCTGTTTGTCGGTACCAAGAAGCAGGCTCAGGAGTCAATTGTGGAAGAGGCCCAGCGCTGCGGCATGCCGTACGTTGACCAGCGCTGGCTGGGCGGGATGCTGACCAATTTCGCCACCATACAGGCACGCATTGACCATCTGGTACGCCTTGAAGACCAGCAGTCGAGGGGGGAATTCGGGCGCCTGACCAAAAAGGAAATTTCAAAAATCAATGAAGAGATTGAGAAGCTGAATAAACAGATGGGCGGCATCAAGGAAATGACCAGCCTGCCCAGTGCGCTTTTTATCATTGACCCGACGAAGGAGAATATCGCGCTCGCCGAGGCCAAGCGAATGGGGGTACCGGTGGTGGCCATCGTGGACACCAATTGCAACCCCGATGTGATAGACCACGCTATCCCGGCGAATGATGACGCTATCCGCGCCATAAAGCTGGTATGCGGCAAGATGGCTGATGCCGTTCTGGAGGGCAAAGCCGGTAGTGTCGAAATGTCAATGGAGGCGGCGGAGATGGAAGGGCTGAAGGAAGCTGAAGCACTGGGGACGATGGAGCCGCTTATCTTCACGCCGGAAGAGGAATAAGGAGGATACGTTTGGAAATATCGGTGGAGATGATTAGAGAGTTGCGGGGCCAGTGTGGTGCCGGGGTTATGGAGTGCCGGAATGCTCTGCGTGAAGTGGAAGGAGATTTGGAAAAGGCGCTCCAGCTTTTAAAAAAGAGAGGACTGCTCAAGGCAGAGAAGAAAGCCGGTCGCGCCACCGCGCAGGGGCTGGTTGAGGCTTATATCCACGCCGGAGGGCGGATAGGGGCACTGGTGGAGGTAAACTGTGAGACCGACTTCGTGGCGCGCACCGATGAGTTCAGGGAACTGGCGCATGAACTGGCCATGCAGGTCGCCGCACTATCACCACGGTATATATCCGAGGAAGAAATCCCCGAGGGAGCCGAGGTTGAGCCTCAGGCTAGCTGTCTGTTGCAGCAGCCGTATATCAGGGACCCCGGAAAGACCGTCCGCGATCTAATCGTCGAAGTCGTTGCCAAGGTAGGTGAAAATATAAGGGTAGGGCGCTTCGCCAGGTTTGAATTGGGCGTAAGGGACTAGGGGGAATGACCGAGACTAAGTACAAGCGAGTGCTCCTCAAGCTCAGTGGTGAGTCCTTTGCTGGAGGAGACAAGTTTGGCATTGATATCGCCACTCTTACCAAGGTAGCCAAACAGATCAAGAACGTGGTGGAGATGGGGGTGGCGGTCGCCATTGTGGTCGGTGGCGGTAATATCTGGCGCGGTGATGAGGCCGAGGCAAATGGCATCGACCGGGTAACCGCAGACTATGCCGGAATGCTGGCCACCGTCATCAATGCGCTGGCACTCCAGGACATACTGGAAAGGGAAGGGGTCACCACCCGCACGCAGTCGGCGATTGGCGTCAATCAGGTGGCCGAACCCTATATCAGACGTCGCGCTGTCCGCCATCTGGAAAAGGGCCGGGTGGTCATCTTTGCCGGCGGTACCGGGAATCCCTATATGACCACGGATACCGCGGCGGCGCTCCGGGCTATCGAAATTGACGCCGAAGTCCTGCTCATGACCAAGAACAAAGTAGACGGCATTTACAGTGCTGACCCGATAAAGAACCCGCAGGCTAAAAAGTTCGACCATCTTACCCATCTGGAAGCGCTTAACCTTCGCCTGGAGGTAATGGACGTCACCGCCCTCTCCCTGTGTCTGGAGAATAAGCTGCCCATCATTGTGTTTGACCTTCAGGCTCCCCGCAGCATGGAAAAGGTGGTCAAGGGCGAGTCAATCGGCACTCTGGTATCAAGCGGGTAAGCCGAGATGGTGAGCGACGAATTACAGAAGATAGAAGAGAAGATGCGGGCTTCGGTCAGCGGCCTGTGGAAAGAGCTGGCGACGCTGCGCACCGGACGTGCCACGCCGGCGCTGGTGGAGCACATCAGGGTGGACTACGCTGGCGTGCCCACGCCTCTGAATCAGATTGCCGGGATATCCGTGCCAGAGGCCAGTCTCCTCATCATTCAGCCCTGGGACAAGAGCTCTATCCGTGACATTGAGAAGGCCATTCTGAAATCTGACCTCGGTTTCAACCCGACCAATGACGGGAACGTTATCAGAATAAGCATCCCGCCGCTTTCCGAGGAAAGACGGCAGGAGCTGATCCGGGTGGTGCGGAAAAGGATTGAGGAGAGGAAGATAGTGGTGCGCAATCTGAGGCATGAGGTTATGAACGACCTGAAGACCATGGAGAAGAATAAAGAGATATCCGAGGATGAGCATAAAAGGGTCCTCGGCCAGCTGCAGAAACTCACCGATGCTCATATAGCTGAAATTGACCAGGCCGGGCGGGACAAGGAAAAGGAACTCCTGGAGGCTTAGAACGCCGGAATATATGCCGATGATATCGGAGAAGAGGCGAAGGAATGACACCACTCAAGCAGCAGATACAACGATTGCCAGTTCACATCGCCATTGTCCCTGATGGAAACGGGCGCTGGGCGGAGAAGCGCGGGCTGCCCAGGCTGGCCGGGCATCAGGCTGCCGTGAAAAAGATGCGTTCCCTGATTGAATATCTCAATGACCTGAAGATAAAGTACGTTACCCTCTATGGCTTTTCCACCGAGAACTGGGGTCGTCCTGCTGAAGAAGTGGAAGGGTTATTCCGTATTCTGGAGGAGAGGATTGACCAGGATGTCCCCAAACTGCACAAGAAAGGCGTGAAGGTTCGCCACCTCGGGAGACTTGGAGAGCTGCCTGACCGGCTACGGAGCTCAATTAAGCGGGCCGAGGAATACACCCGGGATAATGCCGGATTGACGCTGAGCCTGGCCTTCAACTACGGTGGACGTGTTGAAATCGTTGATGCGGTCCGCCGCATTGTCGCCGAAGGCATCCCGCCGGAAAAGATAGACGAGGAGCTGTTCGGTAACTATCTGTATACGGCTGGTATCCCGGACGTTGACCTTTTGATCAGAACCGGTGATGAATGGCGCCTCAGCAACTTCTTGATATGGCAGACCGCCTACAGCGAGTATTACTTCACCGATGTTCTCTGGCCCGACTTTGCCAAAGAGGACATGGACAAGGCGTTGATCGCTTACAGTCAGCGGGAACGGCGCTTCGGTGCGCTGTGATATGAGACATGCTCAAAAAAAGGGTCGTAACCGCATTATGGGGTCTGCCCCTCCTTGTCGTCGTTGTCTGGTTTGATAAGCCTCTGCCCTGGTTCACCATCTTTATCGCCGTCTGGGGGCTGCTGGCCGCTTACGAGTTCTTCCGGCTGGTGGGCGTTTCCAGCATCTTTTCGCTGACCGTCTTCGGGCTGCTCTTTACGCTCCTCGTCATAATCAGCCCGCATTGTCCCTCACCGTTTGCCGGCCCGCTGCTGGTAACGCTGGCTGTGGTGCTGCCGCTCATCTGGCTGGTGCTGCGCCAGCGCGTTGAAGGGGCTTTTACCGGCTGGGCGTGGATGGTGGCCGGGTTTCTCTACGTGGGCTGGATGTTGAGCTTTCTGGTAGCTTTGCGGCTGGAAGCGGGCCGGAACTGGATGTTCTTCGCTCTTTTCACCACCTTCAGCTCCGATACCGCCGCGTACTTCGTCGGTCGGGTGCTGGGCCGGCACCGCCTCGCTCCTCAGATAAGCCCGCACAAGTCATGGGAGGGGGCGATTGGAGGGCTTTTGGGGGCAGCGCTGATGAGCCTGCTATTCACACTGTCAACGCCGCTCCAGATAACGCTGAGCATCGGGCAGGGGATTGTACTGGCGCTGCTGGTGAGCGTTTTCGGGCAGATCGGCGATTTAGCAGAGTCTCTGCTCAAACGTAATACCGGTGTGAAAGAGTCCGGCAACTCAATTCCGGGGCATGGCGGCTTTCTGGACCGGATGGACAGCGTGGTCTTCGCCGGGGTAGTGGTTTACCTGTACTATAGCTTCCTTGTCCTTTAGTTTACCTTGTTATAAGAGTTTTTCTACCTCACCCCCTTGTTCCCCCTCTCCTTCAAAGGAGAGGGGGAGAGTTTTAGAAAGAGGGGCTTCGCCCCTCTTAGACACCCCGATTAATGCTCTTCTTGGAAGTAACAGTGCTATAATTTAGGCAGTAATTAGACAATAAGGTTGATTTAGGGATGCTTATTGACCTATTAAACGAGAATGACACGAGTTTTATTGGAATCATTGGCGAAGATATTGCTTGGAAGTACCTTCGTGACCAACGTATAGTTCCTGTTAACAAATTTCTTTTTGGGGATGATTTTTTAAGGCTTTTAAGAGAGAAGTTGAAGGGGAGGTTAAAGGAGAGACAAATAAAATACCTTGAGTGTTTAGCAAGGGGAGGTTCTAGGTGGTCGTTTGATTTTATTGCTCTTAAGGGCTGCAAGAAACCTGAACCTTATCTTATTGAGGTAAAGACAAGCCGTCCTGGGAAATCTAAGCATAGTTTAAAGGGAAATTGGACTCGGCGGTCTAGAAAAGGATGGACTAAAGAAAACATTGAAGAGGCAAAGCAATTAGGATTTAAGTTCCTTTTGGTTAATGTGCAGCTTATTGATAATTGGAAATTTGAAGTTACTTCTAAAGAGCTGTAATTCTCACATTTATTAATATGGAAAAGCTTGCATCTGGAGCCAGAAAGCTGGGGTTGCTGCTGACCCCACAACAGCGCGAGCAGTTTCAGGTCTATTATCAGGAGCTTATCGGCTGGAACCGGCGGATAAACCTGACGGCAATCACCGATTATGAAGAGGTGCAGGTCAAGCATTTCCTCGATTCGCTGACCGTGGTCCTGGCACTGCAACAGCCTTTGCTTAAAGGAATGAGACTTATTGACGTTGGCACGGGCGCCGGCATCCCCGGAATTCCATTGAAAATAGTCCTGCCCGATATCAAAGTTGTGCTGCTTGACGCCACGAGGAAAAAAGCAGGCTTCTCGGAGTATGTCATCCAGAGGCTGGAACTGAAAGACGTGGAAGTTGTGGTGGGGAGGGCGGAGGAAATCGCCCACAAATCCGGGTACCGGCAGC
>Ga0315545_1004790_pt1 | contig 11055 bp, 10 predicted proteins | sample SalMarSW160210MG_FD_203096 | JGI IMG/M metagenome (GOLD analysis project Ga0315545, IMG submission 203096) | Salt marsh sediment microbial communities from the Plum Island Ecosystem LTER, Massachusetts, United States - Salt Marsh Sediment SW1602-10 ...
TAGATTACCCATTGATCATCATCCTGGCCAGCTTGCTCCTCATCGGCCTGCTGATGGTCTACAGTTCCAGCTTCGACTTTGGCTACCGGGTGTTTGATCAACCGACCTATTTCTTCGGCAGGCAGATTATCTGGGCACTGTTGGGCACGGTGGGGATGATAGTGATGATGAGTGTAGACTATCACACCTGGCGACGTTTCTCCATTCCCCTGATGGGCGGCACTTTGTTCCTGTTGATACTACTCCTGATCGTGGGCCAAGAGAGGTTTGGCTCTGTGCGTGCTCTCTGGGGGGGATCGGTGCAGCCCGGCGAGCTGTGCAAGCTGATCATCATCATCTACGTCGCCGATTGGCTTTCGTCCAAAGGGGAGAGACTCCGGGTGGTGACCTATGGTCTCGTTCCCTTTGCCATTCTCATCGGGGTGGTGGCGGGCCTGATCGTGATGCAGCCCGATTTCAGCACCGCCATCCTGATCGTGGTCACGGCTATCGCCATGTTCTTTATCGCCGGCGCTGATATCGCTCAGTTGGTCATCGGCCTCATCTGTGGCGGGGCCACCTTTAGCTTCTTGATCTCCCGATCAGGGCACGCCCTCCAAAGAGTCAAGGACTACGTAGGCTCCTTGGGTGGCGCCGGCGTTGGCTATCATGTTCAGCAAAATTTGTCTGCGCTGAGGGCTGGGGGGATATTCGGCGTCGGTTTGGGGGACGGGACCTTTAAACTGAGCTTTCTACCCCTGGCTCACAGTGATAGCATCTTTGCCGTGCTCGGCGAGGAGTTGGGTCTAATTGGCTGCCTGCTGGTGGTGGGCCTCTTCGTAGCCCTGGCCTATCGGGGTTTCCAGATCGCGCTGGAGGCTCCTGACGATTTTGGCACGGTGCTGGCCGCGGGCCTAACCTGCGGGCTGATCTTTCAGGCTTTGATTAACTTCGCGGTGATTACCAACACCCTGCCTTTCACGGGCATACCATTGCCCTTCATCAGCTATGGTGGCTCCTCTTTGGCTGTTTCCATGACCGGCGTGGGCCTGCTCCTGGGCATCTCCAGGGGCACTGTGGAGGAAAGGCCAGACGAGATTGCGCGTTATGATTTCGGGCGGCGGGACGGGCGGCCACGTATATCCAATTCTCGCCGTCGTTGAAGCCCTAAAGAGGCAAGTGGCAAGCTGCAAATTCTTGTACGTGGGCAGCCGGGGCGGGGTGGAAGAGGGAATTGCCAGCCGAGTGGGGTTGCCCTTCACGGCCATCTCGACGGGGGGCTTGCGCGGTTTGGCACCCTGGACTGTAGCCGGGCATCTGTTCAAGATGATGGCGGGTTTCGTCCAGTCATTAGGCATCGTGCGCGATTTCTCTCCCGACGCGGTCCTGGTCACAGGGGGATACGTCTGCGCGCCCGTGGCCGCAGCCGCCTGGCTTCGTCGAGTGCCGATCCTGGTGCTGCTGCCCGACCTGGAGCCGGGCCTGGCCGTCCGCGCCCTGAGCCGCCTGGCGACGCGGGTCGCCGTCTCTTTCCCAGAGGTGGCAAGGTATTTCGACCCAAGCAAAGTCGTAACGGCAGGCTACCCTGTGCGGGCCGAGTTCTTCGCCGCCCCCCTTCATCCCCCCCAACTTGGGGGGGAAAAGAGGGGGGGCGAGGCCCGGAGAGCTTTCGGCCTGGAGAAAGAGCTTAAGACCGTCACCGTCTTCGGCGGCAGCCGTGGCGCCCACAGCATCAACCTGGCCTTGAGCCAGTGCCTGGAGCGACTGCTGGAGGCTGGCCAGGTCATCCACATCTGCGGCCAGTTGGACGCCGAGTGGGTGGTGGAGAACGAGGCCCAGTTGCCCGAGCGGTTGCGAAACCGCTATCGAGCGTATTCCTATTTGCACGAGGAGATGCCCAGCGCTTTAGCGGCGGCGGACCTGGCGGTGGCCCGGGCCGGGGCGGCGACCCTGGGGGAATTCCCGGCCCTGGGCTTGCCCAGCATCCTGGTGCCCTACCCCTACGCCGGGCAGCATCAAGAACTGAACGCCGATTACTTGGTCAGTCGCGGCGCTGCGCTTAAGATCGCCGACGCCGAGCTGGGGGAGAAGCTGCTGCCTACCATTTTGGAGCTCCTGAACGACGAGGAGGCCCTGGCCGTGATGAGCGAGCGAGCGCAGGCCCTGGCCAGGCCGGACGCTGCTCAGCGCATTGCTCAGGAGCTGCGGCTTTTGAGCTTTGAACTTTGAACTTTGAGCTTCATCATGATTGATTTGAACCAGCTCTATCTGATCATAGGCTTCGTCGTCCTGTTCGGACTGATGGGGCTGAGACGGGGGGTCTTCAGGGAATTGCTGGCTTTGGTCGGCGTTTTCCTGGCCATGGCTGTGGGAAAGTGGGGCGCGCCCTTCCTGGAACCCTGGGTGAACAGGTTCTACAAACTGGGTATGTTCGCTTTCAGAGGAGGGCTGGCGGCTGACGACCCGGCCAGCGTTCTGGCGGAGATGGGCGATCTGACGCGGCTTGTTTCCACTGAGTCCGACCGGTTGATTCTGGGGACGGCTGCTTTCGCCCTCATAGTGCTGGTCTTTTACCTTGTAGGAGAGTTCGTCGTTGATCCTCCGGAAACATGGTCTCAGCGATTGTCCGGCCTCGTCTTGGCGGGGGTGAATGGCTATTTCATCGCTTACTTTCTCGCTCCCAGGCATTTGCCCGCGCCCGAAACGACGATTCGCTTTTCCACCGAAGGCCTGGTTGATCTGCTGTCTCAAAACCTGGTAAAGGTGGTGTTGGTGTTCGTGATTATCCTGATCATCCTCGGCCTGCAAATGTCAACGAAGCCGAGGCGTGACGATTAGCTGTCGAGAGAGGTGATGACCCTTGCAGCCCCTGGAAGTGTTGTGGGGGGTTCTTCTTATAACTTTTGCCTTAGTGGGCATCGTCCGCGGCTTTTTGAAGGAACTGGGGGTGACCACCGTTCTGTTGGTGCTTCTATTCGGCCTGTCTCTCTTCGAGGACAAGATACCCCAATTTCTGACCAGCGCGGTGGGCGTCGTCGGCTTTACCGTACCTGAGGTCTCCGAGCCGGCGGGTCAATCCATCTGGGCCAGCTTTTACATCCTGGTCATAGTTTTTGTGACTCTTATTTCCTATCACGGCGAGACCCTGGCCTTCGAAGGCCGGCCTCCCAGGGGGGCGAGGGGTATTTTATTCGGCCTGCTGACCGGGTTAATGAATGGCTATTTGGTAGCGGGCAGCTTGTGGTACTTTTTGGACAAGTATGATTATCCGATAAAGATCCTGCATTTTCAGGAACCTCTCACTGGCTTCGCGCAAAGTCTTGTCCCTTTGTTGCCGCTCACCTTGTTGCGACCGTTCTTGCCTTTTCTCGTCGTCCTCATGGTTATGGCGCGGGTCATCAGGTAGCTTTTTGATGAAGGATGATCGTGTTCACTTGATCGGCGTCGGCGGCATCGGCCTCTCGGCTATCGCCAAAGTGCTGCTGGAAGAGGGGCATTGCGTTTCAGGCTCCGACTTGAAGCTGTCGCCCATCACCGTTGCCCTGGCCGACCTGGGCGCCACCATCTACCAGGGCCATCGAGCGGAGAACGTGGGCCAGGCTGATCTGGTGATCGTCTCCTCGGCCATACCGGCGGACAATCCTGAGGCAGCAGCGGCTCGCGCCAGGGGCATCCCGGTCGTCAAGCGGGACTGGATGTTGGGGCGGATGATGCAGGGCCGCTTTGGTATCGCCGTGGCCGGCTCTCATGGCAAAACTACGATCACGGCCCTGATCGCCCTTGTTCTGACCGAAGCTGGCCTCGACCCGACCTTCATCGTCGGCGGCATCCTGGAAAACCTGGGGACGAACGCTAAAGCCGGTCGGGGAGAGCACTTCGTCGTCGAGGCCGACGAGTACGACCGTACCTTTTTGGGGCTCAGGCCCAGGATCGTCGTTGTCACCAACATCGAGATGGACCACCCCGACTGCTATCCTGAGCTGGACGACCTGGTGGAAGCCTTTCGGGAATTTGTGCACCTGGTGCCTGCCGACGGTTGCGTCATCGGGTGTGGGGACGACGAGAGAGTGCGGGAGTTGTTGGAAGTCGGAAGGGTCATCACTTACGGGTTGGGCGAGGGGGCAAGCTGGCGGGCGGTGGATATTCGATCTAACGAACTGGGTGGGCACGACTTCGTGGCCTTGCATGATGGGCGGTCGGTAGGCGAGTTCACTCTGCGGATTCCTGGCCTGCACAACGTGCAGAACGCCCTGGCGGTGCTCGTCGTTGCCTATCGGTTGGACCTGCCCCTGGCAGACGTGGGGGAGACGCTGCGCGGCTTTCGCGGGGTGCAGCGGCGCTTCGAGGTGAAGGGCGAGGTGAATGGAATAATCGTCATTGATGATTACGCTCACCATCCCACCCAGGTACGAACTACCCTGCGGGCGGCGCGGGAACGCTATCCGCAGCGAACGATCTGGGCCGTCTTCCAGCCCCACACCTACAGCCGCACCAAAGCTCTGCTGGGCGAATTCGCCGCCAGCTTCGCCGACGCCGACCACGTGGTCGTCACTGATATCTACGCCGCTCGCGAGGACGATGACCTGGGGGTGAGCGCATCCGACATCGTGGCCCGCACGAAGCATCCCGATGTCCGCTACATCCCTGGCCTGGACGAGGCTGCTGACTATTTGCTCGATCGCCTGAGGTCCGGCGATGTGCTCATCACTCTGGGGGCTGGGGATGGGTATAAGGTGGGGGAAGAAGTTTTGGCCAGGGGGAAAAGGCATAGCACTTACTGACGAACACAGTCAGGAGGGGAGAGACGATGGATATATATGATTATACTGATGCCATCGCCAGACATTTGGGATTGATCTTAGTGCTCACTATGGTAGCAGTAGCTCTGGCAGCCATCATCAATCTCTTCATACCTCCTACCTATGAGGCCACGGTTATCCTCTCTGTGCCACAGTTGAGCTCCTCGATACCTGTTGCTTCTCTAATCAAGAGCACTGAAGTTGAAGGGCAAGTGATTGCGTCCCTCAGTGCCAGGGCTTCCCTCTTCCCCACCGGGCAGATCCCTGAAGGGATCATCCATGGAGTAGAGGTGACTGAGGGGCAGAACATGGTCCGTATCACGGTGCAGTCGGATGCGGCGAAGAAAGTGGCGCTTATAGCCAACACGTGGGCAGATTTTGCTGCTGAGCGGATCTCAGAAGCCCAGTTGAAGGAGGAGCAGCGCCTCAAGACCGCTGAGCAGAACTTGGAAACAGCTAATGAGGCCCTGAAATCCTTTGAAGAGGAGTACGGGTTCGGACTCTTTGGATTCGGTACTGCTGAAGAGGACCTGGAAGCCGATAAGGAACGGTTGAAGACCTACCAGATCAGGCAGGACAGTATTAAACGAAGCATCCAAGAGGCGAGGACTTTCAGAACGACTGCAAGGGGGAATACCGGCTCCTCGGCCAAAACCGTTTCCCTATTTGTCATCAACCTTCTACAGAGGGTATCGAAGGAATCCGAGAAAGGGATATTCCAGGTTCAGGTTCTGCTCAGGGAGCAGCAGGTTGATCAGCAGGTTATAGAACGAGATGAGGCCACCATGGAGAGCGTCGGGACGGCGCTTGAAGAAGCAAACAATCTTAGGGACGCCATCGAGCAGGGAGGCAGTATCGCTTCTCCTGAATTGATGTCCTCCCTTGTAACTGACTTCTTGGAGAGCGGGTCCATCGAATCTGCTGCGGGGGTGGATGTGCAGGCTCTTTCCTTACCTGCGGAGGATATGAGCCCGAGTCAGCAAATGGCAATCTTAGATACCATCATTTCGATCCTGGAAGGTAGGAAAGCGCTCATCGAGACCAGCATGAATCAGTTGTCCACGAAAGCGGTGAAGACGCTAGATGCCGCGATTGCAGCTCTCGACACTGAAGAGGGGGGGCTTGCGACCAGAATCGAGGAACTCTCCACCACTATCTCTCAGCGAGAGAAGATTTTAACGGAGAAAAGACCCGAACTGGAGAGATTGATTGTGGCCAGGGTCGAAGCGGAAGAGGCATACATGGCTCTGGCTGACAAGATGCAAAAGGAAGAGTTCGTTGTTGAGCCGAAGGTGATCGCTTCGGCCATGGAGCCGAGGGAGCCCATCCGGCCCAACAAGGTGTGGAATATCGGCGCGGCTGGTGCAATAGGCTTGGTGGTGGGCCTCTTTATGGCTTTCAGGGAGGAGCGCGTCCAAGGAGAGCTGACGTGGTGGTAGATGGCCCTGCCGGGTGGAGAGAAAGGAGGGATTGTGTTTGAAGGAATGTGCCAAAATGAGCTCATGTCCCTCCATACATCCTTCCGCATCGGTGGGCCGGCGGATTTGTATGCCGTGGCCGCGAGCGCCCAAGAACTGGTCGAGCTGGTCTCGCTGGCGCGGGAACGCGGCTTACCTTACTTGATCATCGGTCGGGCCACCAACATCCTGGTGGCCGACGAGGGCATCCGCGGCTTAGTGATAGAGAATGGAGGACAGGAGATATGTTTAGAGGACGACGTAGTTTTGTACGCCGAGAGTGGGGCACTGTTACGAGACCTGGCCCGTGAGAGCGCGCGGCGGGGCCTGGGGGGATTGGAGTGGGCGGTGGGCGTCCCCGGCTCGGTCGGAGGGGCTGTCGTGGGCAACGCCGGAGCCTACGACTGCTACATTGACGACGTGACGCGAAAGGCCACCGTGCTCACGGCTGACGGCACGGTGCGCGAGCTATCCGCTGCGGAGATGGGCTTCGGCTACAGGACGAGCAGGTTCAAGGGGCAGGCGGGCAAGGGTGAGCAAGAGGTCATTCTCTCGGCGGAGTTCGTGCTGCGGCCAGAGCCTGCCCAGGCCCTGGCGGAGAAGATGGCCGATTACACGCGCCGGCGGGCGGCAAGTCAGCCCACGGAGCCCAGCGCCGGCAGCGTCTTTAAACGGACGGAGCAGTATCCGGCCGGGTTTCTCATCGAGCAGGCGGGCCTCAAGGGGATGCGCATCGGCGGCGCGCAGATTTCGCCTAAACACGCCAATTTCATCGTCAATCTGGGCGGGGCCAGAGCGGCTGATGTCAAAGCCCTCATTGACCTGGCTCAGGAGCGGGTACGGGAGCAATTTGGCGCGGAGCTGGAGCTGGAGATCGAGCTGGTAGGAGAGTGGGATGGCTGAGAAGCTCAGGGTGGCGGTCGTCTTCGGCGGACAATCTGGTGAGCACGAGGTCTCTTTGGTCTCTGCCCAGGGCATCATGAAGGCCATGGACAAGGAGAAGTACGAGATAATCCCCATTGGCATCACCAAAGAGGGTCGCTGGCTGACCAGCGGCGAGCCGATGAAATTGCTGCAGGCTGGAGGGCCAGGCACGGCCGGTCAGATAGCCGATGCACAACGGGCAGAAGCCAGGACACGGGAACTGGTGGTCAGGGACAGGCGTGACCTGGTGCCAGGCACTCGCGAAACAGGATTCCCCCAGGTTGACGTTGTCTTCCCTGTCTTGCATGGCCCCTATGGCGAGGACGGCACGGTGCAGGGCCTGCTGGAGCTGGCCGACATACCCTACGTCGGGGCAGGGGTGCTGGGCTCAGCCCTGGGGATGGATAAGATCGCTATGAAGGCCGTCTTCACGAGCCACGGGCTGCCCGTGGTGGAGCACCTGGCACTCAAGCGCAAGGATTGGGAACTGGACCCTGAGGCCATGATGGGACTTATCGAAAAGGAGTTGGGTTATCCTTGTTTCATCAAGCCGGCCAACCTGGGCTCCAGCGTGGGTGTCTCCAAGGTCCATGAGCCAGGTGAGCTGGCTCCGGCCCTGGGTCTGGCAGTTCGCTACGATCGCAGGATGCTGGCCGAGCGAGCGGTGAATGCGCGGGAGATCGAGTGCAGCGTCCTGGGCAACGACGAGCCTATCGCCTCGCTGCCGGGAGAGATCGTGCCCTGTCGTGAGTTCTACGATTACGTCGCTAAATACATAGATGACCGATCGGAGTTGATCATTCCCGCCGAACTTCCGCCGGAGGTGACTCGACGGATACAGGATTTGGCCATCACCGCTTTTCTGGCCGTGGACTGTGCGGGGATGGCCCGGGTTGATTTCTTGCTGGACAAGGATACGGGGACACTGTACCTCGGCGAGCTAAACACCATCCCCGGCTTCACGCCCATCAGCATGTATCCCAAGTTGTGGGAGGCCAGTGGCATTTCCTACTCAGAGCTAATTGACCGGCTGATCGAGCTGGCGTTGGAGAGGCACGCCGACAATAGCAGGTCGGAGACGTCCTACAGCCCGCAAGAATTCGCATAACTCATCGAAGAAGTGCCATGCGCCGCAAGCCGTCGTCCCGAAAAACGAAGAAGAAGCGTTCCAAGAGCAAGCAAAATCACGCCTACGAAATCGCCAGGCCAAGCGCGAAGCTGGCTCCGAGCCCCCTGGTCGGTCTTTGGCAGGTCAGAGGGGGCACGGTGCTGAGCTTGTTTTTGCTGGCAGCCCTGGGTTTGTTGATCAGCCGATTTTTCACCACCCATAGTTTTTACGTCTACGAGGCTGAGGTGCGGGGCAACCAATTTGTTGATACAAACGAGATTTACGCTGCCAGTGGCCTGCACGAGTTGAGCATATTTTGGATCAAGCCCGAACAGGTGGAGGCTGCCATCTCTAGCTTGCCGGGCATCAGGGAGGTCAGGGTCACCTGCCGGCTGCCCAACCAGGTGAGGATCGAGGTGGTGGAGCGCCGGATGCAAATTATCTGGCAAAGGGGTGAGGCGCGCTATGGGGTGGATGATCAGGGCACCATTCTCCCTCTGGAAGGTGAGTTAGAGGGGATGCTCCTGATCCAGGACCTGACGACAGGGCCTCTTGGAGTTGGCTACCAGGTTGACCCTGAGGTCGTCAGATCGGCGCTGGAGCTGCGGCAGCTCCTTCCGGAGACAGTCGCCTTTCAATATTCCGAGGACAGGGGATTGAGCTTTTACCACGGGGGCTTCCCCATCTACTTCGGCGCGGGCGACATGGCGGAGAAAGTGACTATCTTGAACGCCTTGCTCCAGACCCTTGCCTCTGAGGGGATACAGCCGGAGTACGTGGACCTGCGCTTCAAAGATAGTCCCTGCTACAAGTATTAGTTATAGGCGAACTGATATGTGGTTACCGATCATCGGCTTGTTGGTTGGCGTCATTATTAGCTACCTCTTTTCCATAACTATACCCGCCCAGTACTCGCGCTACACTGCCATGGCCATCCTGGCAGCGTCGGATTCGATATTAGGCGCGGCGCGGGCCCACCTGGAGGGCCAATACGACAACAGGATTTTCATCAGTGGCTTTTGTGTTAATGCTATCTTGGCTGGATTTCTGACTTTCGTAGGCGACCGCCTGGGTGTCGAGCTCTACTATGCGGCTATCGTGGCTTTCGGCGTGCGACTCTTTAACAATTTGGCCATTATCCGCCGCCATTTCCTGTAGCTTATGGGTGTCCGTTAGATTCGGAGTCCCGAACTTGTTTGGGTAAAGTGAGGCTCACCTTGGAGAGAACTGTTGTAGGCATTGACGTTGGCACCACCAAGGTTTGTACCCTGGTCGGCCAGATGGATGAGGGGAGCGGCCTGCGCATTGTGGGCGTAGGGGTGGTTCCCTCGAAGGGGCTGCGCAAGGGGGTGGTAGTCAACGTCAGCGAGACCACCGAAGCCATCGCCGCCTCTGTGGAGAAAGCGGAACGCATCTCTGGCTATAAGATCGAGCATGCTCACGTTGGTGTGGCCGGGGCCCACGTCTCTTCTTTCAACAGCCGGGGCGTGGTGGCTGTCTCAAGAGGTCATAGCATAACCCAGGACGATGTCGGCCGTGTTTTGGACGCGGCCCTGGCTATCGCCATCCCCCACAACCGCGAGGTCATCCACGCCGTACCCCGTGGCTATATCGTGGACGGGCAGGATGGAGTGCGTGACCCTCTGGGTATGCACGGCTTCCGCCTGGAGGTGGAGGCCCACATCATCACCGGAGCGGCAACCTCCATCCATAACCTGGCTAAATGTGTCAACCAGGTGGGCATTGAAATAGACGAGCTCGTCCTGGCCCCGCTGGCTTCGGGGCAGGCGGTTCTGACCAATAATGAGCGGGAGATGGGCGTCGTCCTGGCCGACATCGGTGGGGGCACCACGGACATGGCGATCTTCATTGAGGGCAGCGTTTGGCACACCGCGGTGCTGGCCGTCGGGGGCAACCATTTGACCAACGATGTGGCCGTCGGACTTCGTGCTCCCTTCGCTACGGCCGAGGAGCTCAAGGAGAAATATGGCTACGCTCGTGCGGATGGTGTCGCCGCCGATGAGACCGTTGAGGTGGCTGTGTTCGGTGAGGATTCCTGGCAGGCTATCCCCCGCCGGTTTCTTGCCGAGATCATTGAGGCCAGAGCAGCCGAGATACTTAGTCTCATGCTGCAAGAGGTGAAGCGCTCCGGTTACGATGGTCTGTTGCCGGCCGGCGTCGTCCTCTGTGGGGGAGGCTCACAGTTGGCGGGGATAAGGGAGTTGGGCCGGGAGATATTACAATTGCCAACCCGAATTGGCACGCCTCGGGACTTGCAGGGCCTGGTAGATGTGCTCTCTACTCCCGCCTACGCTACCGGCGTTGGCTTGCTGCTCTGGGGATTGCGCGAAGAAGCCCGCCGGGTTCCCAGTGAGAGGCCGATTGGTCTTTGGCAGCGTATCGTTCACTGGCTCAGGTCTTTTCTGCCAGGTTGAGGTCCGATTAGTAGAGAAACCAGGTTTTTCCCCGTCTAAGCAAACAGATTGTTCTCTTGGGGTCTCCTGGAGCGCGAGAGGCGCCGCATCAATCAAATTCAAAAACCTGGTTTCTTATGGTTAATCAACACAACATTGCAAGGAGGAAAAAGATGCAAAGCAGACCGGAAGTAGAGAATTTTGCTCAGATCAAGGTGGTGGGTGTTGGTGGCGGTGGGTCCAACGCCGTCAACCGCATGATTAATGCGGGGCTGCAGGGCGTGGAGTTCATCGCCGTTAATACCGATGCTCAGGCCCTGATGCTCTCCAACGCCCCCCGGCGCGTTCGCATCGGCGACAAGCTGACCAAGGGC
>Ga0315545_1004792_pt1 | contig 11052 bp, 18 predicted proteins | sample SalMarSW160210MG_FD_203096 | JGI IMG/M metagenome (GOLD analysis project Ga0315545, IMG submission 203096) | Salt marsh sediment microbial communities from the Plum Island Ecosystem LTER, Massachusetts, United States - Salt Marsh Sediment SW1602-10 ...
AAATTCGGGCAATTCGTCCCCCTGATGCCTATAAGGGCAAGGGGATTAGATATCTTGGAGAACAGGTCCGCATCAAGGCGGGCAAGGCAGGTAAGGCTATAGGTCAGAGGGAATAATGACAAGTGTCGAGCCAAGGCTAGCACGTAAAAGAAGACACCAGCGGGTCAGGGCGAAGGTAACGGGCACGGCGCTAAAGCCGCGGCTTTGCCTGTTTCGCAGCCTGAACCATATTTACGCTCAGGTGATTGATGATTCTAAAGGGCACACCCTGACCTCGGCTTCAACCCTTGACGCTGAGATTGAGGGTGAGGCTAAGGGCAAGGCAAAGACAGCCCGGGCTGAGCTAGTTGGTTCACTAGTAGCCAAGCGGGCAATAGAGCAGGGGATTAAGCAGGTGGTCTTTGACCGTGGTGGCTACAAATACCATGGCCGGGTTAAAGCCTTCGCCGAGGCAGCTCGGCAGGCAGGACTAGAGTTTTAGGGAGTTTTAGAATAGTGAAAGCACCGATAAGCAAAATAGACCCCACGGAACTGGCACTGAATGACAAGCTGGTCTATATCAACCGGGTGACCAAGGTGGTGAAAGGGGGCAAACGCCTCAGCTTCAGCGCCCTGGTGGTAACCGGCGACGGCAATGGACATGTTGGCATTGGCGTGGGTAAGGCTAACAGCGTCCCCGAGGCGATTAACAAGGCAGGCGCCAGCGCCAAGAAGAGCCTGATTAAGGTTCCCTTACTCAGGGCGACCATCCCTCATGAAATAAGGGTCAGATTCGGGGCGGCTAATGTCCTGTTAAAGCCGGCGGCACCAGGTACCGGTATTATTGCCGGTGGCAGCATTAGAGCTGTGGCTGAGGCTGCCGGCATCAAGGACATTCTGACCAAATCGCTGGGCAGTCCGAATCGGATTAATACGGCTAAGGCGACAATGCTCGCCCTTAGCCAGCTCAAGGAGCCAGGAGAGGAGATAGCCCGACGCAAGCTAGCCCCTACTAAGGTCGAGGAGGAGGTAAGTGGCTAAGTTGCGTATCACCTGGGTCAAAAGTGGCATTGGTTATGCCAAAACTCAGAGGAAAACACTGAAGGCTCTGGGGCTTAATCGGCTAAACCAGAGTGTTACCCATGATGATTCCCTCCCCATCCGGGGTATGATTAATAAGGTGAGGCATCTAGTAAAGGTGGAGGAGAAAGGCTGATGTTAGAAAAACTCTCCCCAGCCCTTGGCGCTAAAAAGAAAAGGAAGCGGGTGGGGCGGGGAGATGGTAGCGGTCATGGCACCTACTCCGGGCGCGGTTGCAAAGGGCAAAAGTCCCGCTCCGGCAATAAGATGCGTCCTGGCTTTGAAGGCGGACAGATGCCCCTAATCAAGCGCCTGCCGGAGAAGCGGGGCTTTACCAATATCTTTAAGACGGAATATAGCACGGTCAATATTGGCCAGCTTAGCGTCTTTGAGTCGGGAAGCGAGGTAACGCCGGAGAAACTGGTTGCTTTGGGGATAGTGAAATCTCTAAAGCACCCGATTAAGATTCTAGCGGTAGGTGAAATGGCTCACCCCCTGGTGATAAAGGCAAACAAGTTCTCGGCGGCGGCTAAAGCCAAGATAGAGGCCGCCGGAGGCAAAGCGGAGGAGATTGGGCATGAGACCAAGGCAGGCTAGACCGCGGCTGCTACAGGCAATGATTGACGCCTTCAGCCTGCCCGATTTAAGGCGGAGGATTCTCATTACCTTTGCCATCCTGATAGCCTTCCGCTTTGTCGCCCACATACCCCTCCCCGGGGTAGACCTTGCCGCCCTGCATGAGCTATTTGAGCGCAACGCCTTATTGGGCATGCTTGACATGTTCAGCGGCGGTGCCATGAGGCAGTTCAGCGTGGCGGCAATGGGGGTCTATCCCTATATAACGGCGTCAATTGTTATGCAGCTACTGGTGCCGGTCATCCCCCAGCTAAGAGCCCTTTCCCAGGAAGGGGAGTCAGGCAGGAACCAGATTAACCGCATTACCCACTGGCTGACTGTCCCCCTGGCTGGTCTTCAGGGCTATGGACAGCTCATCTACCTCCAGCGCGAAGGGGTCATCGGTGCGGCGGCAGCACTGCCCATGTTCACCATGGTTATATCCTTAATCGCTGGCACCATGTTTCTGGTGTGGCTGGGTGAGCGTATCACCGAGTATGGAATTGGTAACGGCATATCAATAATAATCTTTGGCGGTATCGTCGCTGGCTACTGGCAGACCGCGGGACAGGTCTTCCTGGCTGCCGGACAGGGGCAGTGGGGTGGTACCGTTGTCTATGTTATTATTGCCCTGGCTACCACCGTATTTATTGTCTATTTTACTGAGGCACACCGCCGCGTCCCCGTCCAGTACTCTCGCAGCATCTTCCGCGGCGGTCGTATGTACCGGCAGTCAGGCTCAAGCCATATCCCGCTGCGGGTAAACACCGCCGGCATGATACCCCTCATCTTCGCCATGTCAATCGTTGTCTTCCCCGGCGTCGTTGCCAGCTATTTTGCCGCTCCCACTGGAGCCGACCCTAATATGGCTAATCATATTATGAGTTTGTTCAACCCTAATGCGGCACTGCCCCTGGGCATGTTCTACTGGGGACTTTACTTTATACTGACGGTTGGCTTTGCCTTCTTTTATACCATGATTATTTTTGAGCAGCAGGATTTGCCCAATACCCTGCAGCGGCAGGGAGGGTTTATCCCCGGTATCCGACCCGGAGGCCATACCAAGGAATACCTGGACGGGGTGATAAAACGTATTACCTGGGCAGGAGCTTTGTTCCTGGCGGTAGTGGCGGTAATGCCCTTCCTTGCCCGAGAGATTACCGATGTTCAGATGATACAGCTATCCAGCATGGGCATGCTTATTGTGGTCGGTGTTGTGTTGGATACCATGAAACAGATGGAAGCACAACTGGTAATGCGCCGCTATGAGGGTTTCATCAAATAGGGAAAAAGGTGTATATTATCTTTCTGGGTGCCCCTGGGGCAGGTAAGGGAACACAGGCAGCTAATGTGGCTCGGGAGCTAAATTTGGCTCATATCGCCACCGGCGACCTGTTCCGGCAGGCACTGGAGGAGGGGACTGAACTGGGCTTAAAGGCTAAGTCTTATATGGAAAGGGGGGAGCTAGTCCCTAACCGGGTAACAATAGAAATGGTCTTGGAGCAACTTAAAGCCCCGGAGGGCAAAAGGGGGGTAATCCTTGACGGTTTCCCCCGCAACCTAGAGCAGGCGGAGGCACTGGATAAGGCCTTAGCCCAGCAAGGCAAAAAGGTGGATAAGGTAATATATATTAAGGTCTCAGAAGAGGAGCTAATGAAGCGGCTTGGTGGGCGCTGGATTTGCCGCCAGTGCCAGACCCCATACCACACTACTAGTTCCCCGCCCAAGGTCTGGGGTAGGTGTGATAAGTGCGGCGGTGAGCTTTATCAACGCCCCGATGACAGGGAGGAAAGTATCAAAAAGCGGCTTAAGGTCTACTTTGCTGAGACCGCCCCGCTAATTGATTACTACGCCGGGGCGGGTAAGCTTCTGGAGGTGGCTGGAGAGGGGCAGGTGGCTGATGTGGCAAGGAGAATAACCACCGCACTCAAGGGAGCATCCATAGCTAGATAGATGGGCATAATCATTAAATCGGAGCGAGAGATTGATATCATGCGCCAGGCAGGCAGGATTGTAGGTGCCGTTCTGGAGATATTGTGTCGGCAGGTGAAAGCGGGAATGAGAACCAAAGAACTGGACGTTATTGCCGCCACAGAGGTGGAGAGGCTGGGAGCCAAGCCTTCGTTTAAGGGATACCGCGGCTTCCCGGCTAGCCTCTGCGTGTCAGTAAATGATGAGGTAGTGCACGGCATTCCCGGGGAGCGTGTATTAAAGGATGGTGATGTAGTATCATTAGACATGGGGGCGTCATTTATGGGTTTTCAGGGTGACAGCGCGGTTACTATCGGCGTGGGGGAAATCTCCCCCCAAGCTCAAGAGCTGATTAAGGCTACCGAGGGTGTGCTAAGAGCCGGCATCGCTGCCGCCCGTGCCGGGGCAAGATTGGGGGATATTTCAGCCACCATACAAGGCTATGCCGAGTCAAGGGGCTATTCAGTGGTGCGTGAGTATTCCGGTCACGGCATTGGGCGGGAGCTACATGAGGAGCCTCAGATACCCAACTTTGGGCTGGTGGCGACGGGACCGGTGCTGGAGAAAGGCATGACCTTTGCACTTGAGCCGATGGTAAATGTTGGTGACTGGCACACCCGGCTCGGTGATGACCACTGGACGGTGCTAACCGCCGATGGCAGCCTATCCGCCCACTTTGAACATACCATCGCCATCACTGATGGTGAAGCCGAGGTGCTTACGGCAAGGGAAGGAGCTTATGCCTAAGAAGGAGGCTATTGAGGTTGAAGGAACGGTAGTTGAGCCGCTACCTAACGGCATGTTTCGTGTTGAGCTCCCTGACGGGCATAAGGTGCTGGCTCACATTTCGGGTAAAATAAGATTGCACTATATTAGAATATTATCCGGTGACAGGGTTTTGGTCGAGCTTTCCCCTTATGACCTGACTCGGGGGAGGATTACCTACCGGTTTAAGTAATTTGGGAGAGGTTTATGAAAGTAAAGGCTTCAGTTAAGGTTAGATGTGAAAAGTGTAAGATAATAAAGCGACGCGGGGTGGTCAGGGTCATCTGTTCCAACCCGAAACATAAGCAGAGGCAGGGATAAGGAGGATATAGATGGCGCGTATCGCCGGGGTAGATATACCCAAAAATAAGCAGATTTTCGTCTCACTGCAGTATATCCATGGCATTGGCCCCAGCCTGAGCCGCAGGATTCTGGCCGAGGCCAGTGTTAACCCATCGACTGTGGTAAGCAAACTGGCTGAGGACGAGGTCAATCGCATCCGGGAGATTATCGACCGGGAGCATAATGTCGAGGGTGAGCTGAGGAAGGAGATTGACCTCAACATCAAGCGCCTGATTGAGATTGGCAGTTACCGGGGCACAAGGCACCGCCGTGGTCTGCCGGCCAGGGGGCAGAGGACCAGAACCAATGCTCGCACCAAGCGTGGCCCCCGTAAAACAGTTGCCGGCAGGGGGCAGAGGCGGGGCACAGCTAAGAAATAAGTCTATAGACTAAAAACCCACAAGGAGGTTAAGTGCCAGAGAAGAAGAAAACCAGGAAAAGAAGGCGGGAACGTAAGGCTATCCCTGCGGGGAGAGCTTACATCCAAGCTACCTTTAATAATATCATCGTGACCCTCACCGACCCTCAGGGTAATGTTATTGCCTGGGGAAGTTCAGGTACTGCCGGCTTTAAGGGTTCACGCAAGGGCACCCCCTATGCTGCTCAACTGGCCGCCCGCGATGCCGCCAGAAAAGGGATGGAGCATGGGCTGCGCCAGGTGGAGGTTTATGTCAAGGGGGCGGGCGGCGGACGGGAGGCGGCTATCCGCTCCCTCCAGGCTTCAGGGCTGGCTATTACCAGCATCAGGGATGTGACCCCAATCCCCCACAATGGTTGTCGTCCGCGTAAGAGGAGGCGAGTGTAGGCAGATGGCAAGATATACAGAAGCGGTTTGTCGGTTATGCCGGCGTAGTGGCGATAAATTAATGCTCAAGGGTAGCCGCTGCTTCGGTCCCAAGTGCGCTATGGAGCGGCGGGGGAAACCACCAGGGCGGCAACCCACACGGCGGCGTCGGCTTTCTGACCGTGGCGTACAGCTCCGGGAGAAGCAGAAAGCCCGCTACAGCTATGGAATCCTAGAAAGACAGTTCCGGCGATTTTTTGAAGCGGCGGAGAGGCAGGCAGGCATCACCGGGGAAAATCTGCTGGTGCTGCTGGAGAGGCGGCTGGACAACATAGTCTATCGCCTCGGCTTTGCCGACTCCCGCTCACAAGGTCGCCAGCTGGTACAGCACGGGCATATTCTAGTTAATGGGCAAAAAGTAGATATCCCCTCCTATCTGGTCAAGGAGGGTGACACCATCAGCTGGAAGGAAACCAGCACCAAGACCGGCTATTATGAGCAAATGGTTCAAGGCATTGAGGGTAAGGTTATTCCAGGCTGGCTGAGCTTGGACATAGAGAAGGGCGTTGGTCAGGTTATATCCCTGCCCACCCCCTCTGACATTGAGGCCAAATTTGAGCTGGCGGGTATAGTTGAGTACTACTCGCGATAAGTTGAGGAGGTAGCACCTTGTCCCAACTAGCCATAGCTAAAATTGAGTGTATTGAAAGCGAGGATAACTTTGGACACTTCAGGGCTGAGCCCCTGGAAAAGGGCTTTGGCGTTACCCTGGGCAACGCCCTGCGGCGAGCTCTCCTTGGCTACCTTCCCGGGGCAGCAGTGACCCGGGTTACGATTGAGGGAACTCAGCATGAATTCTCCACCATCCCCTTTGTCAAGGAAGATGTCACCGAGTTTCTACTCAATGTTAAGGCGCTTAGGTTAAAACCCCTTTCCGGTCAACCAGGTAAGCTGATACTGAAGGTGGAGGGAGAGGGGCGAGTTACGGCTGCTGATATTGAGCCGTCAACCGACTTTGAAATTGCCAACCCTGAGCTTTATCTGGCTACCTTAGATTCGCCCGAAGCCAAGCTCTATATTGAGTTTGATGTTGAACTGGGTGAAGGTTATCGGGAGGCTGAGTCCAGTGATAACCTGCCGATAGGGGCGATTCCGATAGATGCCCTCTTTGCCCCAATACGCAAGGTTAATTTTACCGTTGAGTCAACCCACGTCAGTCGGGAGACAAGCCAGGAGCGGCTGGAGCTGGAGGTATGGACCGATGGCACAATCTCACCAGAAGAAGCAATCAGCCAGAGTGCCCGGATTTTGACCGAGCAGCTAGCTCCATTTATTGATTATGCCCGGGTTTCCCGCATTGAGGCAGAAAAACAGCTTGTTCGCGCCTCCATCCCCGATGAAAAATATAATATGCTGGTAGAACAGCTGGATCTCTCGGTGCGTACCATGAATTGCCTGAGGCGGGGTGGCATCAACACCGTGGGCGAGCTCATAAGCAAGGAGGAGAGGGAGCTGCTCTCACTGCATAATTTCGGGCAGAAGTCTATGCAAGAGGTGAGGGAGCGTCTAGAGGCACTGGACTTATCCCTTTCTCCTATCGTTGAGGAAGAGGGCGAGGCGGAGGAGCAAGCGACATGAGGCACAGGGTAGCCGGCAGAAAACTGGGGCGGTCTTCGGCCCACCGCAAGGCGCTTTATCGCAACCTGGTGACCGACCTGCTAAACTACGAGAAGATTACCACCAGCGAAGCCAAGGCTAAGGAAATACGCAGCCTAGCGGAGCAGATGATTACACTGGGTAAGGAGGGAAAGCTTAACTCCCGCCGCAAGGCACTCTCTTTTATCCTGGATGAGAAGGTAACGGAGAAGGTGTTCACCGAGCTTGCCCCAAGGTATGCTGAGCGCCAGGGGGGATATACTCGCATCATCAAGTTAGGCCCAAGACTGGGCGATGGGGCACCGATGATTAAAATTGAGCTGGTATGAAGACGACCAAGATTGTACTGACCTTAGAGTATGATGGCACACACTACCACGGCTTCCAGTGGCAGACTGGCTTGCCCTCCATTCAGCGGGAACTGGAAAAAGCCATAAAGAGGCTTACCGGGGAGAGGTGCCGTGTGATGGCGGCAAGCCGAACCGATGCCGGAGTCCATGCTATTGGGCAAGTAGCAAGCTTCAGAACCAATTCCTCCCTTCCCAGCCAAACATTCATAAAGGGGCTGAACTACTATCTGCCTCGGGATATCGCAGTAAAGGCAGCATATAGAGTGGATGACTTGTTTAATGTCAGGCGTGATGCCATCAACCGGGAATATAGCTACTACATATTAAATAGCCCCACCCGCTCGCCAATTAGAGAGGGCTTTTCTTACTTTGTTACCAGCCCTATGGATATTGAAGCTGCCAATCGGGCAGCCCAGGCTCTTATTGGTGAGCACGACCTTACTTCATTTGCCACCTCTAACGGGGCGATAAGGAACACGGTGAAGCGTGTCTCTAAAGCCAGTTTCGAAAGAGAAGGGGAACTGGTTATCTTCAATATGGTAGCTAACTCCTTCCTGCCTCATCAGGTCCGTAATACGGTTGGTGCCCTAATCAGGGTTGCCCTTGGCAAGATGAACACCGATGAATTTAATAGTATAATTGAGGCGAAAAAGCCGGGGATGGCGGGACCAACCGCCCCCGCCTGCGGGCTATATCTTAGCCGGATAAATTACCCCAAGCACCCCCAGTCGAAGACTCTTAGAGAGGAACAATGAAGACCTATAGCACTAAAGCCTCCGAGATTAAGCGCCAGTGGCATACCATTGATGCCTCGGGCAAGATTCTGGGCAAACTCGCCACCGAGGCAGCTAGCTTACTTATGGGCAAGCACAAGCCAATATTCAGCCGCCATCTGGACAGTGGCGATTTTGTTGTCATTACCAACGCCGAAAAGGTTAAAGTTTCTGGCAATAAGAGCAAGCAGAAGCTATACTATAGACATTCCGGATATCCGGGGGGACTTAAGAGCATCAGTCTGGAGAAACTATCACAGACCGAGCCTACCCGGGTGATTGAATACGCAGTCAAGGGGATGTTACCCAAAAATCGTCTCCGAGACGGCATGATGAAACGGCTCAGGGTCTATGCTGGTGAGGCTCATCCTCACCCGGCTCAGACCAAGGCCAGGGCGAAGGGGGCTGAGAATTAGGTGGTTCAAACCGAGAAGAAAAAATATTTTTATGGCACCGGCAGGCGCAAGACGGCAGTAGCCCGGGTAAAGTTGATACCGGGGACGGGTGAGATTATTGTCAATGGCACCCCTTATGAGAAGCTATTCCCCTACCCTGAGCACCGCCGCATAATCATGAAGCCGCTTCTGGTTACCGAAAACCTGGGCAAGTACAATGCCGTGGTTAAGGTAGAGGGGGGTGGCATATCAGGGCAGGGTGGCGCCATCTCTCACGGTATTGCCCGAGCTCTGGTAGCGGCTGATGAGAGCCTTAGGCCGGTACTGCGCCAGCACAAGCTGCTGACCAGGGACTCACGGGTCAAAGAGAGAAAGAAGGCCGGGCTTAGGCGGGCGCGCAAGGCACCTCAATATACCAAGCGATAACACTGACCCCATCCCCTGACCCCCTTTTATTCCCTTGACGCCTCAGTATGAACTGGATATAATCCTCTTGTCTCTACGCCGAAGTGGCGGAATGGCAGACGCGCTACGTTCAGGGCGTAGTATCCGTAAGGATGTGGGAGTTCAAATCTCCCCTTCGGCACATGATTTGCGCTTGTAGCTCAACAGGATAGAGCGCAGCCCTGCGGAGGCTGAGGTTGTGGGTTCAAGACCCGCCAAGCGCACCACTTGGGCGGTTAGCTCAGTTGGTTAGAGCACCTGCTTTACACGCAGGGGGTCAGAGGTTCAAGTCCTCTACCGCCCACCGCTGATGCCTTTGGTAAAGATGCTATGACAGGAGTATCCCTGGCTAAGAAATGAGTAAGTGCCTAGTAATAATCCTCAGCAGATAATTTGGAGGTAATAAAAATGGAAAAGAAATGGGAAGAGATGTCATCGGATGAAAAGCAGGAGGCGCGGTTTCAGAAGTGGCTTTCGCCGGAGGGCGTAAAGTTCGCTAGTCCTGAAGCCGAGAAGTTGTACAAAGAGAGAGCAACCAGGATAAAAGATGCCATTCAACTCAAGAAAAAGCCAGACAGGGTGCCAGTGTTACTGATTCCCAGCTTTTTCCCCGCTTTTTATTCTGGACTGACTCCTCTTGAAGTCATGTATGACTATGAAAAAGCCAACCAGGCATGGAAAAAATTCTACGTTGACTTTCAGCCGGATGGGCACTTTGGCTGCGTGGCACCTGGCCCGGGGAGGTTCTTTGACATTCTTGACTACAAATTATACAAGTATCCCGGTCACGGGGTGGTGCCTGAATCCACCTACCAGTGCATTGAAGGCGAATACATGAAGGCGGATGAATATGATGCCTTTCTACAGGACCCGTCGCATTTCTTCACCACCACCATTCTGCCGCGCATATTCGGTGCCCTGGAGCCCCTCAAGCAGCTCCCTAACCTCACTACAATAAATGAGATGTACGGAACTGGCATTACCTTTTTCCCCTATGGTCTGCCCGACGTTCAGGCTGCCTTCAAGGCTCTGCTAGAAGCCGGGAGTGAAGCCCTGAAATGGATAGGATATTTCGGTACCTTCGAGAAGGAGATGCCGGTGTTAGGATTTCCCTCAGGTCAGGGCGGCTATACCAAGGCGCCTTTTGACATACTCGGTGACACTCTCAGAGGTACTAAAGGGATAATGACGGATATGTACCGCCAGCCTGATAAGCTCATCGAAGCCATGGATAAAATGACGCCATTCTGGATTCAGAAGGGGATAATCGAGTCAAACATGAACTCAAATCCTTTAATATTCTTACCCCTACATAAAGGTGCCGATGGCTTTATGTCTGACGAGCAGTACAAGAAATTCTACTGGCCCTATCTAAAAAAGATACTCCTGGGCTTGATTGACGAGGGAGTGGTGCCATTCTTGTGGGCTGAGGGGGGCTCTAACTCGCGACTGGAGGTTATCCAGGACTTACCTAAAGGTAAGACGGCATGGTTGTTCGACTCAGTAGATATGATTAGAGCCAAGGAAGTAATGGGTGATGTTGCCTGCGTGGCTGGCAACATGCCTATGGACTTGTTGACCGTTGGTACGCCCCAGCAGGTGAAAGACTACGCCAAGAAACTTATTGATAATTGTGGCAAAGGCGGCGGTTATATCATGGCTAACTGTGCGTTCTTTGATGATGTAAAGCCGGAGAACGTCAGGACTATGGTAGAGTTCACCAAGGAATATGGCGTATACAAATAAAACGGATGGCAGGGAGGTGTGGAGTCCATGCTGGGTAGCTGTGGGAAAAGTTCAGGAACCACATCGGGTATTTCTTCAGATCCCTTTGAGGTATGAACTCCCTGACATACAAATTCCAGGGTCAGGGCATCTCCTTCAGGTACTCGCCCGTT
>Ga0315545_1004793_pt1 | contig 11051 bp, 8 predicted proteins | sample SalMarSW160210MG_FD_203096 | JGI IMG/M metagenome (GOLD analysis project Ga0315545, IMG submission 203096) | Salt marsh sediment microbial communities from the Plum Island Ecosystem LTER, Massachusetts, United States - Salt Marsh Sediment SW1602-10 ...
CTGATGTTCGCCTCGAACATTCTACCACGTACGCTGAATTGGCGCACCCAGGCGGCCGGTCATCATCGCCTGAGGGGGATCATAGCCACCTGGCGAAATCGCCCATGGCCTAGCTTGCCAGGGAGTCCCTAGACGTTCTGGCTTGGAGTCAGCTGCTCGAAATGCTCTGTCTCCGACGCGGTCCCCTGCGCGCACTGTCGGCCAATCTTCGTTGGGAGACCTCAGCGCCAACTCTAGATGGCTTAGAGAGCCTGCCTGAGAAGCAGGTGATCGGATCGACAGTCAGGGGCGGCCCCGGGGTTGCCCACCGTCCATAGGCCGAAACTGAAGTGATCCTCTTCGGTCGGAGCATGAGTATCCATTGGCGTCTCCTAGCCAGACGAACAGCCCCGTCCACCTTACTCTCCGCTCGCAGACCATCTCCGGCGTCAGCAACTCCAGCCTCGGTTCGCACGTCACTCAGATACCCCGTAGAGCCGACTGGAGCAAGGAGACACGGATTGGTACCATGTAGTCCCATAGCCCACGCAATGGGTCGCTTTTCCCAGAGGCAGACAGCACCAGTCGGGCAGAGATTCCACAGGAGGAAGGGCCATGAACGTCATCCTGATCATTCTTGACAGCCTTCGCAAGGATCACGTGGGTTGCTACGGCAACCCGTGGATTCGGACGCCAACCCTGGACGCGCTGGCGCAAGAGAGCGTCGTGTTCACGCGCGCCTTCCCGGAATCCCTGCCCACTATCCCCCAGCGGCGGGCGATTCACACGGGAAGGCGCACCTTCCCCTTTCTTGACTGGGAGCCTTCAAAGGGAGACCCAGTGCTCACCTACGGCTGGCAGCGCATCCCCGAGGATCAGACCACCTTAGCTGAGGCCCTGGGGAGGGACTATCACAAGGCCTTCATCACCGATGCCTACCACCAATTCAAGCCCTCTATGAACTTTCACCGCGGCTTCGACCAGTGGCAGTGGATCCGCGGGCAGGAGGAAGACCGCTACGTCTCGGCCGCTATTGTCACCCGGGCGCAGGTGGAGGTGGCTCTGACCCCCAAGATGTTGCAGTGGGGCCCCGCGCCGCTGCTTCGGCAGTACCTAGCTAATCAGGCACAACGGCGCAGCGAAGAAGACTTCCAGGCGCCTAGGGTCTTCCGCGCGGCCATGCAGTGCCTAGAAGAGAACCAAGGGGTGGAGAACCTTTTCCTCCTAGTCGATTGCTTTGACCCGCATGAGCCCTGGGATCCGCCCAGGCACTACGTTGACCTCTATGACCCCGGGTACCAGGGGAGGGAGGTGATCTCTCCCGCCTACGGTTTGGCCGAGTATCTTAGCAAGGCTGAGCTCAAGCACATGCGCGCTCTGTACGCCGGTGAGGTGACGATGGTCGATCACTGGCTCGGGCGCTTCCTGGACAAGGCCCGCTCCCTGGGCCTGCTAGACCGATCACTCATCATCGTGACCTCGGACCACGGCCACCAGCTCGGAGAGCACGGCCTCACTGGCAAAGTGGCCTTCGGCCTGTTCAATGAGTTGATGGACGTCCCCCTGCTCATCCGTCATCCTGAAGGTGTTGGCGTCGGACAGAGGCTCGATGCCTTCGCCCAGCACCACGATATTCCCGCCACTATCCTGGCGCTGCTCGGCGTCGAGCCGCCGGAGGCGCTGGATGGCATCAACCTGTGGGATTTCGTGGATGGTTCTGGCGGCCAGCGGCGACAGTACGTGACTTCGGCGTTCAACGACTACGTCTGGTGCCGCGACGACCGCTATGTGTACATGGCTCGCAATAACGGTGCGGAGGCACGACTGTACGACATGGAGGCAGACCCGCAGCAGTTCGATGACATTGCCGCCGCCAAACCCGCAGTATGCCAGGAGATGTTCCAGCGAGTGCTGGCCGATGCCGGCGGCCCTCTGCCCACTCACGATGTACTGCCTCACATGGCCACAGAGTGGTATCGCATGTGGGGCAGCATAGACGCGGCCTTCCCACGACGGTAGCGCCGCTGGAGGGCCGGGTGGGATTCGAACCCACGACTCCCGGATTGAAAGGCAGCGAGTCGGCTGCCGCTTCCTATGGCGCGATGGCCATTGTGCAGCTCACGGGCGCCGTGGTCAGGATCAGGAAGGCATCGTACTCGTCCAGCGAGCCCATGTTGGAGATCTCCGGCCGGTCGGGGAAGTAGCGCTCCCAGCCGCCACCAACCAACCGATACGCGGCGGCGTAGCTGCCGTCGGCGCAGGCGAAGGCGTCCTGGGGCGTCGTGCCGTCGGCGCCGGTCCACCCATCGTTCTGCCAGCCCACGCCCCAATCAAGCGTGCGGTCGGTGCCCGGCGGGTCGGCCACCGGCATCCCGCAGGTCACATCGCCGGTGATAAGGATGAGGAAGGCGTCATACTGCGCCAAGTCCGTCATGTTGGAGATGTCCGGCCGGCCGGGGAAGTAGCGCTCCCAGCCTCCGCTCACAAGGCGATAGGCCGCCGCGTAGTTGCCGTCGGCGCAGGCAAAAGCCTCCTCGGGCGTGGATGCCCCGCTCCAGGTGGCGTTCTGCCAGCCGGGGCCCCAGTGGACGGTGCGGGTGGCCTCAGGGGTCGGCGACGGCGTGGCTGTCGGCGTAGGCGATGGCGTAGGCGATGGTGTGGGCGTCGGCTCGGGCACGACCACAGCATCCGAGAACTCCGAGGTGTTGCCGTCCGCGTCGGTGGCAGTGGCGGTGACGTTGGGTCCCTCAGGCGTGTCGGAGAAGCTCCAGTTGCCGTCGCCGTCGGCGATGGCGAAGCCCTCGTAGACCCTGCCTTCATCGTCGTCGTCGGAGTAAATGTCGACCTCGCAGCCGGCGCAGGCGGTGCCCATCACCGAGCCGAAGCCGGTGATGATGGGCGGCAGCAGGTCGTCGTTGCCACCGCCGACTAGATAGATGCCCTTGAGGTCGTTGGAGTGGATGGAGTTACGGCGGATGGTGTTGCCGGTGGTAGCTGCGCCATCCACCCGCACGCCGCCTTGGCCGTTGAACGCGATGGTATTGCCCTCGCCCGGCGCCATACCACCCACGGTGTTGTTCTGAGCGCCGTTGACGATGTACACGCCGGCGTTATCATTGGGAACTGGGGCATCGCCGGCAGCGTTGGTGCCGATGTAGTTGCCCGTGAGGGCGTTGTCGCTGGTATGCTGGAGCATTACGCCAGCGCTGTTGCCGGATATGACATTCCGCTCTGCCTCGCTGCTGCCGCCGATGGTGTTGCTCCGAGCCTCTTGTTCAATCGCTACCCCGATGCGGTTGGCAATGGCGGCAGTCCCTGAAGCGTTGGTGCCGATGAAGTTGCCCTTAACGGTGTTGTCTTCGGTGCCGTCCTGGGAGATATACACACCGATATCGTTGCCAGAAATCACGTTGCGCTCGGCCTCGGTGCTGCCGCCGATTGCGTTGTCCTGGGCACCATATCTGATCCGCACGCCGTCGGTACAGTTGCGGATCTTCAGACCCTTGATAGTATTGCTATCGGAGGTGATCTCGAAGCAGTGGAACTCGTCCGTCCCGCCGCCCCAGACGGTGAGCCCGACCGCGGAGCCATCGACGGTGTCGTCGCCCGTGTTCAGCGTGGGCAAGGCCGAGCCCAGCGTGATGACGGTGGCGCCGCCCGGGTAGAAGACGGTCGTGTCGAAGACGATGGTGTCCGCGGAGGCCACGCCGGGGAGATGGGAGCCGTAACAGTGGTCAAGTGGAGGGGGCAACCAGAACGCCCCGGAGACGAGCGCGCACTCGCCGGGCCACAGGTGGATGAGGTAAAGGTCACCCGTGGCCAGCATGATGGCCTCCCGCAGGGTCAGCTTGGAGTCACGGCTGTTGCTGTCGCCGGCGCTGTTGACGGTGATGGTGGCGTCGGGGCTGGCCTCGGCGCCCGGCCGGTTCAGCATCGCGAACACCGCGGCTGCGACCACCACCACGAGAAGGATTGCAGACGCGAACCGCTTCATGGCCTGGCCCCCTTTCTCGTCCGCTGTGTCGGAAACTCAACTGACGAAGGCATGCAAAGCGCAGCAATCATATCTGGCGGGGGCATGTGTATCAACGGACGGTGGTGGTCAGGCGCAGGCCCGATCCTAGGCACACCCGCCGCTCTCTACGGCGCGATGGCCATGGTGCAACTCACCGGCGCTGTCACCAGGATGAGGAAGGCGTCGTACCGGTTCAGCGACCCCATGTTGGAGATCTCCGGCCGGTCGGGGAAGTAGCGCTCCCAGCCTCCGCCCACCAGCCGATAGGCCGCCGCGTAGCTGCCCTCCGCACACTCGAACGCGTCCTGCGGCGTCGTGCCGTCGGGCCCTGTCCAGCCATCGTTCTGCCATCCGATGCCCCAGTCGAGCGTCCGTTCAGTGCCCGGCGGCTCGGCCACCGGCATCTCGCAGGTGACGTCGTCAGTCACCAGAATGAGGAAGACGTCGTACGGCTCTAGGTCGGTCATGTTGGAGATGTCGGGCCGGTCGGGGAAGTAGCGGTCCCAGCCGCCGCTCACCAAGCGATAGGCGGCGGCGTAGCTGCCCGCCGCACAGGCGAAGGCCTCCTCGGGGGTGGAGGCGCCGCTCCAGGTGGCGTTCTGCCAGCCGGGGCCCCAGTGGACGGTGCGGGTGGCCTCAGGGGTCGGCGACGGCGTGGCTGTCGGCGTAGGCGATGGCGTAGGAGACGGCGTGGGCGGCGGCTCGGGCACGGTCACGGGCGCTGAGAACTCGGAGGTGTTACCGTCCGTGTCGGTGGCGGTGGCGGTGGCGTTCGGCCCCTCGGGCCAATCTGAGAAGCTCCAGTTGCCGTCGCCGTCGGCGATGGCGAAGCCCTCGTAGACCCTACCCTCGTCCTCGTCATCGGAGTAGATGTGGATGATGCAGTTCGCACAGGCGGTGCCCGTCACTGAGCCGAAGCCGGTGATCACCGGCGGCGCCAGCTCTGTGTTGCCGCCGTCCACCAAGCCGATGCCCTTGCCCCGGTTGGAGTGGATGGAGTTGCCGAGTATGGTGTTGCCGGTCGCGATAGAATCCTCCACCCGCACGCCCTCGTCATCGTTGAAGGCGATTAGGTTGCCCTCGCCAGAACCGGTGCCGCCGATGGTGTTGTTCTCCGAATGCTCTTTGATCCCTACGCCAACGTGGTTGTGGACATCAGTCTCCCCGTCTGCGCCAACCCCAATGTAGTTCCCCAGGACGATGTTGCCGTCACCAAACGCGATGTATACGCCATCGTGACCATTCCCAGAGATGACGTTGCGTTCGGCCTCAGTGCTGCCACCTACGATGTTCTCGCTGCCGAAACTGATAGAGACGCCAATATTGTTGCGCATGCCGGGAATGGCGGTGTTCCCGGTGGCATCCGTGCCGATATAGTTGCCTACAACGACGTTGCCTGAAGAACCATAGCCGTATATGTTTACGCCACGGTCGTTGCCGTAAATGACGTTGCCGCCACCGATGGTGTTGTTCCCCGCGTCCCTCACAGACACTCCCACTCCGCACGAATGGATCACCAGCCCCTTGATAGCATTGTTGTCGGACTTGAGCGAGAAGCAGAAGAAAGCGTGGCTCCCCTCGCCCTCTACTATGACCCCGGCCGCTGAGCCATCAACGGTGTCGTTGCCGGTGTCCAGGTAGAGGGTGCCGACGAGGGTGATGGTGGCGGGGGAGCCGGGCGGAAAGAGACCGGGGTGGAAGACGATGGTGTCGGCCGACTCGGCGCCGGGGAGATGGGAGCTAGTGCAGTAGTCAAGTGGATAGGGCAAGTACACCGCCCCGGAGACGTGAGCGCACTCCACGGGCCCGAGCAGAGAGAGATGGAGGTCGCCCGTGGCCAGCATAATGGCCTCGCGCAGGGTCAGCATGCCATCGCGGACGGCAAGAACGTCGAGGGGATGGCTGACGGTGATGGTGACGTCGGGGCTGGCCTTAGCACCGGGCCGGTTGAGCGCCGCGAAGACCAACGCTGCAACCGCCGCAGCAAGCAAGATAGCCAAGACAAACCGTTTCATGCCTCTGCCCCCCTTCTCGACCGAGTGTCCTCCGCATAATGCCAGAACGTCTCGGAGGCGTCAACAACGGGCCGGAGCGGGTCACGGGGGAGCGCCTACATCGCCCGCAGCATGGCGATGCGCTCCTCGACCGGCGGGTGCGTGGCGAAGAGGTTGTTCAAGAAGCTCCTGTGCTCTGTCAGCGGGCTCACGATGTAGAGGTGGGCGGTGGCCTTGTTCGCCACTTCCAGGGGATCGGGGTCGGCGGAGATCTTCTCCAGGGCGCGGACCAGCGAGGTGAGTGACACAGACGAGATGTGTTCCACGCCTCCTACGGCTGGAGCCTCAGAGTAGGGTCACCTAGGATCACTGAGGTAGCATAATGGTATTCTCGGCTGTCGGCCCAGGGGGGAATCAGCGGCACGTTCACATGGCTCAGCATCGCCTCGCCAAAGCTCTCGCCAAGGGACAAGGAGGTGGCCACGTTGTGACCGAAGAATCCGTTCTCATTGGTGCCCATGCCACCCGAGTCGTTGGTCGTGCCCTTGGCGACAAGGACCATGCTCGTTGGGCTGTACAGCGCCGAGGTGAGGAAGTTGTCCGCGTGGTCGAGATCTCCGACCGCGCAGCCGTTGCTCCAGAAGAAGGCGGTACCTACCGGATTGCTGTCGACCCAGGCGATGTCTAGCTTCCCGCTAGCTCCCCAATAGCCGTGGGCGTCGACCACAGTGAAGTCGGCGACCCCCGCGGACAGGTCGGCGTAGCCTTGATCCACAGACAGACCACCGAAAGGGCTATCGAAATAGAGGTGAGTGTTGGGAGCGTCGCTGAAGGGGGTCCAAGCATATTGGCCTGAGCGTAGCGCATTGAGGAAGGAGGTGTGGTCTTCCTGGGTTTCCGCTTTGAAGTGCTCGTTGACCTGAAGAAAAGAGCGAGGCAGGTCATACTCGCCGGCTCGGTATGCATGATTCTTGCCGAAGTAGCGGTTGATGGCCTCGGCTGTGCTTGCGGGATCGCCCAGGTAGGGAGGCAGGACGCCGATCCAGATCTCCCAGTCCACATCCCCTCCGTGTACGTCGTACGAATACGGGTGACCGCCTGGCGAGGCATAGCCCGGCGATGCCTCGAAGGTCCCGTCTAGATCGGCGTAGTACTGAAAGCTGATTGCCTCCTCCGATGATGGGGGGATGTCAGGGTTGGCGGACGTCAAGGTGACCCACTGGTATGGATGCGGCAGGTCACCGATAAGGATCGCGCCGACGACGTGCTCCTCCGTCTGCATGTAGAGCTCCGCCAAATGGGCGCGCACATCGGGAGGGACAGCGAAATCGGAAACCGTCTCGATCACCGCGTAGCCCTCGCTGCAGAGGTCGGTTTCGAACTGGTCCAGGCTGGAGCGGATGCCACTGAGCAGGGAGGGGTCCACGAGCAGTGCGACGGCCCGGTCGTCTCCGGGGCACAGTTCGATCCCTCCATATGCGGTGGCTGTGGGCGTCAGACTTGGCGTGCCAGCAACGCTGGGCGTGGGGGTGGGTGTGGCCTCTGCGGCAACGGTACGCGTAGGGGTGGGGATGGCCTCGGCAAGAGCGGTAGGCGTGCGTGTAGGTGTCGTTGCGGGTGGGGTAGGGGTCGGCGGAGGTGATGCGGTGGGGCTGGCGATGGCGGTGGCGGTGGCGGTGGCTGTCGCTGTAGCCGTAGCTGTAGCCCTTGGCGATCCCGTCGCCATCGGGCTCGCGGTCGCCGTCGCTTCCTCCTCACCTTGCTCGCAAGCCGTTGCCAGCATCACCAGGCATACGCCAACGAGCAGAGTCACCCCCAGGCTTGCCATCTTCATTGCGCTGCCTCCATGCTCGGCATCCTCTACGACCGCATGCTAGCGACAAGTGCACGAAAACACAAGCGAAGAAGGGCCACCGACGGCCACCACGAAGCGCACGACGCCGTTGGCGAGAGGGGCAGTTCGACCTCGCCCCAGTCCGCGAAGCCGGGACACAATCCAGGCCGCTCAAAACGGCCGTGAAGGCTAGCGACGTGACCACGGGACTCGAAGTCCGGGGCTCCGCTGTGGGGTCGTGGCTGCCCAATCTAGATTCGATTGGGTGCTCTTGAGCACCCGCCTCGATCCACTTTCTTGGCGAGTCCGGGGCTGAGATTCGGGGCGGGGGGAAGAGAAAGCCGCCCCGAAGGGCGGATCCTGAATCTATCTTGCGCCGCTTGAGGGCCGGGTGGGATTCGAACCCACGACTCCGGGACTAGAGGTCCGGGCTCCTGCGATGAACGACCCCGACGACCTGCCTCAAAAGCAGGAGATCATCGGTCGGCGACTAGTGTCAGCAAGCAACCCGGATTGTCAATCAGTGTGTGGACGCCCCTGGTCGCCCGGGATACCGGCATCCCGAAACACGTCATGGCGTTGGCCAACACGGGGGCAGCGCTGCCGGGCTTGCGGAACTCCGGGCGGCCGTTTGCTCCATCCGCTCGGTCGAGTGACACAGTGCGTCATCGGACGTCTGTCACTGATGGCCGGACTGCACGCTCGGAACTGGGCGTTTGCTCGAAACGGGGTGGTCAGAGCTAACAGCTGGAGTGGGCGCATACAGCCAGGACCGGTTCGCCCGTGTATCTTACCACTCGATCAGCCACACTCCCCACGATCCAGCGGCGGAAGCCGGAGCGACCGTGAGTGGTCATCGCGACCAGGCAATCGGGTGTCTCCCGGGCGAAGTCGACCACCCGGTCAGCGGGCGATCCACCTAGCACCTCCGACTGCACACAGAGTCCCCTGAGTTCCGGTCTGTTGGCGACGTCGGCCAGGTAGTCGGAAGCGAGCACGGCTGCCCGCTGCAAGACCTCGTTGGGCATTAGCTTCGTGTCGGCATTCATCTCGCCGAACCGCACGGTCGTCTCGACGTTGATAACGTGAAGGAGCGTTATCTTTAGTTCCATGGCGCGAGCCAGTTCCTGGACGAACGGTAGGATCGCCTCAGCCGTGGGTGACCCGTCGAGAGGGACCACGATGCTAGACAAGCGGGCTAAGGCTGTGCCTTTGACTCCATCGTGGCAGGGGCGAACAAGGAGGACCGGCCGCTCGCCGGATCGCAGGATTCTGTCAGCCGTGCTGCCAAGGATCCACTGGGCTGGCCCGGAGCGACTGTGAGTGGACATGGCCACAAGGCCTGCATCCTCGCGCACGGCATAGGCCAAGATGCCCTCCGGTGCCTTGCCCTGGATCAACTTGATGCCCGCCTTGACGCCCTCGCGGGTCAATTCTTGGGCCATTCTTTCCAGATAGCTCTCCGCTAGGGGATGGGCAAACTGCGACGCCTTGGCGGCATATGACTCTAGCTCTGGGTCGACATAGTCGAGAGGAACGGGCTCGACCGCATGTAAGAGGGTCACCTGGCTGCCAAGTCCTTTGGCTAGGACCTTCACGTGGGGCAGCATGGCCTCAGAGAGGGGATAACCGTCCAAGGGGACCAGTATTCTTTCGAACATGCTTCACTCCATTCCGCAAGTGATGGTGCCGTCTGCTGGCAATCCTGAACGCCATCGGCCAGCTCTGGGGCAGGCCGAGTTCCCCTCACGAAAAGGCTACTGGCAGGCTAGGTACACATCCTCACCAAGCGGATCGCGCTCGGCCGCCGCCGTTTCGCCGTGGCGGCGGTGTCTGGCTTTGACTGAGTACAACCTGCCGTCGGCGGCCTGCACAATCTCGTCGACATTGCTGCCGCCCCAAGGGTAGCCAGAGGCGCCCAGCGAAACCCGCAGCCTCAGAGACGACCCGTTGCTTTCGTGTACCATGGCACCCTCAAGAGCGTCCTGAAGCCGTTTGACGGCCCCAGGCATATCGGCTTTGTTTGCTTCCGGCATGAGAACCGCGAACTCATCGCCGCCAATGCGGGCCGCCACATCACACGCGCGGGTGTGTTTGGCAAGCACCTGGCCTACCACGGCCAACGCCTTGTCGCCCACCTTGTGCCCGAAGGTGTCGTTGATGGCCTTTAGACCATCCACGTCCAGCAACACCAGCCCTAAACTGCCGCCCCATAAGCGGGTTCCGTCCATCTCTTGCTGACAGCGCTCGTAGAAGTATCGGCGGTTGAAGAGTCCGGTCAATTCGTCGCGCATAGCGACATCCTGGAGACGGGCCGTGCGAACCGCGAGTTGCCCTCTCAACGCCCTCTCGAGATTGACGTTCATGGAGCGAGTGATGGCGGCCATCAACAGACCGGCCGAAAGGGGGATCAGGAAGGCAGCGGTGGTTAGCACGTAGTGAAGAGGAGTGTCGTCGCGGGGTACAACCAAGACGAACGTCAGTCCACCGAAGGCGAGCAAGGAAGTGAGAAGACGGAAGCCCCACACGTGCCGGCTGACCCGTCGCCCTGCTTGATGGGCTGCGGCCAGGGCCGATGACCTCCTGCGGTCTTCCGTCACGGAATCACTCCCCTCATGCACGCAGGCACACACCCCATGCAGCCGTTCGCGGTGAGCGGCTGCTTCCTACTCATGAGTGCACCTTCACGGCCTAGAAACGCCAACGAAAGCGCTCTGGGATCTGCCTGCTCCCATTAAGTAGGAGACGTTGAGAGGGGCGAAAGGTTACACGAGACCTGGCTAGAAGGACAGGAAAGCAGGAACCGCCTGCCAGGAAGAACGCGGAATAGTAGCTTTGCACACATCTCAGCTCACCCCGTGTCTCAGAAGGATCTCCGGCAAGCGCGTGCGCTGGTTCGAGATGCGGTCAGCGCGGGTGAGCTGTGCCGTCGACGGAGTGTCGGGAGCTGCTCATGTAGGGCCGGCTGGGATTCGAACCCACGACTTCCAGATCAGCAGGCCGAGGCTCTACCGCTGACCCAGCCCCGACACCCTGCCCACAAAGCAGAAGGCCGCCTTCCGGCGGCCCTCGCTACGCATGTGTTGTAACGTTTAATGCGGGGTGGAGCGGGAGACGGGAATCGAACCCGCGACAACCTGCGGTGAAAATAGGCGTTCAAGCAGCCGGCTGCAGGCAGACCGTGTAGCCCAGGCCTTCCAGCCGGCGCACCAGGCGCCGCTCCACCTGC
>Ga0315545_1004794_pt1 | contig 11051 bp, 9 predicted proteins | sample SalMarSW160210MG_FD_203096 | JGI IMG/M metagenome (GOLD analysis project Ga0315545, IMG submission 203096) | Salt marsh sediment microbial communities from the Plum Island Ecosystem LTER, Massachusetts, United States - Salt Marsh Sediment SW1602-10 ...
CTCTCCGTTTGAACCGAAAGGCGATCAACAGCATGCTATTGATGCCCTTTGTAAAGGGATAGAAAAAGGAGTCAGGCATTTAGTATTGCTTGGTGTGACTGGCTCTGGAAAGACATTTTCCATAGCCAATGTTGTGGCGAGAATACAGAATCCCACCCTTGTTATTGCTCCCAACAAGACCTTAGCTGCACAGCTTTATGGGGAATTTAAAAATCTTTTCCCACATAATGCAATTGAATATTTTGTAAGTTATTATGATTATTACCAACCTGAAGCGTATATTCCCCAAACCGATACCTATATACAGAAAGATGCCTCCATCAATGAGCAGATCGATAAGATGAGGCATTCGGCAACCAGATCCCTTCTGGATAGGGATGATGTTCTTATTGTTGCCAGTGTATCCTGTATTTACGGGCTTGGTTCTCCTGAGGCCTATCATGGCATGCTTTTGTATGTAGAAAAAGGTGATTTGATACGCAGAGAAGATGTCCTGAAAACACTAGTGGAAATTCACTATGAAAGAAGTGATATTGATTTTCATCGCTCATCTTTTAGAGTCAGAGGTGACGTGGTGGATATCTATCCTGCATATGAGGATTACTCTTGCATCCGGCTAACATTTTTCGGGGACTGTATTGAAACTATTCAGGAAATTGATCCTCTTACTGGTCATGTTATGCAGGGATTAAGCCGCGTGGCTATCTATCCCGCCAGTCATTATGTGACCACATTACCGAAAAGGGAAGAGGCTATCCAGAATATCAAAGAAGAATTAGCCAAAAGGATTGAGTATTTTAAAAAGGAAAAAAAATGGATAGAGGCCCAAAGAATCGAGGAAAGAACCCTCTATGATTTGGAAATGATGGCGGAGATGGGTTATTGTCATGGGATAGAGAATTATTCCAGGTATCTAAGCGGCAGGAAGCCTGGTGAGCCACCTCCAACATTGATCGACTATTTTCCGGATAATTCTCTTATTATCTTGGATGAAAGCCACATTACCAATCCCCAACTCATGGGCATGTATAGAGGTGATAGATCAAGAAAAGAGACATTGGTTGAATTTGGTTTTCGTCTTCCCTCTGCCCTTGATAATAGGCCCTTGAAGTTTGAGGAATTTGAGTCTCGCATTAACCAAATAATCTATCTTTCTGCCACCCCGGGCCCCTATGAATTAGATAAGGTTTCCCATGTAATTGAACAGATTATTAGACCTACTGGCCTTATAGACCCGAAGATTTTAGTCAGACCAGCACACAGCCAGGTGGATGATCTTTTAGTCGCTATAAGGAAGGTTATATATAATGGTCAGCGTGTTTTGGTTACCACTCTTACGAAACGCATGGCAGAGGATCTCACCGAGTATTATACTGAGTTAGGTATCAAAGCCAGATATCTCCATTCTGATATAACCACCATTGAAAGGACGGAGATTATAAGGGATCTGAGGATTGGAATATTTGATGTTCTTATCGGGATTAATCTTTTACGTGAAGGTTTAGATTTACCGGAGGTGTCGCTGGTGGCCATTCTAGATGCAGATAAAGAGGGTTTCCTGCGATCTGAGAGGTCTCTTGTTCAGACCTGTGGGAGAGCTGCCCGAAATGTTGATGGTACTGTTATCTTTTATGCTGATGAGATAACACCCTCCATGAAAATGGCAATTGATGAGACAAACAGAAGGCGGCGATTGCAGAAGAGATACAATGAAGTCAACGGAATTACCCCAGAATCCATTAAGAAAGACATCTCTGATATTCTGGGCTCTGTGTATGAAGCAGATTATGTAAGCATTCCCAATGTTTCGGAGCCAGAGGAGGAATATATTTCTCTTGGTAATTTACCTAAGATGATTAAATCAATAAAGAAGGAAATGTCGAATGCAGCGAGAAGGTTAGATTTTGAGGAGGCGGCCCGCCTGCGGGATCGATTATTTGTGTTGGAAAAAAAAGAACTGAGCTATAAAAATTCATCGTAACCACTCAGCCACAAATTATCACAAATTATCACGAACAATTATTTAACAATATTTTATTTTCATTTGTTTCTATTCGTGGCTGAATATTTATAATTCATCCACTTTTTAAACCTACAATCTTTTCTAAGGTCCAGAGATCCTCATTGCGATTATATTTAATAAGATAGACCTTGTTATCGTTTGCTAATACTTTGAAATAGTCGCCGTTTATTCCATACCATTGGTCGATAATTTCTTCTACCATTAATTTTCGCCCTCGAACTGTAAAATCAAGTGGTCTTTCATTTGCCTTATATCCTGAATAGCAACTAACATGGATAACCTTTAAACGTGAATCAATTTTCATATATAATCAAGATCAATACGCTTTCAGAGGTCAGTAATCAGCGGTCAACAAGATTAAAAAACCTGAATACCACTTTGCCAAAGCATTATTTCTCAACAAGTTTTTCAACCATGCTCAGCTTTTTGTCTATGTTGTCCTTTATCCAGTGGGCATCCCACCACTCTACTGGATTGACGGGAACACCGTGAACCAAAAAGCCAAAATGAAGATGATCACCCATTGCAAGACCTGTTGTACCAGTAACGCCAATGATGTCTCCCTTGTTGATGACTTGATCAACAGCTACATCAATGCTGCTTAAATGACCATACATGGTAAAGAGGCCCTGACCGTGATCAATAACTATTGTGAGGCCGTATATTCCAAGATCTTGCGCAAAAATAACTCTGCCAGTATTGGCAGCCTGAACAGGAGATCTAGCAAATGATGCCAGATCAACACCCATATGTAGCTGCCTGTCTACCACCTTATTTTTGTAATAGTAGATTCTTTCATCACCAAATCCTGCCATTGTAGCTGCTTTTGTCATTCTCAGCCAGGGTCCGTCCCACAACTTTTCCTTTATTGGCGATTGGCAAAGTTCTATTAATGAAGCGGAGTTTTCTTTTCTCAACGTTCTATTAATGAATAAATATTTTTCAATATTGCTGTCACCTTGTTCAAATATGTCCGGGGAAAAAGAGGTAATTATGGCATCTAAGAGTCGGTCTGATATCCTTATCTTATCCTCGCGAAAGCGTTTTTGCCTGATATGATAGTGAAAGGCCTTTTTTATTTCATTATCAGCCATATCCTTTGCCCAGAGATACAACGCAGTATCTTTTTTTACATTGCAGGGAAACGCAAAATAACAGAGATATATTCCAGCATGAGGATCGTTATTAAATGGTACACCCTGAAAAAGTATATCATTTATTAAAACACCACTCTCACGTGCATCAGCTGAGACTTTATAACTGATGAGGCCAGAACCTCCTCTATTAATGTTATGGCTCCTACTGATAGCCGTCATTGCTGGAGGAATTGTGTCCACTGTCATTTTATGTTCAAGTATGGTGAGGTTCCCGTCGCCACCTCTCCTCTTAGAAAAATCGTGGATTTCGATGATAAGGTTTGCCTGTCCCTGCACCAGGTTTAATTGTTTTGGATTTAATGTAAATTCCCCATCAAATATATGGACTCCCTTTTTGTTGAATAGTCCTGCATAGGGAAAATTTTTTTTAAGGAGGAGAATCGCAGGGCCATCCTGTTTTATGCTCACTTTTACGTCTCGTAGTCCCATCTTTACGTCAGAAATCACTACATTGAAGGTAATACTTTTACTTATATATTCTGGTAAAGGAGTTAACGTAGCAAGTGGTTTTTTGCCTTCAAAGATAGTCATCAAGAACCAGATAAAAATGATAAAAATAATAACAGTCGGTAACAGTGTGATAATCAACCGTGATTTTTTATTCCTTGACTTTTTCATTTCCTCTATTTAACCCTAACTTAGTCCCTCGATTCATAAATTCGATGACGTATTTATTTAGACTTCGGCTGAGCGACTCGATGTGAGCTCGCCGACACGTCTCAGTCGAAGCCCTCGGGACTAAGTGCTGAGTGAGCAATCGCAAAGATTATACTAGTTAGAATACGTTATAGTATTTGCCAATCGAAGCACTTAGCAATAAAGCTGTATCTCAGATTGGCATATCTATCTTTATGAGAGTGCTTTTGTCAATACTTTTTTATGAGAGATTCTGATGTATACAAAAACTCACATTGGGGTTATTGGTGCTGGGGAATGTTCTCCGGAGATTTATAATCAGGCAAGTGAATTAGGTCACCTTATCGGAAAAAATGACTGGGTTCTTTTCTGCGGAGGTCTTGGCGGTGTTATGGAAGGGGCAGCAAAAGGGTGTTATCAATCAGGCGGTATAACCGTAGGAATACTGCCAGGAAAAGAGAAGGATTCAGCCAATCCTTTTATCACACTCCCTATTGCAACAGGTCTTGGTGAAGGAAGAAATTTACTGGCAGTCAGGGCTTCTGATGTGGTTGTAGCGATTGCAGGCGGTTATGGAACCTTATCAGAGATAGGCTTGGCCCTGAAGATCGGAAAGCCAGTCATAGGGCTTAAGACCTGGCCGGGTATTGATGGGATCGATTACGTCGAAACACCTGAGCAGGCAATTGCCATAGTAGTCAAGTACATATCAAGACTCTAAAATAAAAGGAAAAAGGGAGCCCTTTATTTCCTGATACCTCATTTTGATGTATGAGATGGCTTGAAATTACACAGTATGAAGGTATATTTTTGCCTTCCTTTGATATGTAAGTGCTAAGAGAGAAAATGAACAAGGGTTCCACGATATTTGTGTATGTAAAGTTGTTGTTAACAGCAATTTTCTGGGGAGGTACTTTTATCGCTGGAAGGGTCGTTGCAAAAGACGTTGGGCCATTTTCAGCTGCTTTTTTACGGTTTGCTATAGCTTCAGTTTTCCTTCTTTTACTTACCTGGAAAGCTGAAGGCACACTTCCCATACCAATGAGAAGACAAATCATTCCTGTTATCCTTCTTGGAATGACAGGCATATTTTCATACAATGTTTTCTTTTTCAAAGGGCTTAAAATTATCAACGCAGGCCGAGCTTCACTCATAATAGCAAACAATCCAGTATTTATTGCTCTTCTTGCTGCCTACTTTTTTAAAGAAAAATTACATCTAATAAAAGTTGCTGGTATTATTATTTCAGTCACAGGGGCAATCATTGTTATTTCAAGAGGAAATCTCACTGAAATTGTGAGTGCAAATGTGGGATGGGGTGAATTATATATATTTTGCTGTGTTATAAGCTGGGTAATTTTTTCTTTAATAGGGAAGGCGGTTTTAAGCAGCCTGTCTCCTCTTGTTTCAATATCTTATTCCTCTTTAATAGGTGTTATTGGTTTATTTATCCCGGCTTATTTTGAGGGAATACTGCACAATTTTTTTCGTTACTCTAACCTGGAGTGGATCAGCATTTTTTACTTGGGGTTTTTTGGAACTGTGTTAGGATTTGTCTGGTACTACCAAGGCATAAAAGCTATTGGCCCAATGAAGGCAAGCCAATTTATCAATTTTGTTCCAGTAAGCGCTATTTTACTCGCCTTTTTCTTTCTTAAAGAGCCAATTACTCCATCTTTATTAATTGGGGGAACATTCGTTATCATGGGCGTTTATTTGACGAATACAAGGCTTAGTGCAAAATCTGGCTAAGGAATAGTTTAGTCCGATCGTGTTGCGGGTTTTCAAAAAATTCCTCCGGCGTGTTTCCCTCCACAATTTGACCAAAGTCCATGAAAAGCACTTTGTGAGCAACGCTCTTGGCAAAACCCATTTCGTGGGAGACCACGATCATGGTCATACCTTCTTGAGCAAGATCTATCATGACGTCGAGCACTTCCTTGATCATTTCAGGATCAAGGGCAGAGGTGGGCTCATCAAAGAGCATGATTTTAGGATTCATACAGAGACTGCGGGCAATGGCCACACGCTGCTGCTGACCGCCTGAAAGCTGCCCTGGATATTTTTGGGCCTGTTCGGCTATGTGCACCTTTTCCAGATTAAACATGGCTGTTTCCTCAGCTTCGAACTTGGGAACCTTTCTTACCCATATAGGCCCTAAGGTCAGGTTTTCAACAATAGTCAGGTGAGGAAAAAGGTTAAAGTGCTGAAATACCATACCTACTTCTGCGCGGATTTTCTCGATATTTTTTATGTTATTCATAAGCTCAATTCCGTCGACGATAATATGGCCTTTTTGATGTTCCTCCAGCCGATTGATACAACGTATCAGGGTTGATTTTCCGGAGCCTGAAGGGCCGCAAATAACGATACGTTCCTTTTTTTGCACTGTAAGATTGATGCCCTGAAGCACATGGAAGTCTCCAAACCACTTGTGCATATCGGTAATTTCAATCATCGCATCATCAGACGTCTTTTTTTCAGCTTTTTTTGATAATTCCTTGTTCATAAAAGCCTCTCATTGCGTGTTATACCCTCTTGTTACTCATTACTCGTCACTTGTCACTTATTGCTGCTCGCCTGCTGATAACTCTTTTTCCAGCTTACGGCTGTAATTGGACATGGAAAAACAGCCTAAAAAATAAAGGATGGCAATAAAAATATATGCCTCACGGCTGAATCCCATCCATTCGGGGTTGGAAAGAACGGATTGGGTGGTCTTGAGCAGATCCCACAATGCGATGATTACCACAAGGGAAGTGTCCTTAAACGCTGAAATGAGGATACTTACCGTGGGAGGGATCACGATCTTCAAGGCCTGGGGAAGGATAACCAGTCGCATTGTCAGGTAGTAATTCAATCCCATCGATTCCGCGGCTTCATACTGTCCGCGGGACATACCCTGTAATCCCCCACGGACTACCTCGGCAATATACGCACCGGTAAACAATATAATGGCCACCTGTGCCCTGAGGATTTTATTGAATGTGATCCCCTCGGGTAAAAACAGGGGAAAAATGATCGAGGACATGAAGAGGAGGCTGATCAAAGGCACGCCCCGGATCAACTCAATATAAAGAACACAGAGCCATTTTACGCCACGCATTTTGCTTTGACGCCCTAAAGCCAGGATAACACCAAGCGGATAGGCCGCAGTGAGCCCAAAGACAGAGAGCAGGAGTGTCAGGGGTAACCCACCCCACTTGGTACTTTCCACCGATGTCAATCCAAATAGCCCTCCCATCATGAGCAGGCCCATAGCAAAGAGGCCGACAATCCATCCGTAGCCCAAATATTTGGTCCAGTGTTTTCGGTTCCTACTATAAAAAAGTAGACCGAACAGAATAAACATAGCAAGAAGAGGCCTCCACTGGGATTCATAAGGAAAGAAACCGAATATGATGAAGCGCAGGTTTGTCGGTATGATAGACCAGCAGGCGCCATCGATTCCCCGGCATGCCTTCCCAGTCGTGTGCCAAACGCTGTCAATAAATGCCCATTGAAAGAGGGGTGGTATAATCTTCCATAACATGAACAGAGTCACGATGGTAAGAATAGAGTTAAACCAGCCATTGAAAAGGTTATTTTTTGCCCACCCTATAACCCCCACGCTGGTTACAGGGGGTTTTAACTCTTCTGTCTGTGTCATTTTGATAGCTTCTTCCATGTGTCTCACTATCTCTCTACAAGAGCCACTCTTTTATTGTACCAGTTCATAAAGGCCGATGTTGAAAGGCTGAAGATAAGATATAATGCCATGATCAGGGCTACACCCTCAACTGCCTGTCCTGTCTGATTAATGGTTGTGTTAGCTACTGAAACAAAGTCGGGGTATCCGATAGCCACGGCCAGAGAACTATTTTTTGTCAGGTTAAGCATCTGACTGGTCAGCGGTGGGATGATAACCCTGAGGGCCTGGGGTAAAATCACCAAATTTAAAATAGGAGCGGGTCTTAGACCAATTGTCATGGCAGCTTCTCTCTGACCTTTGCTGACTGACTGTATGCCTGCCCGCACCACTTCAGCCACGAACGCGGCAGTATATAAGATAAGCCCAAGCAAAATGGCAATAAACTCAGGGCTTAAAGTCATACCGCCCTTAAAGTTAAATCCGACAAGTTTGGGGATATCCATTTTCATAGGAGCACCAAATGCCAACCAGGTGATCAATGGGAGCCCAATTACAATAGCTATGCCGAAACGAAAGACCGGGAAAAATTTCCCTGTTTTTTCCTGTCGCTTCTTCGCCCATCTACGCACGAGGTAAACCACGACACAACCAACGAAAAGGGCCAAAAGCATATATTTATGTGCAGGATGCGCTGCCGGGACGGTAAAGGCCACCCCGCGGTTACAGAGGAAAAGACCGCTTACGGGACAAAGAGCCTGCTGGGGAGAGGGAAAGGTTTCATAAAATATGGCATACCAAAAAAACAACTGCAGAAGTATAGGGATATCCTGCATGACTTCAACATAGATCGATGCCAGTTTTGATACCAGCCAGTTAGAGGAAAGGCGAGCTATCCCAAGGATGGTTCCAAGGATCACCGTGATCACAATGCCTATGAAGGAGACCTTCAAGGTGTTAAGGGCCCCGACAATTAAGGCACGGCCGTATGAACTGGCCGCCGAGTAGGAAATCAGTGATTCACCGATTTCAAAGGAAGATTCTTTGTTGAAAAACCCCCATCCTGTGGCAATAGATTGTTTTTTAAGGTTTATAAGGGTATTCGAGACAAGATAATATGCCAGCAGCCCCACCATAGCAAACACGGCAATCTGATACATAATGGCCCGTTTTTTTGGGTCAAGCCAGAATGGAACACTGCCCGGAAGTGTTTTCTCCATGAATTTTTCGTATCCTTTTGTAGCCCCGGTTTATTGTCTAAACCTCTAAAATGAGGTCACACGAAGACCTGTCGAATTTCTATTCCAGACACCATGTTGGCCAAGGAGGGATAAAACAAGAGGGTGCCCCTCAACGTAAAGGAGCACCCTAAAAAAAGATTACCTAAAGGCTGCAGGGTACATAATACCACCCTTGTTCCACAGGGCATTTAGGCCGCGCTCAAGGCCAAGGTTTGTATTGATACCCACATTCCGTTCAAATATTTCAGAATAGTTGCCCACCTGCTTGATAATGTTGTATGTCCACTTATCATCAAGGCCCAGGGCCTTACCCATACCAGGAGTTACTCCCAGGAAACGCATGATTTTGGGGTCCTTGCTTTTGAGCATCTTATCAACGTTTTTGGAATTAATGCCTAGTTCCTCAGCCTCTAACAGGGCCATGACAGTCCAGTTGACAATATCATACCACTGATCATCTCCATGACGGACCACCGGGCAGAGAGGCTCCTTGGAAATAATCTCAGGCAGAATGACGTAATCATCCGGGTTAGGGGCAACAGACCGGTGGGCGGCTAACTGAGAGGCATCCGAGGTAAGGCAGTCACAGCGACCGGCAAAGAATGCCTTTGAAAGCTCGGCTGTCTGCTCAATCACGACCGGTTTCCACAACATGTTATTTCTCCGGAAGAAATCCGCTGCATTCATCTCAGTGGTTGTTCCCGGCAGGACGCATATTGTGGCACCACCCAGTTCTTTGGCGCTCTTAATGCCCAATTTCTTGGGAATCAGGAAACCCTGACCGTCATAATAGTTCACATGGCAGAAATTGAGGCCATTCACGGTTTCACGAGTTAATGTCTGCGTTGTATTACGGCACAATACATCAATCTCTTTTGATTGAAGGGCAGGGAGGCGCTGCACGGCCGTCAGGGCTGTAAATTTCACCTTATTTGCATCACCAAATACAGCGGCGGCAACGGCCCGTGCAGTATCCACATCAAGGCCCTTCCACACGCCCTTTTCGTCTGGCTGACTAAACCCATATACACCACCGTTTACACCGGCCTGGACGAATCCTTTTGCACGAACTTCATCAAGGGTTCCTGATGTAGCCACACCTGCAGTAGTGAGGAATGCTAACGCCAAAATAATAACGCTTAACTTAAAAAGTCTCATCCTTATACCTCCTTCACATTTAAAGGTTAACTTTATTGGATTGCATTACTTCAATTCCCTATTGTTTATCCAGACTTGTTTCCTTACGTGAGGATATCTTTAGAATGAAAAAAACAGCCCACAAAATTTGATACCATGAACCAGTTGTATTTGCAATGAAAAAACATGTATTAAGCACGTAATAATTTTTTAATAGATCCAAGACAAGATTTGATTTCAAAGGGTTTAAGCTCAAGGGTCGCAGTCCCTATATAGCCAATGTTGCTCAGGGAATTGAAGATATTTTTAAAATCAACAATACCTCTACCAGGAGGAAGGTGTAGATCATTTTCAGGAGTGTTCCCTCCAAGATTATCGTGGAGATGAATGTGCTTTATCCTGTCCGGATATCTTTTTATAATAGTAAAGCTTGTATTTTCTTCCCTTAAAAGCTGCCCATGACCCACATCTAAGGTGAGGTTAAGGAGTGGGAGATTATCAAAGACAACCTTAAGATCATGCCAATTTTCACTTAAATTTTCTAAACAAATGATAATCTTTTTTTCTCTGGCCTTATCAATGATTTTTTTTAATAGCTCAATCTTAAAATCAATTACCTTAGTTTTGACAAAACGCCTATCCAGCCAGAGATGAAGGGTTAGAAGAGACATATTGAGTATGGGCATAATCTCTAAGGTTTCTAACACGTGAGGTAAATAATCTCTCTCCAAAGAATTTATGTTATTGGGATGTCCCTCTCTCGGCCCATGACAAAGGTAATAAAGGCCTGTTTTTTCTTTGACTTTTAAGTATTCGTTAATGTTCTTTTTGAACTTTATTACATTAGATATAGGGATTTCGGCAAATTTTAGCCTTAGATTATGTAAAACTTCTACATCCTCTGGATTTCTGGCTGTTCCTCCCAGTGCAATTTCTAATTTTTTTTTAACATGGCTACAATTCAATTGCGGTTTACTCGCATATATTTCCAGATGAATAATCTTATGTTTTTGCAAAAAGTCCTTTTACTCGCTCATGATGCCCATTTTGAGATTCATGAAATGCTTGGCTAATCGCCGAAAACTCTGACTAAGAGCCTGGAAAGGAGCATGTGTATGTCTTTTTTTGTCAAATGCCCAAAACAAAGGCCCGTTCAGGGGCGTTTCAAAAAGGTGCAGATGTACGGAGCAATAGAAGACAAGGGCACGTTGCTTTGCACCATTTTGAAA
>Ga0315545_1004795_pt1 | contig 11049 bp, 11 predicted proteins | sample SalMarSW160210MG_FD_203096 | JGI IMG/M metagenome (GOLD analysis project Ga0315545, IMG submission 203096) | Salt marsh sediment microbial communities from the Plum Island Ecosystem LTER, Massachusetts, United States - Salt Marsh Sediment SW1602-10 ...
AACTTCTAAAAAGGGTGAAAGAGGCTACTGATTTGTTAAAGGAATGTAGCCTTTGCCCCAGACAGTGTGCAGTTGACCGTTCAAATAATGAAAAGGGGGTCTGCCAAACTGGTAGAAGGGCAAAGGTTGCAAGTTATAATGCCCATTTTGGAGAAGAAGCACCTCTCGTTGGCAGATTCGGCTCAGGTACAATCTTTTTTTCCTTTTGCAATCTTCGCTGCTCTTTTTGCCAGAACTATGAGATAAGCCATCTCGGTGAAGGGATAGAGATGGGAGCAAAGGATTTAGCAGCAATAATGATAGCGTTGCAAAACAAGGGTTGTCATAACATAAACCTGGTTACACCTACCCATATTGTTCCTCAGATTCTGGAAGCTCTTTTACTGGCTGTAGAGCATGGTCTACATATTCCAATAGTCTATAATAGCGGTGGTTATGAGAGGGTGGAAATCCTTAAGCTCCTGGAAGGCATTATTGATATCTATATGCCTGATTTTAAATTCTGGGATAAAAAATGGGCAGATAAATATTGCAGCGCATCGGATTACAGAGAAATGGCCGTTAGTGCATTTAAAGAGATGCATGCCCAGGTGGGTGATTTAAAAATAGACAAGAACGGTATCGCTGAAAGAGGATTGCTGGTGCGGCACCTTGTAATGCCTCATGGGATTGCAGGAACCAAGGATATTATGGAATTTCTCTCTAAAGAGATATCAGATAATACATATGTAAATGTTATGGATCAATATAGGCCGTGTGGTACCGCATATCAGGATGAATATCTTAATACCAGGATCTCAGGAGCGGAATATTCAATGGCCCTGAAATGGGCTCACAATGCAGGCCTGAAACGATTGGATCAAAGACAAGGGCAAAGATTGTTATATCGGATTTAATAAAAAGGTACGGTAACCTTATTGGTTATGAATTAGATATTTTGTAACATTTTAGCTCTTTGAAAACTCCCCCTGGCTTTTACTCAAGGCCACAGAGGTATCCTTGGTGAGATGCATGAGGTAATTTCAGAAAGCTAAAATGTTACGATATTTTATGTTGAAAATTTTATCTAATGTGATAAATCTTTTATACACACTTTCTATAAGAGGGAGGTAGTTATGGCGAGTTTAAATAAGGTAATGTTAATTGGTAACCTTGGTGCCGATCCTGAATTACGATACACACCAAGTGGAGCAGCTGTTGCTAACTTTAGAATAGCCACAAAGGATCAATGGACAAATAAAGAAGGTGAAAAGCAAGAGAGGACTGAATGGCATAGAATCGTGGCCTGGAGAAGACTAGGGGAGATCTGTGGTGAATACTTGCATAAAGGTAGTCTCGTTTACATTGAAGGGAGTTTACAAACGAGAGATTGGGAGGATCGGGATGGAAATAAAAGGTATACAACAGAGACTATTGCCTGGAGAATGCAGATGCTGGACAGGGCAGGAAAAACAGCAGAGGCTGAATATCCTGAAGAACGTTTTCCAACTGAAGAGCCAGTAGAAGCAGACGAGCCTGAAGACAATATACCATTTTAATAAGCCTTTGGCTTATTAAGGATCTTTCTGAGGAGGGCTTATTATCTAATCTTTAGGTTTCCTTCTTATTATTATCAGTATCCTCAGGTATTTCTTCGGGGCTTTCCTTGGTAGATTTAGTTGAGTCTCTAAAATTCTTTATCCCCTGACCGAGACCTTTTCCAATTTGAGGAAGTTTTCCTGCACCAAAAATTATCAGGATAATGACAAGAATTATAAGCAATTCTGGCATGCCAAGACCAAACATTTATACACCTCTTAATTAAATGTATTGGAAATTCCTTTTTTGCCGCAGACACACACAGATTAATAAGATTTTAAATATTTTGAGAAAGTAATTTTCTGCGGATATCTGCGAGAATCTGCGGCAAAATTTAAACTTATTTATCCTCTTTATAATAATGTTATTTACACAAGTCAATCAATCTTTGATTGTGATCCATAAACACACGATCTACAACGAACCACTGACATCATGTAAAGACCTGTAAGGCCGTCTTTCCCAATTGCCCAAGATTGAGAACCACAGTTATTCCATGAGATTTAAGGGCATGTATCTTATCCTCGGCCTTTCCCTTACCTCCAGAAATTATAGCCCCAGCATGGCCCATCCGTCTTCCAGGAGGCGCTGTTTGTCCGGCAATAAAGGCAGCTACAGGCTTATCAAATTCTTCTTCTATGTACTCTGCAGCCTCTTCCTCAGCCGTGCCACCTATCTCCCCGATAAGGACAACGCCCTTTGTTTCTGTATCCTCTTTAAATCGTTGTAAATGATCTACAAAGGAAGCCCCGACGATTGGATCTCCACCCAAACCAATACAGGTAGATTGCCCCAACCCAACACGTGTCAATTGGTCCACAACCTCATAGGTCAGGGTCCCACTTCTGGAGAGCACGCCGATACTTCCCTGTTTGTGCACATGACCTGGCATTATTCCCACCTTAGTCTTCCCTGGTGAGATAATTCCCGGAGTGTTTGGGCCGATTAGGACAGCACCACGCTTTCTAATAAAGGTAACCGCCTTAATCATATCAAGGGTGGGAATCCCCTCAGTAATGCACACAATGACATTGATTCCTGCATCAGCGGCCTCAATCATGGCATCAGCGGCAAATGGCGGTGGGACAAAGATGCATGAGGTGTTAGCACTGTAAATATCCACCGCATCCTTTACCCTATTTAAAACCTGTATACCCTCAACCTCTTCTCCACCTTTACCAGGTGTCACCCCTGCCACAATATTGGTGCCATAAGCCAGCATCTGTTTTGTATGGAATGTTCCTTCATTGCCTGTAATGCCTTGGACAACAACCTTTGTATTCTCATCAACTAAGATACCCATACGATTACTCCATTTCTATTTTGCAATAACTTGATAGTATAGGAAATCCCATCTTGGACGCAGATTAACGCAGATTTTTTGGATTAAGAAATAAAAAATTATTATCTGCATGTATCTGCGGAGATCTGCGTCCTAATTTATTGGTTCACTTGTTTGGCTACCATTCTGGCAGCCTCTTCTATATCTCGAGCCACTGAAAAATCAAGATCTGAATTTTTTAAAATCTCTCTCCCTTCCTCGACATTTGTCCCTTCTAACCTCACTATAAGAGGAACATTTATTTCTACCTCTTTAGCAGCCTTTACCACACCTCGCGCCAAAACATCACATCTCATTATGCCGCCAAATATATTGATCAAGATTGCCTTGATCCTTTCGTCACTCAGTATAATTTTTAACCCGTTTGTAACCATCTCCTCGCTTGCACCGCCACCAACATCCAAAAAATTGGCTGGTTCAGCGCCTGCCAGCTTAATAACATCCATAGTAGCCATTGCCAGCCCTGCCCCATTTACCATGGCACCAATATTGCCATCCAGCCTAATGTAGTTCAGATTAGACTCGGCAGCCTTTATCTCCAGCTCATCCATTTCATGGGGATCATGGAGTTGCGCAATTGCCTTTTGTCTGAATAGCGCATTGTCATCAAAGTTGATTTTTGCATCCAGGGCAACCACATTGCCTGATTTTGTGAGAACTAAGGGATTGATCTCAACTAATGAACAATCTTTGGATAGAAATAATTTATACAGCCTGGTCATTGTTGCAGAAAATTCTTTAAACACCTTTTTATTCGGCATTGGGTCAAGGGCATAGAAAAAATTTCTTGCCTGATAGGGCATAAATCCCTGAGTGCTATCTATGGTTTCAATTAAAACTAATTCCGGATGCCGAGCAGAGACCTCTTCAATCTCCATTCCACCTGCCTGGCTGAATATCATCACAGGAGATTCCAGCTTTCGATCAATAACAATACCCAGATAGAACTCCCTCTCAATTTCCAATCCTTCCTCTACTAATACCTGTCGAACCTTCTGTCCTGCAGGGCCCGTTTGTGGTGTGATCAGAGGGTTGAAGAGAATCTCATCAGCTGCTTTTCTCATTTCTTCAAGACTCCTCACCAATCTTACGCCACCTCCTTTTCCTCGCCCACCCGCATGGATCTGTGCCTTTACTACCCATGGAGGACCAGGAATGCTCTTTGCATTTTCTACTGCTTGGCTTGGTGTTGTAGCTAATACGCCGGATGGAACCGATATCCCAAAGTTACGAAAGAGATCCTTTGCCTGAAATTCGTGAATTTTCATAATCACCTACCTCATCTTCTATGATTTACTGTATCTCAACTTTTCCTTCTGCCAGCTTATTGTCGATGCTCCGTAATAAAAGATTAATTTTATTATCTTTTCAAAATACAATGCGAGACAAAGAATAAAATTTTTTCAAACCTGAAACTCACTTTTGATCTTTCGGTATCTTCTGTGAATAATCTCTCCTATTAAAGATTTCCTCCAGACCAGAGGCACTTCTTATATGGATATCCTGTTGAGGGAAAGCGATCTCTATACCATTTTTCTTGAATTCCTCATCAATTCTAAACCTGAGTTCTGTTGGTGCAGTTAACCAGTAATCAGGCGAGGTTATCCAGAACCTAACCCTAAAAATAAGCGCACTGCTACCAAAATCCATAAAATCTACCCGGGGTGCTGGATCATCCATTATCTCAGGCATATCGCTCACAATTTGTAACAGAATTTTACGCACCTTCTGAACATCAGAGCCATACGCCACGCCAACATCCACCTGGCGCCTGACTTTTGGATCCTTAAAAGACCAGTTTGTAACCCTGTTTGAAAGCATCTGAGAGTTGGGGATAATCAGAGAGGCATTATCAAAGGTCTGAACGATGGTAGTCCGTATATTTATTCTATTTATTGTTCCCCAATCCTCACCGATCTGGACCATATCACCTACCTGGATAGAGGGATCAAAGAGAAGAATGATTCCGCTTATAAAATTATTAACAATATTCTGCAGACCAAAGCCGATTCCAATCCCAAGGGCACCAGCCATAAATGCCAGGGATGAAAGGTTAATTCCTAAGATATTTATCCCTGTATAGATAGCCAAAATCCAAAAGGCATAAATAACAACATTTACAAATGATGCCCGTGCCCCAATATCCAGCCTGGTTCGAGGGAGAACCCTGTTTTGCAGCGCCTTCTTGATGATCCTGGAGAGAAAGGTGAAAAAAATAAGAAAAATAATGAGATAGGCTACATTTAGTATGGTGATTGTTGTCCCGCCGATCCTGATACCGCTTTCAAGCCAGGAAAAATACTTGCCTAATTGGGTCCCCAGTAAAAAATCAAGGGATAAGGGGAGGGCAATAAAAAAAATCAGCACTACAAATAATACTACCTTGGATGGCCTAAATTTTTCTTTCATGCTTATCCCTTCCCATCCCCTTTAAAAAAACAACGGTTGCGCCCCAACCTGAAGGGCCTCTATCTTGCTTGAAGGATAAAACCAGGGGATGCCTCTTTAAGACAGACTCCACCGTACGACGTAACACGCCCTTGCCCTTACCATGAATTATTCTAACTTCCAATATACCTTTTTGAGAGCATACATTGAGATATTCATCCACAACTTTACCAGCCTCCCTTGGTGCAAAGGTATGGAGATCTATCACCCCATTAATAGGAATATGAACAGGTGAGTTGGACATCGAAATTAGCTCCGCTTCGCTCCCTCCGGGGCGTGGGCTCTACATACGGGCCGGAGGCCGCAATTGGAATATTTGCTCATCCTTTCTCCTGCATTTGCTAGCATAATATCGCCACCATACTTACTACACATTGGCTTAAATTCGTAGCCCAGTATAAACGCTGGATTAAGCCAGGGCTGTTAACCCATTATTCCAGCATTCCATTATTCCATATGGCCGTCGGAGATTGCGCGTTACTAAAAGAACTATGATTTCATTAATTTGCAAAAATTTCGAACCCTACAATCTACTCAACCTTTACCCGGGTGGCCTTTTTATCTGCCTTTTTTGGATGCCTTTTCTCTAAATCATCAATCTTTTTATCAATCAAAACCCTGATCCCCTTTAAACACTCTACCCTGGATTTAGTCATATGTTCACGAAACTCAGAATTGGGACTGATCCTTCCATCCAGCCACGAAAAAAATTTGCCCAATGACCGAAAGGCCTCCTCTATGCCTATCTCCTCTTTATCTTTGGGACTTTTCTTTTCCATTCCTGTTCCCTCCAAAAATGATATTTAAACAGGTACCATCTATTTTTGCCGTAACATCCTTATGCGTAGAAACATATCGTGGCAAAAGGATATGTCTCTTAAATCCTCCTACCCTAATCACCATCTCCTCTGGAAGTCTATGTAATTCTACCTCTTCTTTCGTGATAAATGGGAGTTTAATCTTTATAAAAAATTTACCGTCTTTCTGGCTAAACTCATAAGGCCGCTCTGTATAAAAATGCTCTGTTGGGTCACGTTCACCATATATATCTTCCCCAAATCTTTTCAGTCTCTCCAGTCCCAGAGGCTCATTTTGTAAAAGGACTACGGGAAATATGGGGACAGGGCTAAAATATTCCTCTGCCAATTCCAAATATCTTCTCTGAGACTCCTTCCAGTCATGAAAGTATGTTTCTTCAATGGTACCCGGTAAAATCCTGTTCATCACTATTGCATCAATGCACATCTTGTAGAGAGAAAAATATAAAAAGCTCCTCTGTGTTTCTTTCAAGACTATCTTCTCCGGATTGGTCACCAGCCTTACAGTGGTTATGGCGGGATCAGTGAGAATATTGTCTACACCCTCAAGCCGAACAAAAAGATTCTCAAGTGTCTTAAAATAATCATCTTCTGGGAGAGGTACATCGTAAAAACGTTTGGCTACAGGCCTAATGTAATTCACTACCCTGCGCTCTATCTTGAATATCTTGCTGATATACCATTCAAGTGTTGCGGGAATGCTGATAAATCTTAAAGATTCACCTGTTGGTGCACAGTCCAGAATAATTACATCAAAATCATCTTCCTTTACATATCGGTTTATATAAAGGAGGGAACTCACCTCTTCCATGCCTGGCAAAATAGCCAGCTCTTCTGCCAATATTTCATCGAGGCCTGCTGTATGAAATAAGCTGGCTATATATTTATGAACATCTCCCCAGTTTCTTTGGATCTCTTCCTGAATATCCAGTTCCTGAATCCACAATCTATCTTCTATCTTAACTGGTATCCCTTTATTCTTATCCATTAATCCCCTATCGAGGGAAAAGATGTCACTGAGACTATGAGCAATATCCAAGGACATTATCAAGGTCTTGTAGCCCGCGCCAGCCACTTTTAGGCCCGTTGCACTCGCAATGCTTGTCTTGCCCACACCGCCCTTACCTGCAAATAGTATGATCCGCATATTTTTTCTTCTGTAACTATAGTTTTTTATAGAATGATTTTAACCATATAGTTCAAAGGGTGAAAGCATGAAATTTGAAGCCCTGGCCCAGACCCCTGGCCCAGACCTGGCATTGCAAGTTTGGTGTTTGATATAAAATTCTTGAAGAAACCAATAAAGCATATACAATAAGCCCAATACGTCGCGCCAGGGCAGGCTGGTTTGCATGCTTTATTGCAACAGTTTTTGCTTATAAATATTATTACACCATCAGCATAATACATGTAAGTCGCACCAGGGCGGGCTTGAAATTGGAGGGGAAAAATATTTATCAATTAGCATAAATATCAAGGTTCAATATGCTCACTCCATTACCCCTTCTTCACTATTATATCTCATAGAAAAAATTGAGGCTGGCCCGGAAAAAACATTGCAATGTGATAATACATAATCTGCCACCTCAAATCTTTTCTGACGACTCATGCTATTAAATTTCACTAATAATACCTCGGGGTCCTTGATCATTGATAAAAAATCCCATATCTCCTTTACACTCATATCTTCATTCACACCCTGACTTTTTTCTTCTCCAACCTCCGCCTCAAAGAGCCTCCTTGATTTTTCCAATAAGACATCGAGTTCTTCTTTAATCCGTGAAACCTCTTTTTGTAAAATTTCATACGAGCTACATTTTTCTACAAGTAACACTGATCCACTCAAAGTTGATTCTTTACCGTCAGCTACCTCAACATTCACGGATACGCCAACCTTGGCGTTCTTTTCATCCACTCCCTTTTCTATTTCCAAGGTAAGTTTTTTATCTTTCATATCACTATTCTCAGGTAATAAACATGCTCCTCATTAAGTAATTTTTGTAACATTTTAGCTCTTTCAAAACTCCCTCTGGCCTTTTATTCAAGGCCACGGAGGTATCCTTGGTGAGACGTATGAGCATGGAGATGTCTTTTTTTACATCATGCCCTCTAACAGGGGGTCTCAGCGTGCCGCTTCAAACCGTGTGCACGAGCAACTCGTCATTGTCTTTGAGGAACTTTGTCCGTGTGCGACGGTTTGAAGCGGCCTACTATATTACCTTTGTGAGGGCATGGTTAAAAAAAGACATCCCCATGCTCATTCACCAGGTAATTTAAAAGAGCTAAAATGATACTAATTTTTAAGTAATTTAAGGAGATTTCGTCAAGCAGAATAATTACTGAAACGTTAAACCTTTTTCGACCTCACCAGAAAACGAGCCATCCTGTCTAACTTGAAAATCGTATTAAACTCCATATTTTTACTGATCCAAATCTTTTTATTGATTACCGAGTCAGTAATCGCACCCCTATACGCCAGGCCATCAAGAAGGGTATGTATGTCATCGCAGACCATGATAAAATCAGGAGACGATACTACTGACTCCGTAAGCTTTATATCTCCGTCATCAATCATGATTGCAAATTGTCCGCCTCGTGTTTTAACCTGAATACCCCGCTTCCAGCCAGCGATGGCCTTCCGTGCAGACTCATTTCTGTTCATATCCTCAATAAGGGCTTTCATCTCATCCAGGGCCTTTCTGTATTGATTGCTATCTTCCTCAGAGGCAACAGGCAACAATGGCTCTTGAGGTGTTTCCCAATCAATCTCTGATTCCTGCAGGCCATTTTTGTTTATCTTCTCCTGAGCCAGCTCTACTGCAGGGACACAGAAAACATCGGTCATCTCACCAATCCGTTCGTCTCTGAAGATAAGCTTTACCTCTGTTCCTTTTGTTATTATCCCAGGTACAAGAATACCGGTTGTGGTATAGAGATTTATGCTCATGGCTGTGTCAGCCCCTTTGAATATAACCCTCCCCCTTCCATAGGGTGCCATATGCTGAAAAAGGGATGTGGCAAAATAGGTAATGGGGGGAGTGCTGTTCATAATCCCCACCTGTTCAACCTCAATCATTTCTGTCGGTGCAAAGTTACAATCAGGACAATGCGTTAAAAAGGGTGGTACCCTGACTATCCCGCATTTTGTGCATTTACATCCTAAGAGTCTTTTCTCATTTTTAAGTGCAAGGAAAAATGCTGAAAATTCCCCCTTTGTCCTCCTGAAAAAGGTATACATCGCATCGTTTGTGATCAGATATTCCTTGCCATCGATTAGCTCTACCTGTGATCCCACATCTGGTATATATATCTCATCAATAACTTTTTTCTTTTTAATCATCTTTTTCTCTCCTCTTTATAGCCTCTATTGCTTACTATATGTATTCACCTTATAGGCATCTCCTTGAGCAAATTACTCCATTACCCTCATTCATATTCAAAGATCATACATGCTGTATACTGGGCAACAGTGCTGCCAGTTCCATGAACCAGAGCTGTTTTAAGCCCCCTCTTTATCAACTCATTTCTGGCTGACCATGCAGACATGATATTGCTTGCACCAACAGGATGACCACAGTAGATCAAACCACCGCAGGGATTGACGATATATTTCCCCCCTGGTGTCATAAGCCCGTCTTCTATTAATGAATCGGCACTGCCCAATGGAACAAGCCCAAACTCAGCCATGCTAATCTCTAATTGATGCACAAAGGCATCATGGAGCTCAACGATATTTATTGCTTTCGTAGGATCTTTAATGCCTGCCATCTCATAGGCCCGGTGAGATGCATAATAATCAGACATGATCCGAGACATATCCTTTTGGTTTTTACCGGCAAATGAATGTTCATTAGCCTCTCCTACACCGGTTATCCAGACAACAGGGGTACCACTATTTCTGGATATCGCCTTTGCCGTATCTTCCTCAGCCATAATAAGGGTTGCTGCCCCTTCACTATACACGCAGATCTCAAGCTCCTTGAATGGATACACCACGAGGCGTGAGTTCATAACCTCCTCAGGTGTTACCTGGTCAAACTGTCTCTGGGCATAGTTATTCTCCCTCACCTGCTGGCTTAATTGGGCTGAGATCTGGGCTGTTATTTCCGCTTTCAGATCCCCAGGATGCTCATCTAAATAAGCCAGGACCACCTCGGCATAGCTGTCAGAGGCAGTCCAGCCAATGCCTTGTTCAAAAAAACTATCCCCGGACCAGCCTATTGTCTTGATCACCTCCGGTGTGGCAGACATAGATGAAAAATCAAAGCAATCAGTTGCCTTTTCTACTCCCACTACCAGAGCGGTCTTAAACCTTCCAGCTGCAAGGTATGCATGGGCCGCTGACATAGTGTAGGCACCGGTTGCTCCTCCATTGCTAATGCGTATACCAAACTTGTTTTGCATGCCCAAAAGGCCGTGGATGGCATGCTCAGGAATAGCCGTTCGCTCAAAGATATCATTATAGATCCCGTAGAATGCTGCATCTGCATCGCTAATTTCTATCTGGGCATCCTTCACCGCCTCCCTTGTTGCCATCTGTGCTAACTCATAATAGGTCTTCTCCCTCCATGTTCCCTTAAAAGGGGTAACACCTGCACCGACAATACCTACTTTTTTTGACATAATTTATTCCTCCTTTTTCATAAAATAACTGTCTCTTTTTGATGTTCTCGCAAAAAGTCCTTTTACTTGCTCATGATGCCCATTTTGGGATTCATGAAATGCTTCGCTCATCGCCAAAAACTCGGCCTAAGGTCCTGAGAAGGAGCATATGTATGTCTTTTTTTGTCAAATGCCCAAAACAAAGGCCCGTTCAGGGCGTTTCAAAAAGGTGCAGATGTACGGAGCAATCCCGATTTCATC
>Ga0315545_1004798_pt1 | contig 11043 bp, 8 predicted proteins | sample SalMarSW160210MG_FD_203096 | JGI IMG/M metagenome (GOLD analysis project Ga0315545, IMG submission 203096) | Salt marsh sediment microbial communities from the Plum Island Ecosystem LTER, Massachusetts, United States - Salt Marsh Sediment SW1602-10 ...
TTCTTTGCCCTGATTTTGAGCCAATTATTTATCAGGGAGAATTTGCCCCACCAGATTGCCGCTCTCATGCTGGGAATCTCAACCAATAAGTACATCATACTGCTTATGGTCAATGTATTCCTGATATGTGTTGGCATGATAATGGACGATGTCAGTGGTATCACGCTGACAACGCCGTTGCTGATGCCGCTGATGAGAGAACTGGGTGTTCATCCCCTGCAATTTGCCGCCATCATAGGTACCAACCTGGGCATGGGCTGCATGACGCCGCCGGCTGCTCCTCTGCTTTATTTGGGGGCACGCATCGCCAATACCGACATGAAAAACATGCTCAGGCCAGCCACAACCATGATAATCTTTGGCATGCTGCCCGGGGTGCTGGCAGCCACCTATTGGCCGGAGCTTTCACTCTGGCTGCCTAGAATAACGGGATTTATGCGCTGAAAACATAAAGGAGGTAACTATGCGTGCAAACTATATCCAGTTTAATAGTCCGCAATTTCGCATTTTGTCGGATAAACAGATAGAGGAATTGCATTTTGCCACTCTGCAAATATTGGAAAGGACTGGAGTGGCCTTCGAGTGTCAGGAGGCAATTGACATATTGGGCGACGCCGGTGCCGATGTATCCAACCCTGATAGGGTGAAGATTCCCTCTTATATGGTGGAGCAAGCATTAAGAACAGCGCCCAAGATGATTACCTTATACACGAGGGAAGGGGAGCCAGCGATAGTCCTCAATGGCCAGACCGGCTCTCATTTCGGCGGCTTTCCCGATTGTCCCGAGATATTGGACCCGTATACCAGGAAGCGAAGGACATGCTACGTTGAGGATATCGCCGATAATGCCAGATTGATTGATGCCCTGCCAAACATAGAGTGGTCCTACACCTCAACAGCTCACCCCACTGTGCCCGGAGCTATCGCTGATAAGGTGACCCTGCTCCAGTTCATACTTAACTGCTCCAAGCCGGTAGTAGTCGAAGTCCTCGATGTTTCCAGCCTAAGGGAAATGATAGGCCTTTGCTCTATAGTGGCCGGTGGAGAGGAGCAGCTGAGAAAGAAACCTTTTTTTTGTGGTTCATCTGAGCCAGTTAGCCCCTTAATCCAGGGGAAAGATGCCTTGGAGAAAAGCCTTCTGTGTGCTGAGAAGGGAATTCCCAATGTTGTGTACGGTATGCCGATGGCTGGCGCCACTACTCCAGCCACCTTCCCCGGTTCCCTGGCTATTGCCAATGCCGAGGTGTTAAGCCAACTGGTTGCCCTGCAGCTCAAGTATCCTGGTGCGCCGGTCATTTATGGCTCGATACCCTCCATCATGGACATGAAGACCACAATTTATTCCTATGGGGCTCCAGAAATGAGTCTTATGGTTGGGGCGTTAACCGAGCTGTGTCATTACTACAGGCTGCCGATGTGGGGCACAGCCGGCTGTATAGATGCTGATACAATTGGAGCTCAGGCAGGGGCAGAAATCACCTATCAGATACTTATCTCGACATTGACTGGTGCTGACCTCGTCCATGATGTGGGCTTGACCTATCATGCCACAGTACTGTCTACTGAGCTCATGGTCCTTGCCGATGAGGTTATTGACATGGTCAAGGTTCTGATGGGTGGCGTAGAAATCAATGATGAAACTCTGCCACTGGAGCTTATCGAGCGGTTAGGGCCAAAAGCAAACTATCTCACTGAGGGCCATACTTTGAAGCATTTCCGCAAATTCTGGGTGCCAAGGGTATTCGACCGCAGCTTCACCAAGAAAGAAGGGGTAAAGGACTGTGAGGAGTTGTTGAGCCAGAGAACGATTAAAATATTGGAGACCCACCAGCCAAAACCGCTGCCTGAGGATCTGGTCAAGGAACTCAAGAAGGTGGAGAAGAACTGGCTTGACCGGGTAGGCCTGAGCGGATACCCCAAGCGAAAATAGAGGTGGCAGAGAACAAGAAGCACAAATACTTGGTCACCTTCCAGCCGTCAGGCAATAGCGGCTACGTTGAGGAGGGGAAAAGCCTCAGGGAGGCTTCCCTGGAGTTGGGCGTTGACCTGGAAAGCATCTGTGGTGGAAGAGGCGTGTGCGGCAAATGCAAGGTTAGGGTTGGACCAGGAACTGAGAATCTTTCCCCGCTGACGGATTCTGAGCGCAAATACCTTACTACACAGCAGGAATTAGAGGGCTATCGCTTAGCCTGTCAAGCTCACATTCATGGCGATGTTGTCGTCTTCATCCCTGAGGAAAGCCGGGCAAGAAAGCAGGTTGTGCGCAAGGCGGCTACCGAGAGGGCTGTTGAACTGAAGCCTGCAGTAAAAGAATACTATGTGGAAATGAGTCCTGCCAATCTGGAGGATCCACAGGGGGACTGGGAGCGCTTGAAAGCTGAACTTAAGAAACAGTTTGGCTTGGATAATTTGGTCATTGACTATCAGGCGCTGCTCAATCTACAGCGAACCATACGTTGCAGCGATTGGAAAGTGACAGCAACGGTCTGGAGGCACAGGGAGGTTGTCAAGATAGAGCCTGGTTTTGTGGGGAAAGGATATGGTCTGGCAGTAGATATAGGCACCACCACCATGGCTGGCTACCTCTGCGACCTGTCTGACGGGAAAGTGCTTGCTACTGATTCGATGATGAACCCACAAGTAATTCATGGCGAAGATGTAATGTCTCGCATCAGCTATACCATGACTAATGACCATGGCCTGGAGGAGCTAAACCAGCCGGTTATCAAGGCCATTAATCAAATTGCCGGGCGAGCGGCTTTTCAGGCTGGCATTAAGCGAAATGACATTGTTGATATGACTGTCGTTGGCAATACTTGCATGCATCATATCTTCCTTTCAATCAAACCCTCCTATTTGGGCGTGTCTCCTTTCACTCCGGCTGTGCATCATTCTCTGGATATAAAGGCCCGCGATCTAGGACTCAGGATTTCGCCGGGGGCTTACGTCCATGTCCTTCCTATTGAGGCTGGCTTCGTAGGAGCCGATAACGTAGGGGTGCTCATTGCTGAGGAACCTTACAAACAGGATGATATGGTGCTTATCATTGACATCGGCACTAATGGCGAGCTTATCTTGGGCAACCGCGACAAGACTATCTCTAGCTCCTGTGCTACCGGCCCAGCGTTCGAAGGAGCTCAAATCAAATACGGCATGTGCGCCGCTCCTGGAGCTATTGAGAAGCTAGAGATAGATGTGAATACTAAAGAAGTGCGCTTCAAAGTCATCGGCCAGGCAGGCTGGAATGTGGACTCAGACGCGGTGAAGGCCAAAGGTATCTGCGGTTCAGGGATAGTGGATGCTGTAGCTGGAATGTTGACGGCCGGCATTGTGCAGAAGAATGGTCGTTTCAACACCGATTTGGAAACTCCTCGGGTTCGAATTACTGAAAAGGGGACGGAGTTTGTCGTTGCCTGGGCGAATGAGACTTCCATTGGTCAAGATATTACTGTGTGTCAGGGTGATGTGAGAGCAATACAGCTAGCTAAAGGAGCCATGTATGCTGGGGCTAAGCTGATGATGCGTCGTTTAGGGGTGGACAGATTGGATAAGGTCATTCTGGCTGGAGCATTTGGCAGCTACATTGATAAGAAATCGGCCTTGACTATAGGTCTTTTCCCCGACTGCCCGCTGGATAGTATTTATTCTGTGGGTAATGCCGCTGGTGAGGGGGCACGCATCGCGCTGCTCAATATAGACAAGAGAAAAGAGGCTGATGAGGTTGCCAGTGAGGTGGAGTACGTAGAACTGACTATTGAACCAGATTTCGAGAATCAATTTGTCCAAGCCATGTACTTCCCCCACATGGAAGATGCATTTCCTCACCTAAGAGGCATTTCCCCGGGGAATGTAACGAGATGAGTTGTTGATTCCCCCTTGGCACCACGCTAACCCGGCTGCGATGGTCTCTTCTCAGCAACGCCGGCAGCAAACTCGAATTTCAATATTGCCAGGTTGTCATATCAAAACTGTTGACAGAGCTTAGACCCCAGTGTAAAGTTGTAATACTGTTGCTATGATTGCGAAAAACCGAAGATAAGGAGGTGATCTGTTTGGCATAGAAAAGATGGGTAGGCGCAGAATGTACTACAACTATTGTGATAAGGAGGATCAATGATGTATAAGAATTGGCGAATTGTAATGGGAATTGGCACGGCGGTTGTACTGTTGCTGTCAGTGGTAGCTGGGTGTGCGCCAGGAGCAAAACCCTCAGAGACTCTCCAGTTGAAGGTATCTCAGGCCATGATGGCTACAACCAGTATTACCCATCAAGACATGGTGGAGTGGGGTGATGCTATCACCGCAAGGACAGATGGCAAGATAACCTGGACATACTTTGGACCTGAGATAGGGGACTGGACAGAGCTGCAAAGAATGGTTACCGAGGGCGCCGTTGATGCTCAAATCAATGCCTTCGACACATCTCTGGATGCAAGGTGGAATGCATTTTATTTGCCTTTCTTGGTGAGCTCATGGGATGAGGCCAGAGACGTGTTTGGTCCAGGCGGCATTTTCGATGAGTTGGGCTCAGAATGGAGTGAAAAGAGTAACGTGTATTATCTGGGCAGCTGGCTGAATAACCTGGCCAGCATCGGTTTCAGATTTGATGAGCCTATCACTAATAGTGAGGATGCCAAAGGGGTAAAGATAAGGTGTTTCCCTATGGACATTGGGAAGTGCTACGTTGAGAAGATGGGTTTTACCAGCGTTACCCTGACCTGGGCTGAGGCGCCCACCGCCATTGCTACCGGTGTTGCTGACGGATGGATAGGTAGTGGCGCCGTCTACTGGTATGACCTCTTCCGTGATATAGCTAAGAGTGCTTCACTTACCTATGAGTGCTGTGAAACGTGGGCCATGACTATGAACCTGGACAGGTGGAACAGTTTGCCTGAAGAGTATCAGAAAATCATCCAGGAGGAGAGTACCAAGATGATAACCAAGCATCTGGGCCAGGTTGAGGAAGAGGAGATGTATTATCAGCAGAAGCTGATAGATGAACATGGCTGGACTATAGTGGATATGGCCAAAGACCACCCCGAGGACTTGCAGGACTGGAAAGATTCGGCTAGAGAGTGCTGGGAGCTATTTGAGCCGGTTATCGGCAAGCAATATGTGGACCGAATAAGGGCAGCGGTGAGTTAAGTCTCTTGTATAGCACTGAGTCGAGTGTGAAGCGATGGGGCTCTATAAGGGCCCCATCGCTTAAGCAAGAGTATTGTGTCTGATTTTCTCATGTCAAAGCTTGTGTATCAAATACGGGGGAAGTGTTCTAAATGATAGTGAGCGGCATCAAAAGGCTTAACTCCGGGCTGGTAGCGGCGCAAAGAGGCCTTCTGTTTTTTCTCATGGTCTTGCTTACCACGGCTATGTTGACTGAGGTAATCACCAGGTATTTTTTTGGCATCGCGTTCTTCGGTATGGAGCAATTTGTTGGCTATACTGCCGTGTGGGTCTACTTCATCGGCGCTGCCTATGGAAGCTATGAGAGAAGCCACATTAAGGCTGAAATCAGCGGCATGCTAATCAAGAGCAAGCGAAAACTTACCATTAGCAGGGCAGCGTCTGCGGCTGTGGCTGTTTTTGTATCCTGCGTACTGGCCAAGTGGAGCTTAGACTTCTGTCTCAACAGCATCAGAGTGCATGAAACAAGTCCGACTCACAGTGTGCCTATGATCTATTTTCATGCGTCCCTTTTGGTGGGAGCTATTCTGATGGTGGCATACTTCTCGTGGGAGGCAATAGAGCTTGGCCGTCAAGCATATCACTCATGATTAGGAAGGCGAGTTAAGTGGAAGGAGCATTAATTGGTTTCATAATAGTCATGGCACTGATTGTTTTTGGAGTGCCGATCGCCGCCTCTTTTGGCGTATTGGCTATTTTCTTGACGATCTGGTTCAACGCAGACCCCTCCTACTTAATGCCCACGATGTTCATTAAGATAAGAGAGGTTGTACTGCTAGCCGTGCCGCTGTTTGTTCTGCTTGGCAATCTTATGGATGCCAGCGGGTTGGCGGACAGGCTGGTCGAGTTCGTCCATTCCATTGTCGGGCATATAAAGGGTGGTCTGGGGGCGGTCACCGTAGCTTCCTCTGCCTTATTTGGCGCTATTTCTGGCACGGACTCGGCGGCGATAGCCTGTATTGGCACAGTTATGATACCGAGAATGCAAGAGCATGGCTATCCCCGAGGCCATGCCACGGCGCTGGTTGGCTGCGCCGGCATCTTGGGACAGCTCGTCCCACCCAGTGTACCGATGATATTCTATGCTATGGTGACTGCAAACTCGATACCGGCTTGCTGGATGGCTACACTGGGGCCGGCTATTGTCATGGTTGTCATATATTCCCTGTTGAATAGATTTGCCATACGCAGACTTCCCATTAAGGTTGCTCCTAAGTTACCCTCTTTCAAGGCACACGCAGCGGCAATCGGTAGAAGTACCTACAAGGCTATTCCAGTCCTGCTGCTGCCTGTCATCGTCTTGGGCGGGATCTACGGCGGGATTGTCACTCCAACAGAAGGCGCTTGCCTGGGAGTCTTCTACATCCTGGTAGCGGCCTGCGGCTTCTATAGGTCAGTAGGGTTTTCTCAATTGAGAAAGGCCACTATCTCGGCTGCTGTTACCAGCGGTGTAATACTGCTCATGACCTTTTTCATCCTGGTGAGCAGCAAAATACTTGTTCTGGAAGGGGCGACCCAGCAGTTAACCGGGTGGATTCTGGCTGCTTCACCAAACGTGTATGTAACCCTCCTTCTACTCAATGTGGTGTTGATCATAATGGGCATGATGATGGATGACCTCAGCGGGACGCTGTTGGCAGCAGCGGTGCTGTATCCTATTGCCATGGCTGCTGGTGTGCATCCTCTCCATTTCGCCGCCATTGTTGGCGTCAACCTGGGGTTGGGAACGGTGACCCCACCTTGTGCCCCCATGCTGTATCTGGCTGGTCGTATTGGCAACAGCACGGCTGAAGAGTACATGAAGCCAGCCATGTTCTTCATGTGGGTCGGTATGCTGCCGCTGGTGATAGTTACCACTTACTGGCCAGCGCTATCGTTGACTTTGCCTGGCTTACTTGGCTTTGTTCACTAGAGATTGGAGGGGCCAGTATGTCGCGGGCTTCGAAGCAACTGCTACAGTGGGAGAGGATGTCAGGAATTTGACAAGGTAGTCGTGTGAAGGGTGAAGATGACTCATCAGTAGGGGTGTGTACATGGTATATGGATTCATGCCTGGACCCGAGCAAGTTGATGTTCAAGTCTTGGTGCCAAAAGGGCAAGCAGTAGCCGGTAGCGCCATTGGAATCCTTGTGCTCGACCTCTGGTATCCCTACCTGCCGGGCAATGTAGCCAATGCCAGCACTTTCAGCTTTCCAGTGCTTTACAAAATCCTGGAAGGAAGCACTGGAGCACAAATCCTAACTGGCGATCCGGTCCTGCTAGATATGATAGTTGACGGGGGGAGAGAGTTGGAAAAGCAAGGAGTCCGGGCAATCATAGGTGCCTGTGGATATTTCGGCCACTTCCAAAAAGAGGCTGCTGCCATACTGGATGTCCCTGTCTACCTCTCCAGTGTCCTGCAGATACCAGTCATCAGGCGGGGGCTCAAGCTAAATCAGAAGGTAGGCGTCATCTGCGCCGTCGCTGATTCCCTGACACCACGGCTTCTCAGCCAGTGTGGGGTCTGTGATTCATCTGATATCGTCATCGTTGGTGCCCAGGACCTGCCTGAGTTCAAGAATATCATACAATCCACCGGTCATTTTAATAACTACAAGATTGAGCGGCAATTGGTTGGCCTTGCCAAGCAGTTTGTCAGCGACAACCAGGATATTGGCGCAATATTGCTCGAGTGCAGTGATATGCCCCCTTATGCCTGGGCTATCCAGAAGGCTGTTGGGCTTCCAGTGTTCGACTATACCACGTTAATAAACTGGGTCTACGACGCCGTGATCCGCCGCCCCTTTGCTGGTTCTATGTAGTATTAGAGGCGGATTTTACCAAAGATAGCCTAATCGGGCTCACATTCAGGGAAGGAATCTCGAAGCAGGAGGACGAAAGAGTGTTGATAATTGGAGAGAAAATAAATGCGTCCAGGAAGTCAGTGAGAGAGGCGATAATGGCAAGGGATATTGGCTTTTTGCAAGACCTGGCTAAGTCTCAAGCGGAGAGTGGTGCAGATTATGTAGATGTAAACATTTCTACCGAGAAGGGAGGGGATTTTGACGTAGAGAGCATGGAATTGGCAGTGGAAAAAATTCAGGAGGTGGTAGATAAACCTTTGTCGATTGACTCGCCCGATGCTCACATTATTGAAGTAGGACTGAGAAAGTGTCGCCAGAAAGCCATGATAAACTCAGTGACTGCTGAGCAAGGAAAACTGGAGACCATTCTGCCCTTGGCCAAGGAATTTGATGCTGAAATTATAGCCCTGGCAATAGGGGAAGAAGGGATTTCCTCTGAAGCAGCGGGAAGGCTTAGGGCTTGCCAGAAGATAGCAGAGAGCGCTCAAAAACAGGGAATAGCGTTGGGCAAGTTGTATTTTGACCCCCTTGCTTTCACTGTATCCTCAGACACCTCCCAGGGACTTGTTACTCTGGAGACTTTGAAGGAAATAAAGTCCCAGTTTCCTGAAGCAAAGACAACACTGGGTTTGAGCAACATATCTTTTGGTCTTCCTCAAAGATCACTGGTAAATCGAAGTTTCCTGCTGATGGCAATGTATGCTGGTCTTGACTCTGCTATCATTGACCCCCTGGATAAGAAACTCATGTCAGCAATAAGAGCAGGAGAAATGCTCTTAGGCAGAGACAATTATTGCATGAATTACTTGAAAGCGTTTAAGCAAGGCTCATTAGAGCCTTAGACTTTGCAGTATAATAGTGGCTAGAAGGAAGTAAAAGGAGGTGCGTTTATGACATACGGATTTATGCCTGGACCTGAACAACCTGATACGAAAGTCTCAATACTCAAGGAGCAAAGGATACAGGGTTGTGCCATAGGTATCATTTTACTTGATCTCTGGTATCCTGTTGTGCCCGGCAACGTGGCCAACGCCAGCACTTTCGACTTTCCCGTGATGTACAGAATCCTAAAAGGAACTACTGTGTCGCGAATCTTTGGTGCCGATCCTGCCATACTGGATTTGTTACTTGAGGCAGGGAAAGAACTAGAGGAGCAAGGCGTTCGCGCCATCATAGGTGCCTGTGGGTTTTTCGGCAATTTCCAGAAAGAGGCTGCCGCCAGACTGGATGTCCCCGTCTATCTTTCCAGCCTGCTGCAGATTCCAATTGTCAGGCGGGGACTTAAGCCAAACCAGAAGGTAGGAGTCATCACTGCCAGTGCCCCATCGTTGACGCCGAAGCTTCTCAGTCAAAATGGGGTCGATGATTTATCTGACATTGTCATCACCGGGGCCCAGGACTTGCCTGAGTTTCAGCAAATTTTGAAGACCGCCGGTAGTTTTAATAGCAACAAGATTGAGCAGCAACTGGTCGGTCTGGCCAAGAAATTCGTCAGCGACAATCCGGATATTGGGGCGATATTGCTGGAGTGCAGCGACATGCCGCCTTACGCTTGGGCCATCCAGAATGCTGTTAGACTTCCGGTGTTCGACTTCATCACGTTAATAAACTGGGTCCATAGCGCTATGGTACGCCGCCCCTTCGCCGGTTTTATCTAGGTAGTAGTGTTCGGGAAATCGCACCGTTGCTGATGAGGCAGGCGTGACATGCCTCATTTCATACGAAGGCAGGTTGGAAGGAGTTACTGGTTTATGCGCGCTAATTATGTCCAGTATGGCAGCCCGCAGTTTCGCATTTTGTCTGACAAGCAGGTAGAGGAACTATACTTTGCCACCCTTCAGATACTGGAAAGGACGGGGGTGGCATTCGAGTGTGAGGAGGCAATTGAGATATTGGGCGACGCCGGCGCTGATGTGTCCGACCCGAGCAGGGTGAAAATTCCTTCTTATATGGTGGAACAAGCGCTGGGAACAGCGCCCAAGATGATTACTCTGTATACACGTGAAGGAGAACCAGCGATGGTCCTCAATGGGCAGACCGGTTCTCATTTTGGAGCAACGCCTGCTTTCCCCGACGTGCTTGACCCGTACACTAGCAAGAGAAGGAAATGTTATGTTGAAGATATTGCTGATATGACCAGGTTGATTGACGCATTGCCCAACATAGAATGGACCTATGGTTCCTCGGCCCACCCGACTGTACCGGGAGCTATTGCTGATAAGGTAGCCCTTCTGCAGCAGGTGATTAATACCTCGAAGCCGGTAGTCGGCTGCTTCAATGATGCCTCGAGTTTGAAGGAAATGATAGACCTTTGCTCCATGGTTGTTGGAGGGGAAGAGCAGTTAAGAAAGAAGCCGTTCTTCATTGGTACATCCGAGCCGGTCAGCCCATTGACGCAGGAACGCGAAGGCATGGAGACAAGCCTGCTGTGCGCTGAGAAAGGAATACCAAATATTGTATATGGCATGGAAATGGCTGGGGCCACTGCCCCGGCCAGCTTCCCAGGTTGTCTGGCTATAGCCAGTGCCGAGGTGTTAAGTCAACTGGTTGTGCTGCAGCTGAAGTACCCTGGAGCACCAGTTATCTTTGGCTCCATGCCTGGTATTATGGACATGAAAACAACGATTTACTCCTATGATGCCCCAGAATTGATCCTCATGGTTGGAGCGCTAACAGAGTTGTGCCACTACTACAAGCTGCCTATGTTTGGCACAGCCGGCTGTACCGACGCCGAAGTCATTGGTGCTCAGGCGGGGGCAGGAATTACCTGTCAGATACTTATCTCAGCATTAACTGGAGCTGACCTCGTCCACGATATAGGTTTGATGTATCACGCCACGATGATATCCCCCGAACTGATGGTCCTTGCCGATGAGATTATTGACATGGTCAAGGTTTTGATGGGTGGCGTAGAAATCAATGACGAAACTCTGCCACTTGAGCTTATCGAGCGGTTAGGGCCAAAAGCAAACTATCTCACTGAGGGCCATACTTTGAAGCATTTCCGCAAATTCTG
>Ga0315545_1004804_pt1 | contig 11037 bp, 7 predicted proteins | sample SalMarSW160210MG_FD_203096 | JGI IMG/M metagenome (GOLD analysis project Ga0315545, IMG submission 203096) | Salt marsh sediment microbial communities from the Plum Island Ecosystem LTER, Massachusetts, United States - Salt Marsh Sediment SW1602-10 ...
TTTGAAAGTTCAGGGCTAACTTTTAATTGGGAAATTGACTGAAACGGCCTTTTTGGTTATTATCTCTTCGGTTGCCAGCGTAGCTCAATGGCAGAGCTCTGGTTTTGTAAACCAGGGGTTGTCGGTTCGAATCCGACCGCTGGCTGTTTGAGCATTTCACAGATTGTATCCTCATTCAACTACAAATCTTGCAAAAAGTCTTCAGGCAGGATTCGAACCGCCAAAAGGTCTGGAAAAAGGATTTTTCCAGGTCGTCGGGGTGACAGGCCCCGCAGAATCAGTTTTACGGAGCAAAACTGCGGGGCCGCCAGAGGGGCATAGCCCCTATGGAAATCCGCCGCGGCGGATTTAGGTTCGAGGCCAAAGCTTGCTTGCCTATGGCGAGGCCGAAATCCGACTGCTGGCTTTCTTCCACCCTTGACTATCTTCAGCAAAAGAGCATAATCAAAATCGTCTTTTACGGCGGAAAGCACAGGGGGGAGAAGAAATGAGCCACATTCAGACAGGTGCTTGTTAGGGAGTAACAATTTGATAATACCATGGCGAGTCGATGTGCCGGAGGAACGCCGGCCCTTTATCAACTGGTTAATAATCGTAGCGGCGATTGCTGCTTTTGTTTTCCAGTCGATAAGCATACATGAACGGCAAGCCAAACTCCCGGATATGATGAAAGAGTATGCCGACCGTCCTGTCGAAGATGTGGCCAAAGAATTCGGGGTTGAGGAGAAACGACTTAGAGAGATTGAACAGGCAGCCGAAGAGACCTCCGGCAAACTCAAAAAGTTTATGCCTGAGAAAGATGTGCCTGCAAAATTCGAAGAGGAACTCGTTAAAAAAACAATACTCTCGGAATATTTTGTCTTTGGAAAAATAAGGCCTTTCATTTTAAGCGGATGGGACATAAAAGGTTTGTTCGGATACATCTGGCTGCACGGCGGAATTTTGCACCTTTTGGGCAATATGCTTTTCCTGTGGGTATTTGGTAATGCTGTTTGCGCCAAAATAGGTAACCTTCGTTATCTTCCCATTTATTTAGGCCTTGGCCTTATTTCCGGAATTACCCACTTGGTTTTTACCGGCGGCAACGCGCTCGGAGCAAGCGGAGCGATAAACGGCGTCGTAGGGATGTATTTAGTGTTCTTCCCTATGAATGATATAACCTGTTATTTTGTATTATTTCTGAGACCTAGAGAATTCACCTTAAGCAGTATTTGGATGATTTTGTTCTGGCTGGTGTTCGATGTGTGGGGAGCGATGAAAGGTGGTGGGCAAGTGGCGTATTTCGCACATCTCGGAGGTTTTGCAGGCGGCTTTGTCCTCGCAATTTTAATGTTGAAGCTCAAGATAGTGACAATGGAACGTTACGAAAAATCACTCCTGCAGGTCCTTGCGGACTATAGAAAGCCATCCGTGGATGAATTCAAACCTCAGTATGAGGGGTATCTGGGAATGATACAAAAAGAACTGCAGGAGCAGCCGGAATCAATCGCAACAAGCTCTCCTGCTGAGCAAGAAACTATAGCGTTAGAACCAGAGATACCTAAAGAGGAATTTATACGCTTTACCTGTCCCTGTGGCAAACGGCTCAAAATGCCGTCAAAATACGCTGGCAGGATGGGCAGATGTCCGAAGTGCAATGCCCGTGTAAGAGTCCCAGACAAATAACAGGCGTGGACCCAAATGGCAGAGTTCTGGTTTTGTAAACCAGGGATTGTTGGTTCGAATCCGACCGTTGGCTGTCTTTCTTTGTTCACTTCCCTATCGCGGAAATGTTCACTAAGTATGAGGTAATTCACTAACTGACGGGAAACTTAAAACGGTAGTTTAATTATCTTTTTCCAACTCAGCCCTGACTTTTGGCAGAGCCTGCGGATAATTCTTCTGAATAAAATCAACCAGTTTCTCCCTGACCTCACATCTTAAAGTCCATGCTGTTGAGGCATCTGCAGCGCTCATAAGTGCCCTCAATTCCACAGTTCGTTCTGAGGAGTTGGTTACCTGCAGCACGCATACTTTGTGGTCCCAGTGCTCGGAGCTTTCTAAGATTCTCTTCAATTCTTCTCTAACTTTTTGAACAGGCACAGTGTAATCGACATAGATATACACAGTTCCTAAAATATCCGCTGTTTTACGCGTCCAGTTTTGGAAGGGTTTTTCTATAAAATAAGTTATTGGTAAAACCAATCGTCTTAAATCCCATATTTTGACAACGACGTACGTTAAGTTTATTTCTTCTATACGCCCCCATTCATTTTCAACAATAACTACATCGTCGACTCTTATCGGCTGAGTAAAAGCAATCTGCAAACCTGCTACGAATGTGCCGATGGTTTTCTGTGCAGCTATACCAACGACGACTCCTACTATTCCTGCGGAGGCCAGGATAGTGGTACCGAGTCGTCGGGCTTTTTCAAATGTCATTAGAATGGTGGCAAAAGCCACGACACAGACGACTAATATCACGATTCGCCTTAAAACTTTCAATTGGGTGTGTATTTTCCTTGCCCTTAAGTTGTCTTTTTGGCCCACATCAAAACGGGCAACAATAAAGTCTTCCAGAAGATTTGTGCCTTTAATAATGAACCAGGAAAAGAGGACGGTTAATATGATGGTGAAGACAGTTTTGGAAGTATGGACGAAGTTTTCAGGAACGTTCAGATAGGGCACGACCAGCCTTATGGCAAACAGAATAAAAATCACCAGCACGGGCATTTTGAAATTACGTACGAAGGAATCATCAATTACGGTGTCTGTCCTTTTCGATAGAGATTTCAGCACTTTAAAGAGTATATAGTGAATTGCTAAAACGAAAAGTAGTGCGCCGCCTAACACTACTGAAGAATGAATGACTTTTTCCCAATTCAATAATTCTGCCAGCATAATGTGTCCCTTAGTAAAATTATTTCCTGAATAACTATTATCATTTCGTTAGATGGTTTTGGTTAGAATACTATCGCGGCGTAGCCGACAGCGTCGGTGCTTGAAGCGCTTAATACCAACATTGCTATACCTTGGGCTTTATTAAGTTGACGGACGCTTTTGTGCCTAACAAAACGAGTTGCTGGCCCTCTACATCCACTTCTTTAATCAATAATAATTGTTTCCAAGCGGTTGTCTTTTTCAGCTTCTCCAAGTCTTTGTAGGAAACAAGAAAGTAAGAATCCCGCATCCTGGCGTGGTCGGTGATAATTTTCCCCGGTGCTTCTGTTACATCAACGATGATAAAGAGACTTTTGCTCGTATGCAAGTCCTCAAGACGAGAACTGGCACTGACATAGAAATTACCGTTACCGTCTTGGTAACGGTTTACTATCTTTTCAACCTCATACTCATGGGGGTCAAAAATTGCTCTGGCGTAAGGTGATACGAAAAACCCCATTAGTATTACCGCTGCTGCTGCAGTAGTAATACCTGCTATCCATTTCAATCTGCTGTGGAAGCTTATAGAGGCTTCAAGTTTTTCTAACTTTTTGTCCATCTGTATTATTTGTTCGGCTAATCTCGGCAGACGTCTGGTTAAACCGATTATCCGGAATGCTTCGGTCTTTTCCATAGCTGGCGTACCGAATAATTGCTGTCCGGCAGCTACGTTGTGAGTAACGCCTGACCCGCCACCGACTATTACACCGTTGCCTATTTCTACATTGTCCGTCACGCCGGACTGACCGGCTAATACAACACCGTCGCCCAGCTTACTGCTGCCGGCGATACCAGCTTGGCTTACTATCAGACAGCACTTGCCAATTACTACGTTATGCGCAATTTGTACAAGATTATCAATCTTGGTACCGGCTCCGATTATGGTGTTTCCAAACTTCGCTCTGTCAATACAGCAGTTGGCTCCGATATCAACAAAATCTTCAATGACTACTGAACCATTATGTGGGATAAGACGGTGAGCGCCATTAATGAAAGTATAGCCAAAACCTGTTGAACCGATTGTAGTATTTGCCTGAATAACAACATTGTTTCCAATTGTGCAGTTGTGATAAACAACAACATTGCTGTCCAGGCGGCAATTTGCTCCGATTTTAGAATTCTGTCCTATCTTGCAGCCCGCCGCAATTATGCTGCCGGTTCCAATTTCGGCCACATCATCAATCATTACACAAAACCCGATAGAAACACCTTTAGCGATTTTTACACCATTGCCTACCTTCGCAGAAGGGTCAATCCCCTCGGCCGGCGGTTTCAGCTCTGGAGCGAAAAGTTTAAGAGCCTCTATCAAGGCAACGTTGACATCTTTAACTATCAGTTGTGGCATTGGGAGTTCCTCAATATATTCACCGGTTATTACCGCTGCTGCTTTTGAATTTGCGGAGAGGGCTTTATGTTTTTCATCCGTGACGAAGGTGAGTGTATTTGCATCAGCGGTTTTGACTGGACCTACAGAGGTTACTTGGCCGGACCCGTCGCCAAACAATGTTGCGCTAAGCCGCTGGGCTAATTCTGAAATTGTCAATTCCATCTTTATTGCTCCTATCACAGTTTTTGGTTTTATGAATAAACTCCTTGGTAACAATGGTGGAACTAATCTATAGGGGTTTTTATCTGTTCATTATACTTAAATTGGGCAGCTCAGTAAAACTGTATTAGAATACTATCGCTGCGTAGCCGACGGCCTCGGTGCTTGATGTGCCCATTTTTTTTATCATCACTTCATTACTGTTGGTGTGCGCAAGCAGCACGCCTTTTGTTTTTCCGAGTTTTTTAGCTGCTGCAACCGCTGCTGCCGCTGCGCCGGCGCCGCAGGCGTTAAGGTTCTCAGCGGCGCTTGCGAGCAGGCCCATTGCGTCGAGTTTCAAAGCCAAATCGATAAATTTTTTGTCGTTGACCTCGCTTGCCCACTGCAAGGCCTGAGCACCTGTGCCCATCGGCGTAAATCCATAACGCGGGCCGTAATGGGTCAAATCGGTCGAGCCGATACACACTATTTTTTTGTCTTTGTTACCGGCGATAATGTCACCAACAGCCTCGCCCAGCGAAACAGCTTCTCGGCTTGGCGGAACCACAATCGGCAGTATTTTTGCATCGGCGAATAAATGCTGGATAAACGGCACCTGTACTTCAATGCTGTGTTCGCTGCTGTGGGCATCGAGGTCGCTGACCGCTGTATTACTGTTCAAAATCGCTTCCGCCAAATCTTCGTCGATAGCTGCTTCACCCAATGGCGTTGCCCAGCCGCCCTTATCATATACAGCCGGGGAGCCGAAGTAGCCGTGTGCGGCGCCGAATATTACGAAGGTATCGACATTTTCGTGACGCTGTTTCACAGCGGAGAAGACCATCGCCGCCAAGAGGCCGCTGAATGTCCAGCCGGCGTGTGGAACAATGCCGGCCGCCACATAATCGGGCAGCGACACGCTGAAAGTAGCCTCATTAAGGCACTCATTTATTTCATCTACACAGTCTGCTCGCCGGCCGGGATAAAATTGACCCGCGACAATAGGCCTTCTTGTTTGCATCGTCAATCCCCTATTACTTGCATTTATGAAACAGAGCGATTATTATTACGGTATTATTCAGACGTGAGATATTGTAATACCCAAAGTGAGGGAAAACAAATGGTATCTGAAAAGGAAACTCCCATAGCGGTCGTAATGGGCTCCGACAGCGATATGGCAGTGATGCAAAGCTGTATCGATACCCTGAAAGACTTTGGCATTGAGCCGACAGTGCGGATAATTTCAGCGCATCGCATGCCGGACGCAGCGGCTGAATTCGCGCAAAACGCTGTTGAGAACGGGATAAAGGTGATTATAGCGGCCGCTGGTATGGCGGCTCATCTGGCCGGTGCATTGGCGGCAAAGACCACTCTGCCGGTTATCGGCGTGCCGTTGGTCTCAAGTACCGGTCTGGAAGGCATCGATGCTCTGCTTAGCACATTACAGATGCCGCCGGGCGTGCCGGTAGCGACCGTAGCTATTGGAAAAGCCGGTGCAAAAAACGCAGCTATTTTAGCTGTGCAGATATTGGCACTTTCAGATAAGACCATCGCGAAAAAACTGGCTGACTTCAAAAAAGCTCAGGCTAAAAAGACAATCGAAAAGGACTCTGCTCTGCCTTGAATTTAGAACTGGAAATATCCAGAATTAGAAAAAAATCAGAAAAATCGGGGGTTAATCTTGGGGCATACCATTAGTTTTTGGGCTTAAAATAGGGGCGAGGTGTTAAGCTGCAGCGATTAGGCAAGACAGGCGAGGCAAAATTTCGCATCAAATGCGCAAGTTGGTCAAAAAAATTGGTAAAAATTGTAAGAAATTTGCAAAAATTCGTAAAAATTTCAAAAAATTGGCAAAAATTGCAAGAAATTGGTACGTTTTGGACAGCGATTGAAGTACCCCCTTGCGCGAATTTGCGCGCAGAAAATACGGAGCATTTTTAGTCCATAGTTCGTAGTTCATTGCTCATTGTTGATACTCAATAGTGGATGGTTTTCAGTCAATCGTGGGCATCGCCTTGTTTTCTATAATAGGTTCTGATTTTGGATTGTATTGTGGGTAGGAAAATGGTATAATTTTGATTTGTTCAACATGTGCTTTTACTGCTTCTAAGTGCTTTTTAGCTTAGAAATCATGGAGTGACGAAGGTGAGAGGAATATCCTTTCACTCGAGTATTAATTATAGAGGCATTTATTACAAGTAATCCTGCTGCCAAAGGAAAGTTGATATGAGAAGGCAAATTCTACGGATAGTGGTATTATCTCTTGTGATGATAACAGCCTCATTTGCTAGCACGGTAGATCCCGTGGCAAGTTATACAGGAGTATTTAATGGTGCCAGCGGCCATGACCGAATGGCTCAGGAATTTGAAATCTCAATTCCTGGCCAATTGGACTCTATTACCATCTACGGTTGTTGCTACTTGGGCCCGGGTACGTTCGTGTGGGTGCTTCGGGATGCAACTGACCTTGCAGGAACAAATATCGATTCCCTTCCAATAATTGCCACAGGTTCCGGCAATTTCCCTTCGGGCGGTTCTTATGAGAACCCGCTTGAGATCGAACTTTTTTCCGTCCTCGGCCTTAACGTTTCAGAAGGAGACCGTCTCCTGCTGGAGGTCCAGCAACAAACAGCACAGTTTTACTGGTTTTCCGGATGGGGCAGTCTTCCCGGCGAGCATTTTGACTGGGATTCTCAGCAAGGTTGGCATTATGCGGCCGTGCAGGGCCGTGAGCGGTCACGCGAAGTGTTTATCATTCCTGAACCACGCCCGGACCTTATTGTTAGTTCTTTAACCATAGACAAAAATCCCATCATGCAGCCGAGAGGTGCAACAATCAGTTGTGCTATCAAGAATCAGGGTGATATTGGGGCGGCAAATTTCCGGTTGAGAATCATGTTGTCAGATGATACTATTTACGACGATCCCGGTGATACATACGTTGCCGGCAGACAAATAACCGTTAACCTGGGGCCGGGAGCGACAAAGACAGAGGAATTCAACTTCAATTCGGAAGATTATTCTACAGGGGCTTTTTATCTTGTAGCTAAAGTAGACGCATTCGAAATTATTCCTGAGTCATCTGAAAATAATAACACCAAAGCAAGCGATCCTGTTGCTATTATACCGTTTACACCACACACCATACAAGGATACGTAAAATACTCAACTGGACAAGGCTTCGGCGGTGTGCAGGTAAATCTTACCGGCGATGAAGCTCAGACAGATGTTACACAAAATGATGGATGGTACAATTTTGATGCGCTTGCTGATGGTAACTTTACTGTCACAGCAGTAGAGTCGGGCTGCACATTTACTAACAACCCACAAACTGCAATTGTTTCAGGTGTTGACGTTTGGCTGTTAGATATGATAGCAAATTGTGTTCCGGAGGAAACAATCAGTAAGCCAGGTGCACCAAGCGGCGAGACAAGCCCTGTGGAGAATAACAGCTACACATACACAACTTCTGGTGCTACAAGTAGCTTAGGCCATACAGTCGAATATCAGTTTGATTGGGACGATGGGTCATTTTCGGGCTGGTCTACGTCGGCAAGTGCGAACCATGCATGGACTTCAATAGGCGAGCGAGCAGTAACAGTAACAGCCCGTTGTCAGATACATACTGATAAAACCAATATCAGCGACCCATTGGTAGTAACTGTCGTGGCGGATGAACCGCCACCCCCAGCTAAACTACGGCTGATTATTGATACCGATCCTGCAGTTGGTGATAGCGATCCCGACGATGGTACAGCACTAATTTATGCTTTAAGGTCGTCTGATTTGTGTACGGTGGAAGGGATTACTTATGGATTTGGAAATTTCGGTAATCAAATCGAAGATGTGGATGGGAGGCGTGGTACAGGCCGAATGCTTGATTACTATCAATTACAAATCAATAAGGTTTTAGAGGTACTTACCGAAGCGAAAGTTATTATTGATAGTTATCCGCCTGTGGTTCGAGGTCATGAAATGAACGATGTTTGGGATAACAATGATTTACATTTATCAAATTCTGCGACAAACTTCATTACTGATATGGTCAAGAATAACCCCAATGAGATAACAATTGTTGCGCTTGGTACATTAACCAATATAGCTACGGCGATGGAGCATTATAATAATGACAGAGGGGGGTTGGGGCCGGAAGCATTTTTGGAGGATTGTAATAGTCTTTGGATAATCGGTGGTGGGGTAGGTAAAGGTAATGTTTGGCATTGTGTAGGACTTGACGACTGTTCTCTTGGGAATGGAGAATATAATATATGGCGAGATAGGAAAGCGGCAGAGTATGTATTTTCCAATGCGATAGCTGGAGCTAATGGAGTGCCAAAGATAAAGATGGTTCCTCTAAATGCAACGATGCGGTGGTTAATAACATTGGCGAACGTTAACTCATTACCAAATTCGAGATTGGGCAAGTATTTGAAATTTCCACTTCTTTGGTGGATGGGCTGGGAGAATAATGCCGACAACCGTCAGACAGATGATTGGGAAAACTGGGCGATTGCAGCCGCAAGAACTCTTAATCTTCTTGCCACAGGTTTTCCGCCCTATGATAGGGATGGCAATAGCATTAGAGCCTGAAATGGGCTATACAGGGCAAATTGATCCCAATGACGAAAAAATTGTAGTGAATTTAAATAGCGGGGAAACAGTTGTAAGCCCTGATGCAAACAGAGGCGAAGTGCGGATTTTCTATGATTATAATGAACCTAATATGGTTGATAAGATATTAACAAAGTGGACTAAATGTGATTTGCCTTTTGGACCACAGAAAAAGTTTATAGACTGTTCAGGGGCTAATTATTTTGTTCGATACTATGACCCAGTGTTGGGTTATCAATTTTCTGGTCCGTGGGATGTTTCTTCTCGAGACGTGTGGGATACTTCCTGTCCCGAAACCAATTATTACCATCTACCTGTTGGTTCTGCATCATTCACTCCTTCACCATCTGGTCCAACTTATGAAGGTGCGATGTATAGAGGTCGATTGATTTTTTCTGTTTCTGTGCCAGCAAATGCTATTATTGATAGCGTAAGATTACACACATATTGCGACACCAGAGGAGATCATGACCATAGAATTAGTATTTATGCGGTTGATGCAGAAGACAATAATGCAGTGAGTTTTTGGAATAGTGTTGGTGAGCAGAATGAATATGTCAGGACTACACATATCGGGACATTACAGGCATGGCGAACTGTAAATTTGGGCAATAAGGCAATAAGTGATATACAGGATGGTTTAAGGAATTGTGAAGAGCAATTTGCGGTACTTTTAGCAGAAGATAATGATGACTATGGTTGTGCTTTATTCGATACATTTGATGACTGGAACGCGTATCTGGAAGTTCAATACGATTTGTGCCCTGTGGCTGATTTTGATCATGATTGTCAAGTAGACTTCAAAGACTTTAGTATTCTTGCTAACCAGTGGTTCCTTGAGCCCGGTTGTCCATCTGCTGATATAGCCCCCCATGGAGGCGATGATTTAGTAAACTATTTAGATCTTGCAGAAATTGCTGAGCACTGGCTTGAAGGTACTATCCCTTAAAGTTATAACGTCGCCGTCCACCTTCGCCAAGGCTACGGCGGACAAGTTAGTCGCTAGTGAATAGTGAATAGTCATTAGTAGAATGAGATTGCCGCGGCCTGACGGCCTCGCAAAGACTCCGACCACAGGTGCCGCAATAAGAAAACCCACGGCAGTGCCGTGGGCTAAATGAAATGGAAGTCCGCCGTGCCGGCGGACGGGTAAACAAAAAGAACAATGTTAACCCACCGGATAAACCGGTGGGCTTCCGGATTGAGGCATTGACCCGTGGGACGATATTGACCCCTGATAAACCCTTCGACCCTGCTCAGGGCAGACCCAGGGGCTTTTGGATTGAGACATTACATTGCAATTCCGGGGGTTGGGATTATAATCGTCTCTATGTTCAGGAATATCTCCATAATCGGTGATGGCGCGATGGGCACGGTCTTGGCGATGCTGCTGTGCGAGAAAGCATCAACCGCAGAGTTCGCAAAGACCGCCGAGAAAAAATCAAAGCTAAACGCAATACGCAATACACAATACACAATACGAGTAAAAATGTGGGGATATGACGGCGAACAGTTGAAGCAGATAGAAGAAGCCGGTGAAAATAAAAAGTTTCTGCCGGGCTATAAGCTGCCTGACGGGCTTGTATTCGAGGCTGACGATGAGCGCATAATGGCTGGTGCTGATTTGATTATCTCGGCGGTGCCGTGTCAGTTTATGCGGGGTATCTGGAAAAGGCTCAAAGATTATGTTCCGCAGGGCGTGCCAATCGTTTCGGTAGCGAAGGGTATCGAGAATGGTACGCTGCTGCGTCCGACCCAGATAATCGCTGAGATTCTTCGCTTCGCTCAGAATGACAAAGGGGAAGCTCAGAATGGCAAGCTGGTTGCACTCAGCGGGCCTACTATCGCGGATGAGTTGGCGAGGAAACTGCCTGCGACGGCCTGTGCGGCATCGGCTGATGGGCAGTTAGCGAAAGATGTTCAGCAAACCTTTAATACATCCTGGTTTCGGATTTATACCAATACGGACATCCTGGGTGTTG
>Ga0315545_1004805_pt1 | contig 11037 bp, 8 predicted proteins | sample SalMarSW160210MG_FD_203096 | JGI IMG/M metagenome (GOLD analysis project Ga0315545, IMG submission 203096) | Salt marsh sediment microbial communities from the Plum Island Ecosystem LTER, Massachusetts, United States - Salt Marsh Sediment SW1602-10 ...
ATCCACCCTAGCCATCCCACCAAATATATTTACTAGAACTGCTTTGATTCTGGGGTCAGAGGTGAACATCTTAAACGAATTGACTACGCGGTCAGTGGTATTAAGAGTGCCAATATCGAGGAAATTTGCTGCGCTACCACCGCAATATTGAATAAGATCGTTCGCTGCCATAGCTAATCCAGCGCCATTAACCATGCAGCCAATGTTGCCATCCATCTTGACGTAATTCTTGATTCCCCAATTAGCAGCCTGAATTTCTAATGGCTCTTCTTGCTCCTTATCCTCTAGCTCCTCAACGTCTTTGTGCCGGAAAATGGCATTATCATCAAAGTTCATCTTGGCATCAAGAGCTACTAACTTTCCATCCGCTGTGACAGCTAGAGGATTGATCTCGGCTAAAGAGCAATCCTTAGCCATAAAGAGGTTATAAAGCTGGGTCATCAACCTAGTAAGCTCTCTCACTTGGTTTCCTGCCATTCCCATCCCGTAAGCTAGTTTACGGCCTTGATAAGGTTGAAACCCAACAGCAGGGTCAATGTGAGATTTGAATATCTTCTCCGGGGTGGCTTGGGCTACGTGCTCAATTTCCATGCCACCGGCTTCACTTGCCACCATAAGTGGCAATCTACTTGCTCCATCAACAAGAACACTGAGATAGAGTTCGCGCTCCACCTCGTTTGCTTCCTCTACCAAAACCTTGCTCACTGGCACCCCTTCTGGCTCAGTTTGATGAGTCACTAGTTTAGTTCCAATTAGCTCGCTTGCCGCCATTTCCGCTTCTCCAGGGGTACTGGCCATCTTTATGCCACCTGCCTTACCTCTTCCACCAGCATAGACCTGAGCTTTAATCACCACCTTGCCCCCAAGCTCATTAGCTATTTTCTTAGCTTCAGCAGGAGTGGATGCCTCTCTTCCACCGGGAATAGGGATGCCAAATTGCGCCAAAAGCGCTTTAGCCTGGTACTCATGGATTTTCATACTACCTCCTTTCAATTTGGCGGAGGGGGTGGGATTCGAACCCACGTTCGCCAAAAGCGAAAACGGTTTTCAAGACCGTCACCATAAGCCACTCGGTCACCCCTCCAAAATAAAAGCTAAGCGGGAAGCGGTCTTTTTTACAGCTCCCGAACTTATTTCATTAGCTACTCAAGCCTGTAGCCTCTTTGATAACTTTTTACCCTATGCCAGAACAACAGGTACGCCATTGACGGCTGTCAAATATTATAGCGGAAAAGTTGGATAAATTCCTCTGGCATGTTGCTCTACGCCTCTTACCCACCCTCATTCCCTGCGTGATTTTATTCTCTGCCTAACTACAACACAACGGGTAGTAAGTTTTGATGACTAAGATAGGACTGTAGTTATTGTTTTGGTGAGGAAACACAAGCATTTGCTACGTTGCAATAAGATTTGCTATAATGAGAAAGCTAAACCGAAGTGGTTTAGCTTTAAAGGAGGTGAGAAATGTATGTTCGTGATATTATGACAACCAATGTGGTTACCATTCCAAGTAATACCAGCATCACTGATGCCAAGAGGATAATGCAGGCACACAGGATCGAGCGCCTGCCGGTGGTGGATAAAGGAAAGCTGGTGGGCATAGTAACTGCAAGGGGCTTAGAGCAGGTGTCTCCATCTAAAGCTACAAGCCTTACTGTCTGGGAGCTCACCTACCTTTTAGACAAGACCACGGTAAAGGAAATTATGGAAAAAAGTGTCATTACAGCCACACCTGATATGACAGTTGAAGAGGCGCTGGCTGCTGCTCAAGGTAATAAAGTAGGCTCCCTTGTGGTACTCGAGGATAATAGAGTAGTAGGTATAGTTACCACTAATGACTTCTTCTACAGAATTGTGAATCCGATACTTGGCTTAGGCACAGGCGGAGTTCTGCTGCCTGGCACCAGAATTGAAATTACCGGTGGTGGTGAAGGGAAAGCAATGGAGGAAATAATTTCAACCATAAACAACCTTGACTTGAAAATCAGCGCCCTACATACACATACTGTAAGTCCAGAGGAGCCGACTAAGAAAGATTTTATTATTCATTTAGAGAGTAAAGATGTAAGCCAGCTTGTCACCGAGCTAAAAGGCAAGGGATACTCGGTAGAGACAAGAAAACGCTAGAGATTTGGTGGAGGTTGGGTTAATTTTACTGTAGTTTAGCTAGAGGAGATACCAATTCCTCGTCTTTTCTTAATTCGATGATGCGGTCACGAATCATGGCGGCTTTCTCAAATTCCAGATTCTTAGCCGCCGCCTTCATCTGGGTCTCAAGCTCCTTGATAAGGCGAAGCATCTCTTCTTTGGAAACAGGCGTGGCCATATAAGGAACTCTTGTTTCTGCTACTGCTTGAACTCTCTCAGTAATATCTTTGATTGCCTTTTTTATCCCTTGAGGAGTTATGCCATGCTCTCTATTATAAGCTTCTTGAATCCGCCGCCGGCGTCCAGTTTCCTCTATCGCTCGCTGCATAGATTTGGTAACGGCGTCAGCATACATTATGACGTGAGCATTTACATGTCTGGCAGCCCTCCCCATCGTTTGGATAAGCGCTTCCTCTGACCTGAGATAGCCTTCTTTATCGGCATCGAGTATGGCCACCAAGCTCACTTCAGGTAAATCCAACCCCTCACGAAGTAAGTTGATTCCCACAACTACATCATAGACGCCAAGGCGAAGGTCACGGAGAATCTCCACTCGCTCCAAAGTCTGTATCTCTGAATGAAGATAATGAGTCTTTATCTCCATCTCCCTGAGATAATCACACAAATCTTCAGCCATCCTCTTGGTTAAAGTAGTAACCAAACAGCGCTCCCCCCTCTCAACACGACTCCTTATTTGATAAATGAGGTCGTCAATTTGTCCCTTGATTGGCTTAACCTCCACGGTAGGCTCTAGTAAACCAGTGGGGCGAACTAGTTGCTCCGCTACCTGCCGGCTATGCTCATATTCATAAGGCTTGGGTGTGGCTGAGACATAAATAACCTGATTTATATGTTTGCTGAATTCTTCAAAATTCAGTGGACGGTTATCCAGAGCTGAGGGAAGGCGAAAGCCATAATCAACCAAGGTCTGTTTCCGAGAAATATCACCGTAATACATGCCCCTTATCTGGGGTAAGGCCATATGTGATTCATCGATGAACAGCAAGAAATCGTCAGGAAAGTAATCCAGCAATGTCCAGGGTATACTTCCTGAGGCACGGCGTTGGAGATGTCGGGAGTAATTTTCCACCCCGGTGCAATAACCCACCTCATGAAGCATTTCAATATCGTAGTTGGTCCGAGCCTCAAGCCGCTGAGCCTCAAGGAGCTTGTTCTGAGTTCTCAGTTGCCTCAACCTTTCCTCTAGCTCCTTCTTGATATCCTCGATTGCTGCCATCAACTTATCGTAGGGGGTAACAAAATGCTTGGCGGGGTAAATATCTACTTGCTCTCGGTGAGCCAGTAACTCACCAGTTAAGGGGTCAACCTCCACAATGCGGTCAATTTCGTCTCCCCAGAATTCAATTCTAAGGGCAATCTCTTCATAGGCTGGCTGAATTTCCAGAGTATCCCCCCGAATACGAAATTTACTTCTAGTGAGCTCAAAATCGTTCCTCTCATATTGCATATCCACCAGGCGGCGAACTAGCTTATCTCGCTTATAGCTCTCGTTTCTTTTAATAGTGAGAGCAAAGCTATGATACTCCTCAGGTGAGCCCAAGTTATAAATACAGGAAACCGAAGCTACAATAACTACATCTCGGCGCTCAAAGAGAGCCCTGGTAGCTGCATGACGTAATTTGTCAATTTCCTCATTTATGTCGGTCTCCTTCTCGATGTAGAGGTCGGTGCTAGGAATATATGCCTCAGGCTGGTAATAATCATAATAGCTGACAAAATACTCCACGGCGCTTTCAGGAAAGAATTCTTTGAACTCGGTAGCTAACTGAGCGGCCAAAGTTTTGTTATGACAAATAACCAGGGTGGGTTTTTGTACCCTCTCGATAACATTAGCCATGGTGAAGGTCTTGCCACTGCCAGTAACACCAAGCAAAGTCTGCTCACGATAGCCCTTCTCTAGGCCCTCAGCCAGCTTGTCTACTGCCTGTGGTTGGTCTCCGGTAAGATGAAAATCGGAAACAATTTTGAACAATGACCTTTTCCAATTAATAAACTCAATTTTAGCTATCAGTTTTCAGTTATCAGATTGATACTGAATGCTAACTGCTGAATACTGACTGCTGACTATAGCATTCTAGCCTATGCCCTAGGCATTTTGCCAATTTTTGAATGTGAAGCAAAATGAAATGGTCAATTACAGAGGTTTCATACTGGATTGAATGAGATTCGATTTCGAAGATTCTTTAGAGACAACTTGAACGGTAAGAGCACAAAGTGACATTTCCATTTAGGCCTTGCACTAGCCTAGCTTTTGCTGACTTTTCACAAATAGCTATACAAAATGGCTTTGTGTTGGGTCATACCCAATCCGCTGTGTACTACCATCGTAGCATGCCACCACGCTGCGCTGCTGGCACAGTCTCACTAAGCAGCGCTGGTGCGGAAACGCCATACGGCTATGATGCCGAATACTACAGCGAAGCCGATGAGGGCTAACATCTCCGGACCCGCGGCGCTGAAGTCGGCGCCGAAGACCATCAGTTTGTTGAAGCCTGCATTTGCCCAGCCATGGGGAGTTATCTTGGCCATGAACTGCATCCATTTGGGGAGGGTGAAGAGAGGCCACCAGCAGCCCCCGAGGGGCGCCAGTGCCAGAGAGGTAAGCACAGCTATGGAGCCAGCACTGCGCTGGGTCTTGGCAAAGGTGGCCAACATGATGGCAAAGGCCGAGGACATAATCACCATCAGGATAGAGAGGATGACAACAGCGCCAGGAGAGAGTCCCAGGTCTATATCAAATACCAAAATACCTACTGCCCAGAATATCAGTATCTGAATCAGGCCCTTGGCCGCTGTGCCCGCGAATGTGCCCCCCAGTATGGCCTCGCGTCTTACCGACCCAGCCAGCAGCCGTTCCAGGGTATGGTTTTGGCGCTCGCGAACTATGCTTTCGGCAGCCAGGGCGGCGGTGAAAAAGACGAACATCACCAGGTAGCCAGGAATAACGAGGTTAGATGGGTTCCACGCCTCTACCTCCGCTACCTTTTCCGTCTTGAATTCTATTAAAGATTCCTCGGCGGTTGTGCCTCCCCAATCGGAGAAAAGCTGCTGTATGGCTTCCCCGATGTACGGTGATTCACCCAGTGCTATGCTTTGTTGTACCAGCAGCCCTATGGCAGCATTGGCAGCCACCTGCTGTGAGCCAACCCGGGAGGCAATAGCCCGGGCTAGCCCGTTGAGGGCGGCTCTAGTATTGATGGCCTCGGCATCGGCTACCACTTCAAGCTGGGTACCATAGCCCATAAATAGCCCGTCGGTGAAATCCGACGGAAAGGCCATGAAGCCAGCCAGTTCTTTGTCCTCAACTGCCTGGACAGCTTCGTCATAATCCTTGTCCCAGACTATCTTAGGTTCACCCGGCTTGAGTTGAGAATCATCCTTAGTTTCCATAGCCCCGATTACCCGATGGCTCAGGCCACCCTCTGCCTCCCGGGTGACTAGATGGAGTTCCAGTCTGTTATCCTCGCTGCCAACACCGGCCAGGACGAAATTGAATAAAACGATGAAAAAGAAAGGGAAAAGTATGGCAAATAACAGAGCCATACGGTCTGTGGCAAAGAGTTTCAAATCTTTCGCAGCAATAAACCAGGCATGAATTATGTGTTTCACAGCTTCTATCTACCTCCGGGCGCAATCTTGAATAGAATTCGGCTGAGGGCCAACCCTGCTATGGCGACTCCTCCCAGGACCGCCAGCTCCAGACCGATATCAGCCAAAGAGCCTCCCTGGGCTATTACCATATTGAAGGCGTCGTTGGCATAGGTATTGATGGAAATCTTGCTGATGGTGGCCACCACCGAGCCCTCAGTGATTTCAAAGAAGGTGCCGCCTAGCATGACCGTAGCCATGGTGAAGAAGACGGCAATCCAGGTAGCCGAGTCCTCACTGCGGACAACTGAGGCAATAACGAGCCCTACGGCACTGGCCGCGGCAGCGAAAATGAGGGCGAGAACCAGGGATTGAGCAAAGGAAAGAGGGGTGAAAATCTGAAAGACTATATAGGCCAGAGCTAATAAAATGAATGTCTGTACGAAGCCGCGGGAAATACTGGCCAGAAACTTGCCGACAAAAAGCTGCCCTACACTGAGTTGGGTAGTTAGCAATCGCTCCAGAGTCCCCTTCTTGCGCTCCTCTACCACGGTCCTGGCGGTCAAGGTTATGGCGAATAGGACGAACATGGTAACGATACGGGGGAAGAATTGGGTGACTGGGTCAATTTCCGTGCCCACTGTCTTCTCCTCGACCTCCACGGTGGGATGCTCTTGTTCCCGGTCCAGGAATTTGTGCACGGTGATTTCTAGCTGGTCTTGACTAATATCCCCTCCTGCCAAAGCATTTCTAACCTGGCTCTGCACCTGGAGTTCCTGGTTCATCTCCTCAGCCACACCACGGATGATGCTGGCTACTATCTGGCCCTCTTCACCTCCATTTCCTCTCTGCTTGAATACCAGTTGTGCTTGTTCTCCAGTGGTGAGCTTATTAGAGAAGCCCTTGGGTATATGGAGGATCATCAGCAGGTTAAACCGCTCTAATTTGGAATCTGCCTCTGGCAGGGAAAGCAACTCAATATCAAGGTTCTCAAGCTCGTCAAGCTGTTCCAGAAGGAGAGTGGAGTAAGTCCCTCCCTGGTCTTCGTTTACCACATGGGCGGTACCGTGGAACGTGGATTGCCCACCAAAGGCACCGTACATAAGAGCAAAGACAGCTATGGGTAAGAGCAAGCTGAAGGCCAGGTCAGCCTTGTCCTGTAAGTAGGTGCGGACTTCCCGTAGGGCGACTATCAGAGGTCTGTTCATAGCCTTCTCTAATCACGGAGGCTTCTGCCGGTCAACTTTAAGAAAACATCCTCTAGGGTTATTTGCTCTGGTGCCCCAATCTGGCTCTTGAGTTCATATGGGGTGTCCATAGCGATTATCTGGCCTCCATCCATAATGGCCACACGGTCGCAGAGGCGGTCAGCTTCTTGCATATAATGGGTGGTGTACAGGATGGTCATTCCCTTATTCCTCAGGCCCTCGATAGTTTCGTAGATGTTGTTCCGCGATTGGGGGTCTATGCCCACCGTGGGCTCATCCAGAAAGAGAAGCTCAGGATGGCCCATAAGAGCAATGGCCAAGTTGATGCGTCGTTTCATACCTCCAGAGAACTTGTCTACCTTCCCCTTGGCTCTCTCCACTAGCCCCATCAGTTCCAGGTTAGCCATGGCTTGGGCCCGTGTTTCTTTGCCACTTAGCCCCGACATCCGTCCAAAAAAGACCAGATTATCCAGAGCAGAGAGGTCTGCGTAAAGGGCTAGCTCCTGAGGACAGACGCCAATGAGGCTGCGAACGGCATCGGCATTATGCCGCATAGAATAACCTCCTATCGTGACATCGCCGCGGTCCGGTTGCAATACCGTAGACAGCATGCGTATGGTAGTGGTTTTGCCGGCACCGTTGGGTCCCAGAAGGCCGAAGATTTCGCCCTTATGGATAGTGAAAGAAACGCCGTTGACAGCCTTATGTTCATTAAAGCTTTTGTGCAGGTCTTGTCCTACCAGGAACGTTTTAGCCATAACCTTACCCCCTAATTTCGCTAGCTATAATTAGAGTCTGCTCATGTTACCGCATTATATACCCCGTCCGAGATTGATGCCGTCCATCTTATACATTATATACCGGCTGTTGCCACTTATGGCATGTTCGGTTTTGCCTTGACATGATTTGCCTTTTTGGCTCACAGCTTTCAAGATTTCATGAGGGATAACCTTTGCAAAGCTACCCTAAGTCGTTTCAGGCATTTCCCTTTTCCCAATACCGCCATGGTTTGAAATAAGGGTGGTGTGGCAGTGCACCCTGTAATAGCTACCCTTAGTAATCCAAAGAATTTTCCTGTAGACAAGTTTAATTCGGCACTCAGTGGGCGGAGGATGTTTTCAAGTGAGCTAGCATTCCAGTCTTTTACTACCTCCAGCTTTTGTACAGTAGCTTCAATGGCGTTAACGGCTTGGGCAGAGTCTAATTCGCCACTTAAAAGCAGGCCAGTGTCGTATTGCAACTCATTGAGAAAGAAGAAATCGGCAAGCTGAGGAACCTCAGCCAAGGTTTTAGCTCGTTCTTGAATTAGAGGCATGACCTGGCAGATATAATTTTCGCCCAGTGGGCGCTTTACCAAACTTGGCAAATCCCTAGATAGTAATGGAGTGGCAAGCTTGGCAAATTCCTCTGGGCTTAGTTTACGCAGGTAAACCCCGTTCATCCATTCCAGCTTATCTTTATTAAAGATAGCCGCAGTTTTACCTACCCTTTCCAAGGAAAAGTGCTTTATCAACTCCTCTTGAGATAGCAGCTCAGTTCGGTCATCAAGTGACCAGCCTAGCAATGCTAGGAAATTCATCATTGCTGTTGGGAGGTAACCTTGTAGTTGATAGTCAGCGATATTGGTAGCGCCATGCCTCTTGGAGAGCTTAGCTCGGTCAGGCCCCAATATCATGGGCAGATGGGCAAATTGCGGGGGTTGCCAGTTTAGAGCTTGATAAAGCAACATATGCCGAGGAGTGCTGGAAAGCCATTCGTCAGCCCTGAGGACATGAGAAATATCCATTGAATGGTCATCTATCACGTTGGCTAGATGATACGTTGGGTAACCATCGGACTTGAGTAAGATGAAGTCATCCAAGGTATCGTTCTTAAAAGTCACAGCACCGCGAATTAAGTCGGGGAAAGTTGTTTCCCCCGCAGTTGGTGTTTTGAAGCGAACTACGGGAGTCACACCACTTGCCTCTAGTTCAGCTCTCTCCTGCTGTGTCAAATTCCTGCAACGCCCATCATATTTTGGCGGCTGGTGTCGCTTCATTTGTTCCTGGCGCATTGCCTCTAATCTCTCCGGGGAGCAGTAGCATAGATAAGCATGATTTTCTTTAAGCAATCTGTTGGCAACTTCATGATACATAGGTAATCGCTGTGATTGAAAATAAGGACCTTCATCCCAGTCCAGTCCCAGCCACCTTAAACTATCTTGTATCATTTCCACTGCTCCCTCTACTTTACGAGCAATGTCAGTATCCTCGATACGCAAGATGAACTTGCCACCATGATGGCGGGCGAAAAGCCAATTGAATAGAGCAGTTCTAATATTGCCTAAATGTGGGTAGCCCGTGGGGCTAGGTGCGAAGCGAACTCTGACTTTTGTCTCTACCGCAAATTCCATGATTGTGCATTATGGCATATTTAGCTCTTACAATGTCGCTAGGAGATTAAGCTTAGTGCTGCTTAGATAAAACTCGCTGCAAACTTTTCAACTGTTCTAAATGCTTCTTAAGCCTCTGCGTGAGCTGCTCAGCTTGCTTCAGGGCAGCTTCAGTATCTTCTATCTCGGTGCTTATCTCAAACAAAACTTGGCTTTGCTGTTGCGCTAAGTCAGATTCAAAGCGGGTTAAATCTTCTACCTTAGCTTCGCCCATTAAGCGGGATAACAAACTATTTTCTCTTCTTAGCTGTTCTCGACTAAGTTCTCCAAAAGACTTCAAGCTATCAGCCTCCTTATTGTTTCCGTTTCGCATTAGAAACATATCATATATTTACACCTGCAAACAAGTCTTTTAAGCTTCCTGAGACAAGGATTCTAGAACTTCCTTCAAGTCCATCGGTAAAGGGCAAGTAAATTCTCGGTATTTCTTGCTAGATGGCAAGCAAAAGCCAAGGATGTAGGCATGGATAAACTGCCTCTTGAGGCGCGAAGCCAAAGCCTCGTCTCTATATTTTCCTCCATAGACAGGGTCACCAACTACAGGAAAACCGATAGCTGCAAAGTGTACCCTTATCTGATGCGTGCGCCCAGTTAGAGGAATGGCTTTAATTAAAGTGTAGTTACCTAAGTATTTTCTCACTTGATATTGAGTGCTAGCTTCTTTCCCCATAGCTATCACTGCCATTCTCTGCCTATTATGAGGATCTCGGCCAATGGGTGCTTCAATCATCCCCTGTTCCGGGGACAGTCTCCCCCTAACCAAAGCGAGGTAGCCCTTTGTCACTGCACGGCTTCTGAACTGGTCGGCTAAATATTTTCTCACAGGATCGTTTTTGGCGATAACTATGAGCCCTGATGTGTCCTTATCCAATCTATGGACTATGCCTGGGCGTATTAAGTCATTACTCATAACCAAGCCAGGACAGTACGCTAAGATAGCGTTGACCAAAGTATGGCTGGGATGTCCTGGGGCAGGATGAACAGTCAATCCTGCAGGTTTGTCTATGACCAGTACATCGTTATCTTCATAAATTATGGCTAGGGAGATTGGCTCAGCTAAAAGGCAGCTAGGTGAAGGAGGAAGCTCAATTGTTATACTGTCGGTTTCATTTAACTTTTGGCTCGCCTTTGTTTTTTGCCCATTGACTAAGATATAGCCCTGCTCAATTAGTTTCTGTATGTAACTTCGAGAAAACTTAGGAAGAGCTTGGGTTACATACTTGTCAAGACGAATGCCCGGAGTGGGACTGTCAAACTGCAGGGTTTTAGTTTTTGCTCTTGCGGTCGTGTTCATACACTGTTCTAAATAATCCTGAGAGATACAAGGCATAAATAAAGGTGAAGATGCCTATCACTATAGCTGCATCAGCAAAATTAAAAGCTGGCCAGTGGAAGTTACCCCAGAGGCGGAAGTCAATGAAATCGGTGACGTAACCGAGGTGGAGACGGTCTATTAAATTCCCCACAGCGCCACCAAGAATCAAACTGGCAGACATAACACCCACGCCAGTAGCTCGGGATAGATAACGGAAAAACAGCAGGATAACTCCTAGGCTAGCCAGAATAATGATGATGGGGAGAAAGGATTGGTTAGCAAACAATCCAAAAACAGAGCCAGTATTCCGTAGATAAGTCAAGCTT
>Ga0315545_1004806_pt1 | contig 11035 bp, 9 predicted proteins | sample SalMarSW160210MG_FD_203096 | JGI IMG/M metagenome (GOLD analysis project Ga0315545, IMG submission 203096) | Salt marsh sediment microbial communities from the Plum Island Ecosystem LTER, Massachusetts, United States - Salt Marsh Sediment SW1602-10 ...
CTGGCTTGATCATAATTAGGTTTAAGTCTAATTGTTTCTTCGAGGGTTTTTAAGGCTGTTTCTTCTTGGCCGAATTTAGAATATAAAATGGCAATATTATACTGAACCTTGGCATCAGTTGGAGAGAGTTTAGCTGCTTGGAGAAGGGCGGTAATGGCCTGGTTATTATAGTCTTCGTTTATTTCGCTAAGTTTATAGAAAACTTTGGTTCTGTTTTTCCAAAAGTTAATATTGTAAGGACTGATCATCAAGGCTTTATTTGAGGCTTCGATAGCAGTATTGACTAATTGAGAAGAAAGGGTAGATTCTTTTTCATTAAAGGCTTGGACGGCTAGGTTGGCTGTCAGGGTACTTAGTTGATCTTGATAGAGAGGTTCATTTGGACGAATATTAATCGCTTTTTCTAGTTCTTCAAGAGATTGAGTAGTATGGTCAGACTTATTGAGTCTTTCGGCTATAGCGAATCTATTATCAGCGTACCAGTAGCGGATGACAGAACAAATTAAGGTTAAAAAGAGGGTGAGGACAGTAACAATGCCTAGATATTGGATACTACTTAAGTTGGCTACTTTTTTCTCTTCATCGCTTTCTTTTCTAGAGAGAATTACTAGAGATAAGGCAGGAAGGAGAAAAAAGAGGAGAGCGACAACGGTTATTGAAAAACCAAAGAAATTGGTTACTAGGATGCTAGTAAAACCGGCCAGAAGGGCGATGTTTAATGTTTCTTTCCTTTTCTTTTTAATAATTTCTTTGAGAGACCAGATAAGAAAGGTGACAATGAGAGTCAGATAACCTAGGAGACCGACAGTTCCGGTGGTAGCGGCAAAGTTAAGGTATTCATTGTGGGCTTTGTTATAGAGAAAATCCCACTCACTGACGTCATTATGTTCTCTTGGCCGATACCAGTAATAAGAGTAGGCGAAAGTTTCTACGCCTGTGCCAAAAAGAGGGTGATTTTTCCAGAGGTTTAAGGCCCCTTTCCAAACAATTCTCCTTATTTCACCTGATTCTGTCCCTCCGGTTGGGATTTGATTTTCCTGGTTTATTTCAGTTTCAACTGGAGGGTTTTTGATAAAGAAGGTTTTTAATTGAGGCGTCCAGGGGGTACCAGCGATGAGGGTGATAACGAAGATAAAGGCAGTAATGATAACAAAAGGTTTGATGATTTTTTTGATTCTCTTTTTATTAAGAAAGCTTATTCCTGCCCAAAAGACTAAATAGGCAACTCCGAAGCCTAGGATGCCAGAGCGTGATTTAGTGTAGAGGAGACAAAAATAGAAGATGGAAATCAAAAGAAGACTAAGCCATTTTAGTAATTTTTTAGGTTTTAGATTAAATGGCAAGGGATTTTTCTGGTTAAGTAAGAAAGCCATGGGAATAATTAGTAGAGCTACTAACCAAGCTGCTAGCCAATTAGGTTGTCCTAGAGTAGAAAAGACGCGGTTTTGTACATCTTGCACCCAAAAACGGGCATCAACACCAAAATGTTCAGCAATTCCGTAGAGAGAAACAAGAATAGCCGAACTAAGGAGATATTTTATTGCTTTTAATGCTTCGTTCTTCTTTATATTGCTTACAAAAGCCCAATAGAGAATCAGATAGCTTAGGGTGGAAAGTAAACCGCCGTTAAAACGAGAATAATAGCCCCAAATAGAGGTATGGCGGTCAATGGAGAAAATGGTGGCCAAAATTTGGGTTCCCAGAAAGATTAAGAGGGGAATATCCCAGAAGGTTCTTTTAAAAAGGAATTTTTTACTAAGAACTATTCTTAACAGCCAGCTGGTGAGGATAATAATCGTTAAGAAATGGATGAAGAGCATTTTGTTAAATTCAAAAAGCTCGTAGTTCCAGGGGGTCATTGCTAAAGGAATGAGAAAGAAGAGGAGATAAAAAGAGGTGGTTGTAATGCGCTTGAGGATGGCCATGAATTTAAGTATATCATAGATAAAATAAGTGTGATAAAATCTTTTTAAAATGAAATTGGGTCCTTTTTCCTCTTTTATCTCCGCTGATCTGGGCGTTGATTTAGGCACAGCGAATACTTTAATTTTAGCTAGAGGAAAAGGGATCGTTGTTAGAGAGCCCTCGATTATTGCTCGCCATAAAAAAACAAAAGAAATTTTAGCCATTGGTAGAAAAGCTAAGAAAATGGTTGGTAAAACACCCTTGAATATTGAGACGGTTAGACCACTACAGGATGGAGTCATTGCTGACTTCGATGCTACTGTGGCCATGCTTTCTTACTTTTTCCAAAGTCTTTCTGAAGGTGGTAATTTATTCTCCAAATTAGCCAAGCCCAGGGTAGCTTTGGGAATTCCTTCTGGAGTGACGGAGGTAGAAAGAAGAGCTGTTCAGGATGCCGCTTTAACTGCCGGAGCGAGAAAGGCTTATTTAATAGAGGAACCAATGGCGGCCGTCATTGGTCTTAATTTACCTATTGATCAACCACAGGGAATTTTAATTATTGATGTTGGTGGAGGGACAACAGAAATTGCCTTAATTTCTTTAGGGGGAATTGTTGTCGATCGTTGTTTAAGGATTGCCGGGGATGAAATGGATTTGGCGATTATTAATTTTATCAAGCTGAAGCATTCTTTGTTGTTGGGCCAGGCGACAGCAGAGGATTTAAAAATTCAATTAGGTTCAGCTTTGGCTTCAAATAGAGAAGAAGCGAAAGAAAAACAATTGGTTGTTAGAGGTAGAGATTTAGGATCAGGATTACCTAAGTCAATTAAGGTCCAGAGCAGTGAGGTAAGGGAGGCTATAGCTCCAGTCATGCGCCAGATTATTGACCAGATATCTGATTTAATAGAAGAGGCTCCACCAGAGTTATTGACTGATATGGTTGGTAAAGGAGTTATCTTGTGTGGGGGAGGAGCGATGATTAAGAATTTAGACAAGCTTATCTCTGAAGAGATCAAGATGCCTGTTTGGGTAGCTGATGATCCTCAGACTTGTGTTGTTAGAGGCTGTGGTAAATTATTAGAAGATGAAAAACTTTTAAATAAGTTTAAAATAATTAGCGGTTTAAGATAAAAAAAATTAGAACATTAAAAATTATATAAAATTATAGGCAAGGGGGAAAATTGAGGAATAAAATCTTAAGGGGGTTTGTGTTTGCCATTTTTTTGGCATTTGGGATAATTCTCATCCTTTCTTCTTTATTTCCAAAAGAAGAGAGACAGAATTTGGAATTAGAAAAGAGAGTGGAAGAGGTGGAGTGTAAAATATTAGGCCCTAAGGAGATTATGATAAGAGATAAAATTTCTGGAGAGATATTAAGGAGAGTTAATCTTACCCTGGGAAAGTTTTTTAGTTCAGCTACCTCAGCAGAGGTCCGAGAAAAAGGAGCAGGGAAAGAAATAGTTATTAAAACTGAGCCTTGTTTATGGCTTATTATTACAGCAGTTCTTGTTTGGTGTCCGATGTCTTTAGGAGTGAGCTATCTCTTTATAAAGTTGTGAGAAAGTAGATAGTATTAGGCAAATCTTTGCTTGATTTTTCAAGCCTAATACTATCTAATTCCACCCCCCTTGCCTTCTTTTATCAAAAGAGTCGCTTTAAAGGCGGCTTTTTTGATGATGGGTTTTTATGGGACTTAGTAACTATAGAATTATGGGACGGAACTTGACAAAGTCTATAGGATATGGTAGTATAATACCTAAGAAATAGGCTAATCTTATTTCTTGATCGCACATTACAAATAAGACAAGGGAGAAAAAATGGGTTTTAAAGCAAAGATGGTAGTCTTCGTGATAGTACTTTTTGTAGTTACCGGAATCATAACTTGGTTAATGTATATCAATTTGAACGGTGATGGAGTTGAAATCTATTCGTGGGAACAAAATTACCCCACCCTGGAAGTAATAGATTACAGAGAAGCTCCATTGCCAATTTCGCCCAAACCGATAGAAGTGTCTCTTGAAGTCTTTTCAAGAGATCTGATTCTAGAAGATAAATACTGTTTTGTTGATGTAAAGGTTGATGATTCAGGTGTCGTTTCGCTTATATTCTGGGCAGAATTCGATGAGGATAATGAAAAGGTGATTTTCAAAACTGAAACAAGAAAGGAATTAACTGAAATAATTGATATTCCTGATTGGAAAAGACCTTTTAGAAAGATCAGTAATATTTACCCTCAGATGGGCGGAGGTAAAGTTTATATTAGTTTTGTTTCTGTTTTAGATGAAAAAGATTTTTTTACTTTGATTGCCTCGATTTTTGTTTGTTTCGGTATTGCATTTAGTTTTTTGATTTTTGCGAAGACTATCGACAATTAATTTGACTAAGATAGTGGATAATTTACCACCCGCGGATATCCACTATCATACATAATAAACTCATATTTCTTCCTTGTCTTTTTTTATCAGAAATGTCACCTAATTGGTGGCTTTTTTGTTGGCTGTCTATGTTAGAATAGGGCTATGCAAGATAAGCAGTTTAAGAAGATAAGCCTTTTATTTTTGATCTTAGTTTTGCTTTCTTTTTTATTCTTCTGGTCTGATAAACAAGGTTGGATTTCGCCTGTTTTTGCTTTATTTAGAAAGCCTCTTAATAAAGTAGAGGAGAGTTTCTTTGGTGCCTATAAAAATGTTTCTTCTTTCTTCTCTCTCACCAATAGGAAGGTGATGGAGGAGAAGATTATTGAACTTGAGGGGAAAGTTCGTTATTTATCCTCAGAGGAAAACAAACTTGCTTCTTGTTTGGAGGAGAATGAAAGGATTAAGAGACTATTAGGGGCTTCTTTACCCATTAAATGGCATTTTATGGAGGCGAAGGTAGTTGGTGTTTCCGAAAAGATGAGGATTGCTCGAGGGGAGAGAGATGGCTTAAAGGAAGGTTTAAGTGTTGTTTCCGAAGATGTTCTAGTCGGAAGAATAGTTGCTGTTGATGAGGATACAAGTCTAGTTCAGTTGGTTAATGATCTTGCTTCTAAGATTCCTGTTGAGGTTAGGAGACCAGATTTAACTGGTTCTCAGGCAAAGGGGATTCTCTTTGGCCAATCAGGAGAAAATTTGCTTTTAGATAAGGTCTTACAGGCGGAGTTTATTCAAAAGGGTGATTTGGTCGTTACTAGCGGTGATGAAGGTTGGTTGCCGGGTTTATTGATTGGGCAGATTGAAGAAGTCTCTCCAAAATCAGCCGAAGTCTATAAGAGAGCCAGTGTTAGCCCTTTAGTTAATTATCAGGGTTTAAGTTTTGTCTTTATTGTTACCAGAGAATGAAAAATTATTTAATTTTATTGCCGGTTTTATTTTTAAGTCTTCTCCAAGGATCATTTTTAGGTTTTAATCTGGTTCTCTTGTTGGTTTTGTTTTATACGATCATCAAACAGGATAAACAGAGTTTGTATATCGCTTTTTTCTCAGGTTTGATTTTAGATTTGAGTAAAGGCTATCTGGTTGGTCTTTCGGCGATGATCTTTCTCTTACTGATTTATTTATTGATTTTATATTCTTACCGCTTCTCACCAACTCATGGATTATTTTTGGTGATTTTTACGGCCTTTTCTGCAGCTCTTTATTCTTTCCTCGTTTATGGCTTTTTTGACTGGAAGGAGATTATTGTTTTAGCCTTACTTGGTTTATTGGTTAAATTTATTCTAAAATTCATGCCGTTAGAGATTGATGAAAGATATATTAAATTAAAAAGATAGATGGATAGTAAATCACGCTTTTATATTTTTTTGGGCTTTTTAGTTATTGGCTTTTTGCTTCTTGCCGGAAGGCTTTTTGAACTCCAAGTAATTTTTGGTTCTCAAAATAGAGCTTTGGCTGAAGGCAATAGGATTAAGAAAGAAGTTATTCCTGCTCCAAGAGGGATTATCTATGATCGTTATGGCAAAGAATTGGTGAGAAATATTCCCCTCTATCGTTTACAAATAGAGAATGGAGAGTGTAAAGAGGAGGAAGGTTGTTTTAAAATTATTTCTCGAGATGAGGCTTTAACTTTAGAAGCTCAAGGGGAAACAGAAAATCTAAGGATGGATATTGGTCGTGATTATGTCTATGGAGAAGTTTTAGCTCATCTTCTGGGTTACTTAGGAGAGGCGACTAAAGAAGAAGTTGAGTTAGGGAAATATCAGATGGGAGATTTGGTCGGGCGGATGGGGATAGAAGAAAAGTATGATTATTTTCTGCGCGGTCAAGATGGCGGTTTGATTTATGAGGTTGATACTTATGGTCATAAAGTTAGAGAGATTGGTCGTTTTGAGCCAATTCCTGGGCAAGACTTACATCTATTAATCGATGCAAGGCTTAGTAAAAAAGTCTATCAGGCTTTAGCAGGAAAACCAGGGGCAGTGGTTATTTCTAAGGCCGAAGATAATGAAATCTTAAGCTTAGTTTCTTCTCCTTCTTTTGATCCTAATCTTTTAAGTAGAATTGAAGATAAGGGAAGTAAAACACAGGAGGAGATAAAAGAGCTTTTTGAAGATCCACAAAAGCCATTTTTTAATAGAGCTATTTCTGGGAGTTATCCGCCTGGCTCGATCTTTAAAATTGTTACCGCCACGGCTGGAATAGAAGAAGGAAAAATTGATGAAAATACTACCTATACTGATACTGGTCAGATAAAAATAGGGGACTATATTTATCGAAATTGGTATTTTAGCCAGTATGGTAAGACAGAAGGGGAAATTAATCTTGTCAGAGCTATTAAGCGTTCAACAGACACCTTTTTTTACAAAGTTGGTGAATGGGTTGGAGTAACTCGCTTGTCAGAATGGGCTTCTGCTTTTGGTTTAGGTAAGAAGACGGGTATCAATCTTCCTGGTGAAGTGGCTGGTTTTGTCCCTAATCCTCGAGAAAAAGAAAGACTTACTGGGGAGAGATGGTTCTTAGGGAACACATACCATTTTGCCATTGGTCAGGGTGATATTTTAACGACGCCTTTGCAGATTAATAGTTTAACAACGATTATCGCCAATAGTGGCTACTTATGTCACCCTGTTCTTTTAAAAGATGAAGAGAGAGATTGCCAAAGTTTAAGATTAGAAGAATTATCTTTAAGATTGGTTAAAGAGGGGATGAAAGAGGCTTGTTCGCCAGAAGGAACAGCTTTTCCCTTTTTTGATTTTCAACCCCAGGTGGCTTGTAAAACAGGGACGGCCGAGTTTGGTGATCCAGAAGATAAGACTCATGCTTGGTTGACGGCTTTTGCTCCAGAGGATAAGCCGGAGATTGTTGCCACGGCTCTAATAGAAAAGGGGGGAGAAGGTTCTTATGTCGCCGCGCCGGTAGTTAAGGAGATAATGGATTATTACTTCAATGAAAGATGAAAAGAAATATTATTTAGGCTTTAGTGCTTTTGTCGGCGTTGGCCCGAAGAAACTTTTTCTTTTAAAGGATTATTTTGGTTCTGTTAAAAAAGCTTACTTGGCTTCTTCTTTTCAATTGATAAAGGCGGGTTTAAATCAAAAGCTGGTTAGTACTTTTGTTAAGTTTAGAGAAAAAGTGAATTTGGATTCGTATTTTCTTCGGCTGCGTGAAAATGGGATAGAGTGCCAAATCCTAGAAGATAAAAATTATCCAGAAAATTTAAAAAATATTGATAATCCGCCCTTTATTTTATTTGTAAAGGGAAAATTAATAGCCAAGGATAAGTTTTCTTTAGCGGTGGTTGGCTCAAGAAGAATGTCTGATTATGGGAAATTGGTGACACAAAAATTGGTCAAAGACTTAGTCGGTTATAATTTAACCGTCGTTTCCGGACTGGCTTATGGTATTGATACTATTGCTCATAAAACAGCTCTGAAAAACAATGGCCGGACGATTGCCGTTTTACCTTGTGGTTTAGATAAAGTCTATCCTCCAGAAAACAGGAACTTGGTTAAAGAGATTATTAAAAAAGGCGGGGCTGTTGTTTCTGAATATCCGCCAGGTTTTTGGGTATCAAGAGGTAATTTTCCGGCTCGTAATAGAATTATTTCGGGGTTGGCTTTAGGGACTTTGGTTATCGAGGGAGCGGAAAGATCCGGTTCTTTGATTACGGCTAGATTAGCTGGTGAACAAGGCCGGGAAGTCTTTGCTGTTCCCGGTCAAGTAACTTCTAAAAATTCTTTTACGCCATCTTTGTTGATTAAAATGGGCGCCAAACTTGTTTGGGATGTTAATGATATACTGGAAGAATTAAATCTTAAAAAAAGATAAGAAATGCTTTATCCTTTTTATTAAAGATGAAAGATCTAATTATTGTTGAGTCACCAACGAAATCTAAAACCTTAACTTCCTTTTTAGGGAAGGACTACAAAGTTATTTCGACGATGGGCCATATTAGGGATTTGCCAAAAGAAAAATTGGGGATAGAGATTATTGAGAAAGAAGATAAAAGCTATGATTTTTTACCTCAATATACTCTTTTAGACAAGAAAAAAGAGACCATTAAGAAGCTAAAAGAAGAGACAAAGAAAGCTAAAAAGGTCTATCTAGCTACAGACCCAGATCGTGAAGGTGAAGCCATTTCTTACCATGTGGCTGTTATTTGTTCTAAGAAAGGAGAAAAAGATCCTAATTTTTTAAGAATTACCTTTCACGAGATTACTCAAAAGGCGATTAAGGATTCTTTAAAAAAAGCTGGTAAAATTAACCTTCAATTAGTTGATGCTCAACAAGCGAGAAGGCTTCTTGATCGATTGGTCGGTTACAAACTTTCACCTCTCTTATGGCGCAAGATTAGGAGAGGGTTATCAGCCGGAAGGGTACAATCAGTGGCCGTCCGTTTGATTGTTGAAAGAGAAAGAGAAAGAGAGAAATTTATTCCAGAAGAATATTGGGATATCTTAGCGCATCTAAGAAAGACTATTGGTGGCCAGAAAGAAGGAGCACCGACTTTTTATGCCAAGTTAATTAAGAAGAACAACAAGTCTTTTAAGGTTGAGAAAGAAACCCAAGCTAAAGAGGTAGTTAAGGATTTAGAAAAGGCTAATTATGAAGTTGGCGAAGTGGAGAGAAAAGAGGTCTTGCAGAATCCACCGCCGCCTTTTACGACTTCTACCTTACAACAAATTGCCTCTCGTCGCTTGGGTTTTTCGGGTAAGAGAACGATGCGAGCGGCCCAATCTTTATATGAAAGAGGTTTTATTACCTATCATCGAACTGATTCTTTTAGTCTTGCTTCGCAGGCTGTTGGCGAGATAAGGAATTATATTGAGAAAGAAAAGGGTAAGAACTATCTTCCTGAAAAGCCAAGAATTTACAAGACCAAGTCTAAAGTTGCTCAAGAAGCTCATGAGGCTATCAGACCCACAGATGTTCATCGTCAAGTTGAAGAAAAGAAAGCAGGTAGGGATGAACAAAAACTTTATAGACTTATCTGGCAGAGGGCCATTGCCTCGCAAATAAAAGCAGCTGTTTGGGACCAGGCCAAAATTAATATTCAGGCCATCAGCCAAAAAGACCTTTATGGACTTTTAGTTGAGGGAAGGGTCATAAAATTTGATGGCTGGCTTTCTTTATATGAATTTAAAGAGAAAGAAGAAGAGCTTCCCGACCTCAAAAAGGGTAATGATTTAGATTTGGTTGAGGTTAAGACTGAACAGAAATTTACTCAACCGCCACCAAGGTATACAGAAGCAAGTCTTGTCAAAGCTCTAGAAGAGAGGGGAATCGGTAGGCCTTCAACCTATGTCCCGATTATTTCTACCATTCAAACAAGGCAGTATGTTGAAAAAGAAGAAGGGAAATTTGAACCAACATCATTGGGAGAGGTGGTCAATGACTTCCTTATTGAATATTTTCCTCAGACTTTTGATTACCAGTTTACGGCCAAGATGGAAGACGAGCTTGATGATATTGCCAATGGAAAAAGAGACTGGATTCCGGTGATGAATGATTTTTATCTCCCTTTTGAAGAAAAACTAAAGGCGGTTACAGAAGTCGCCGAAAGAGTTCAGGTGCCGACTGAAGTCACTGGAGAAAAATGCCCAGAGTGTAAAAAAGGAGACTTAGTTATTAGGGTGGGACGTTTTGGTAAATTCATTTCCTGTTCCAGGTTTCCTGATTGTAAATATACAGCCCCCTTTGTGCAAACGATAGAAGGTATCAAATGTCCCAAGTGCGGTGGAGAAGTAGTTGTTAAAAAGACTAAAAAAGGCAAGCAGTTTTACGGTTGTTCTAATTATCCAAAATGTGATTGGGCTTCTTGGAAAAAACCTAAAAAATAGGATAGCTTCAGGTTAAGATTTTTATTTTATAAAAGTATTCAAGACTTCAGAATAAGCAAGAGCATGAGGAAGTGAAGAAAAAGGTTGTAAAGTTATATATTCATCAAGGATAAAAAGAGGATTATTTTCTTGTTTGGCTTTCTTAAAGCATTTATTAAATATTTCAGCGTAAAGCTTGGATAAATTTTGCCTTGGTTTCTTATAGAGTTCAATCTCGAATAATATACGGTGATAAATTAGTAATGTTTCTCCTAAAGATGCCCTAAAAGCTTTATCAGACAGACTTTTTAACATCGATAATTCAATTTTTAGCGCCTCTTTCTCTCGTAAATAAGATTTATTTTTTGGTTAGATATTTTTTGAATATATTTTTAGGTATCAAACTAAAAGGTTTGGAAAGTATACTTGTTATTTCCCCAATCAGCTTGGGTTCTAGTTCTATGAATTTTTTCTAATCTCGTTTGTTTTTTCTGGAGATTTTTTTCTGCACCAATTACTAGTTGTTTTCTGGAGTCAGTAACCCCAACTAAAAAATATTTAAACAGACCAAGCCATTGATCAAATTTAATTTCTGTAGGAGTTGCTGATTGATTAAAATTTAGATCTTTAGCTAATCTTCTAAATTGCTCTTTAGTAAAGATTTTTCTTAAGGATTTTTTGAGTGTTGGTTGCCATTGGCTGAAAGTGTAGGCAAGAAAGTCTTTATAAATCTGTCTATTTTTATTTTCTACTAGAGGTCTTCTTCTTTTTTGAAGCTGTAGTAAGACTGTATCGACGTTTGGTGAGGGTTGAAAATCATTTCGCTTAAAATTATGAACAACCTTTGGTTCAAACCATGGTTTAATTAACAAAGCAGTCAGGCTTTCCCGACTG
>Ga0315545_1004807_pt1 | contig 11034 bp, 5 predicted proteins | sample SalMarSW160210MG_FD_203096 | JGI IMG/M metagenome (GOLD analysis project Ga0315545, IMG submission 203096) | Salt marsh sediment microbial communities from the Plum Island Ecosystem LTER, Massachusetts, United States - Salt Marsh Sediment SW1602-10 ...
CCCGTAAAGTGGCTACTGACCGGATGATAGCCCAGGCTGAGGAGCTGGGGGCTGACGCGATCATTAACGTCCGCTTCGTGACTACCAGTGTCGTCGGCACTGCCGCTGAGCTTTTGGCCTACGGCACCGCTGTCAAGCTCAGTAACTCGGCCACCTGACAGAGTGCGATCCAAGCAAAAAACACCGCAGTAGCTGTGGGGTACCCAGAGGAGGTTTCTGTGGAGTTAACACCAGATTGGCGACCTATTTCACTTGGCAAAACCGCTTCGCGACTTCGGCACTACCATCCGCATGCACGCAACCCCGCCTCCTTTTGTGAACGCGGGTATTCGTGTTATGATGACAGTTAACTCAGAGCGAAAGGCGTTTCGCTGATGGCGTACATTGAGATTCGTCGTGGGGAGAAAGGAAGGGTCAAAGTCACTCTTCTCTATGACCCTGGCCTCATCGCGCCGGGGCGGAAGTCGAGCTAGTCCCGGCCCTGCGGCCGTGGCGGAGCCAAGGAGGAAAGGAGATCAAGAATGAAAAGGCTATCGATCGCGTTAGTTTGCCTGACTTTAGTTGGGTATCTCTTGGGCATACCCTACCCTAGCGATGCAGCCGCACCGGGCGTTTGGTGGCAGGAAGTAGGGAAACACCGTGCGGCTTACTTTGTGGATTACAACAACGGCTGGGTGGTAGGCAGTGATGGCCTGATCCTGCACACCGTCAACGGAGGTAATACCTGGGTCGCCCAAATCAGCGACACGAGAGAGACGCTTAGTGAGGTTTATTTCGTCGATGCCTACAAGGGGTGGATCGTCGGGGACAAAGGCACCATCTTAGCCACCGGCGATGGGGGCAACACCTGGGTTACCCAACCCAGCGGTACCACTGAATGGCTCTATGGGGTGCACTTCGTTGATGCTGCCCACGGCTGGGCTGTGGGAAAAGAGGGGATAATCTTGGCTACCAGCGACGGAGGCAGCACCTGGAACGTGCAAACCAGCGGCACGACGAAGACCCTTAATGATGTCTACTTCACTACAGCTACCCATGGCTTCGCTGTGGGAAGCTGTGGTGCCTTACTGATCACCGATGATGGCGGGAGCACCTGGCGCCAGCTTCCTTGTAACCCAGGGGCTACCACCGTTAGCAGCTTGGCCATCTCGCCTAACTACCCTAGTGATGGCACCATCTTCGCCGGGACCAACTGTGGCGTCTTCAAGTCCACCAATGGCGGCGGTACCTGGACGGAATCCAACGCTGGTCTTACCAGCCTATCGGTCAAGGCCCTGGCGCTCTCCCCGGATTTCGCTGCCGACCGCACAGTATTCGTGAGCACAGATTATAGTGTGTTTCGATCCACCGATGGAGGCAAGAGTTGGCATCGCCAGAGAGGTGGCGCATACGCTTTGGCCATCTCCCCCGCCTATTCCAGCGATCAGACGTTGTTTGCAGGGACATGGTATGGTGTGTTAAGGTCCGCCGATGGCGGCCTCACTTGGAGCAAGGTCAGCAGTGGGTTACCCGATGACCCCCACATCGAGGCCTTAGCCATCTCCCCCGCTTACGCCAGTGACCGCACCCTTTTTGCGGCGAGCTTTGGTGACGGCGTCTTCAAGTCCACCGATACGGGGACCACCTGGCAGCCTGTGAACCAGGGATTGCCGGATGATACGCACATGACAGCCTTAGCCATCTCCCCCGCCTATTCTGCCGATCAGACGCTGTTTGTGGGAACATGGGATGGCGTGTATAAGTCAAGTAATGGCGGAGCCGCCTGGGAGGCAGCCAAAGCAGGGTTGCCTGATGAGGGTAAGGTGAGGATACATTCCTTGGCCATCTCACCGGACTACGCAAGCGACAACACCCTCTTCGCCGTGGCTGGATACGATGGCGTCTACCGCTCCACCAACGGGGGCGCTACCTGGAGCCCAGCTAATACCGGGTTGCCCAGCACTGTGGGGGCCATAGCCCTCTCCCCAGCCTACGGGGCCGACGCAACCCTCTTCGCCGGGGAATACAAAGGCCTCTATCGCTCGACTGATACGAGCGGCATCTATCGCTCGACCGATAGGGGCACATCCTGGCATGAGAGGATTGGCACCACAGGTGTGCCAGCGGCCTCTTTAGAGGCCATCGATTTCGTTGATCTCAAATTCGGTTGGGTAATCAGCTCGGGAGGCACACTCTTGGCCACGACCGATGGTGGAGGGAGCTGGGAGATCCGCAAGAGCGATATCGGCAGCGTCGTCGATATAGACTTCGTTGATGCCAACCATGGCTGGGCTGTTGGCGGATGCTTTGACGTGTTCTGCGGGAATTTGGGCCGCATGCGGGTGACCAGCGACGGCGGCAGGACCTGGAAGTCGCAATATAGCCCCTATGATTGGCAGATCCTGGGCGTGAGCTTTGTTGATGTGAACTACGGCTGGATAGTGGGCTTGTTGGGCAACATCATGACCACAACGAATGGAGGCAGCGATTGGGTGAGCCAGGCACATATCGGCGGAAACCCTAACTACTATGAAAACGGGTATAAGTATAGTCTGGGAGGGAACTTGCAAGACGTTCACTTCATTGACGCCAACCGTGGCTGGGCGGTTGGTGGCTACTCAGGAAGCCGCATCCGTGTGACACGTAATGGCGGGGCGACCTGGCAAGCACAAGACAGCGGCACAAGCGCCGGGTTGAGGGGTATTCATTTTGTCGACCCCAACTACGGCTGGGCCGTGGGAGAGGATGGCACCATTGTCTCAACAAGCAATGGAGGCAGCACCTGGGTCAAGCAAAACAGCGGCGTCAGCGATCGCCTCAATGCTGTGCACTTCGTCGATCCAGGCCATGGTTGGGCCGCAGGCGACAATGGCGTGATCCTAGCTACCGACAACGGTGGCAGCACCTGGGTCAAGCAAAACAGTGGCACCGCCCAAGGGCTCCGGGGCTTACACTTCGTCGATGCCAACCGCGGTTGGGCGATTGGTGGAGAAGGCACCATCCTGACCACCAACGATAGTGGCAACACCTGGTTCCCTGAAAACAGCGACACAACCGACGACCTCCGTGGGGTATGCTTCGTTGATGCCACTCGTGGCTGGGTCGTGGGGGCGAATGAGACGATTTTAGCTACCAGCGACGGTGGTGTCACCTGGCAACAGCGGCATAGCGGCAGCAAGGACCTCTGCGCAGTGCATTTCGTTAATGAGAACCGCGGCTGGGCAGTGGGCGAGAAGGGGACTATCCTGGCGACGAAGGATGGTGGCCTCACCTGGTCGCCCCAGTACAGCGGAACATACGCTTCGTTCCTATCGGTGTCTTTCGCCGATGCCGGCCGTGGCTGGGCAGTGGGCGAGGAGGGAACCATATTGCGATATATCGCTCCCCCTTTGCCGACCATCATTGCTCCCCTCGTTGCGGGAGACGCCGTGGTTAGGGGCAAGGGCAAGCCCGATGCCCTAGTCTACATCAAGGACCTGACTACAGTGCAGATCATCGGTTCAGGGAGGGTGAAGGCCGATGGCTCCTTCGCTGTGACTGTCAGCCCTCCCTTGGTGACGGGGCATCAGATCGTGGCCATCATTAACGATGAACAGGGCGATCCTATCACTGTTCGGGAGGCGATATCTTCATCTGCGGCGGCACGGAGAGCATGTCCACCGCCCCTTACTTTGTGCAAGGGGCCTGCTGGGGACTGAAGCTCCCGAATTCGCTGTCCAGCGCAACCGCAAGGCCTTCAGGGCAACGAGGATGGGAAAGTTCAAAGAGGGGATTATGCCCGTAATAGTGCCTAAGAAGGTGCCAAGGAGGTTCCCCCGGCGTCATCACCAGCAGCGACCTATGAGGCACGGGACTATGAGAGCCGTAGTGCAAGCGGAGGCGCTGGCCGATCGGTCCCGTGAGAAAGGAGGTATATTGAGATGTTCAGGAGAGTTGTAGCGTTGTGTTTGATTGTTTTTCTTGTTTGCGTTGGTATAACAACCTTGGCAGAGGGAGAATCGCCAAATAGGGCAGTATCCGAAAGATTTATTGTCCAAATTGATTTTTCCTCCTGGATACCAGAAAGCCTCACAGTGAGTCCAGACAGTCAACACGTGGCTTATGCGGCTTATGTTGGCAATAAGAGCCTTGTGGTCGTGGATGGGAGGGAGAGAAGGCAATACGATGGTATCGGGGAAGGTACTCCTATCTTCAGCCCCGATAGCCAGCGGGTGGCTTATGAGGCTCGACTGGGCAATAAGAGCCTTGTGGTCGTGGATGGGAGAGAGGGAAGGCAATACGATGGTATCGGGAAAGGTCTGATCTTCAGCCCGGACAGCCAGCACGTGGCTTATGGGGCTCGACTGGGGAATAGCTGGTTTGTGGTCGTCGATGGAAAAGAGGGGAAGCAATACGATGGTATCGGGGAAGGTACTCTTATCTTCAGTCTGGACAGTCAGCACGTGGCTTATGAGGCTCGACTGGGCAATAAGAGCCTTGTGGTCGTGGATGGGAGGGAGGGAAGGCAATACGATGGCATCGGGGAAGGTACTCCTATCTTCAGCCCGGATAGCAAGCGGGTGGCTTATGTGGCTGCAGAGGGCGATAAGCAGTTTGTGGTCGTAGATGGGAAAGAGGAAGAACCATACGATGGTATCGGGGAAGGTCCTATCTTCAGCCCCGATAGCGAGCGGGTGGCTTATGAGGCTCGGCTGGGCAATAGCTGGTTTGTGGTCGTCGATGGAAAAGAGGGGAAGCAATACGATGGTATCGGGGAAGGTCCCATCTTCAGCCCCGATAGCGAGCGGGTGGCTTATGAGGCTCGGCTGGGCAATAGCTGGTTTGTGGTCGTAGATGGAAAAGAGGGGAAGAAATACGATGGTATCGCGGAAGGTACTCTCATCTTCAGTCTGGACAGCAAGCGGGTGGCTTATTTGGCTGCAGAGGGCAATAAGTGGTTTGTGGTTGTAGATGGAAAAGAGGGGAAGAAATACGATGGCATCGGGAAAGATTCTCCCATCTTCAGCCCGGATAGCAAGCGGGTGGCTTATATGGCTTGGGTGGGCAATAAGCAACTTGTGGTCGTGGATGAGAGAGAGGGGAAGCAATACGATGGTATCGCGGAAGGTACTCCCATCTTCAGCCCCGATAGCGAGCGGGTGGCTTATGAGGCTCGGCTGGGCAATAGCTGGTTTGTGGTCGTAGATGGGAAAGAGGAAGAACCATACGATGGTATCGGGGAAGGTCTGATCTTCAGCCCCCATAGCCAGCGGGTGGCTTATGAGGCTCGACTGGGCAATAGCTGGTTTGTGGTTGTCGATGGGGAAGAAGGGAAGCAATACGATAGCATCATTATTATGAGAGGAGGAAGGGTTATCTTTGACTCCCCGGATAGTCTCCATTACCTTGCCCTAAGAGGTAACAGCATCTACTTAGTGACGGAAAGGATAGAGTAAGAGAAGAGCCGCAACATAGCAAGGCGTTTACCAATTGCCACCGCATCGTCTAAAAGACAAAAGGAGCTTCTGGCCAAGAAGGAACCCAGCAACGAGAGAACGAAATGGAGCAAAAACGGACTACAACCAAGTTACCGTTAAGAAAGGACTTGGCCCAGATCGTGAGTCCCTTGGACCGGTTGGCAGACTCAATGCCTGGAAGTAGGGGGAGGAAGGCAGATCATGCGGTTAGAGTCAGAGATAAACGAAATTCGGATTAAGTGCCGCACCGGTGGCGCAAACGAATTTCGTTTATGTAGGAGTTAAGTGAAATCGTGGACTTCGGGCACCATGAATTTGGGAGGTTAAGGTTAAATAAAGAGTGGCTTAAAATTAATAGGAGGTGTAAAGGAATGAATAAAAGAATAATTTTATCCATAATAATATTACTGGTATTAGGCATTGTCGCTTCTGTTACGTCTTGTGAAGAAAACCGCCCCATGACATACTATAGCGCCAAGCAAGCCTTTGCGCGGCTTACTCTTTACCTGCGTGAGCACAAACAAGCCCTACCTAAGACAATCTGGAACGCGATACCCGGGCGCAGAGCTATCTATTCTCACGGTGAATCTGGCGTGCTGAGTGGCATTGTGGGGGGATGGGTCTTTAGCTACGAGGATGAACAAGGAAAGACGCGAATCGCCCGGTTGAAATGCTGGGATGAGGTGACAATTCAAGAAGAGGGCACTGATTTCACTAAAATCTACCCACGCGCCATTAGACTAGATGAATGGGTGCTGGACAACACAGACGCGCACAGGGTAGTTATAGCTTATGGCGGAGAAAGTTCGCCAAATAATTTTGGTGGATGGCTGATGACTGTAGCTGTTGAAGGGAGAGGTATTCGACCTGTATGGGCTGGGGGTACTTGGTATATGCCCGATAAGGGATTTCTGATAATGGTCGATGCCCAAACAGGGGAGTTGTACCGCCCAATTGGCGAAAAGAAGCTAGGACCAATTTCCCCGACACATAAACGAGTTGATACGGAATGGAATGGAGGATTTGACGAAGAGAGTTACGATGCGATCTTGAGCGGGTTTGAACATTACTATTGGTGGCCACGCGTATATCAAACATTCGAAGGTCAGTTTGTCTATAACCGGGAGCTCTTGAAAGAAAAGCTTCAAGAAGAGCAAGTCAAGCCACATCGTGATGCTGCTTCATGGATAACCTCAGGAATCCTTCATGTTGTGCTGGGCAATTGGGCAGAGGCAATTGACGACTTCGAGGAAGTTGTGAAACTGGAGCCCGAAAACGAAGACTATCGCTATTATCGAGGGCTCTATTTCCTTTGTATTAGGGACTTGGACAAAGCAGCCTTTGATTTTCAAGATCTTCCCGAGAAGGATCGCAACGAAGCTCTTGGATATGTCGCACTGTTTCGTGGCGAGAAGGAGCGTGGCGGTATGGTTTCGTTTATGCATAACATTCCCACTAATTGCGGGATGATGCCCTGGCAGGTACAAATCGGTTCTGTCCCCCTTGCCCCATACCGCTATAAGTAGGATGAATTGATGTCTGGTTTGAGGAAGTGGCAATGCAAACTTAAAACAAGTGCCCGAAGTCCACGACTCTCGCCAACTTCGTTGGCTCGGTGCTAACGCACTCGCTTAACATGGTGCATACGGTTGCTCCGCTCATCCAAATGCCTTCGGCACTCCGCCCAAATTCCCCTTTGGAGAGCTTCAGGCGTGCTCGGAACGTAAACCGAAATTCGCCCGCCCCTTTTCTTCTTACTCCCTTGGTTCGCACAGTTGATGTCGTCATTACTGATGAGTATCGCTATCATACGGGTAGCGCCAAACAGTTGAGAGAGAGGTCAAGATAGTATGAAGATCATTGGGATAGACCTGGGCACGACAAACTCAGTTATGGCGGTAATGGAGGGAGGGAAACCGGTAGTCATTCCAAACGCCGAAGGTGAGAGGGTGACCCCTTCAGTAGTAGCATTAAACCCCAATACAGGCCAGTGGATGGTGGGAACAGCGGCCAAGCGACAGGCTATCGTTAACCCTGAGAACACGATTTTCTCCATCAAACGCTTTATTGAACGCACGTTCAGCGATCCGTCCATCCAGCACGATATGAAGCTCGCTCCTTCCAAAATCAGGGCTGCTAACAATGGCTATGTGTTGGTTCGGATGGGGAGCAAGTGGTATTCCCCGCCAGAGATCTCGGCTATGATCCTGCAGAAGCTGAAAGCAGATGCCGAGGCGTATCTGGGGGAGCCAGTAACAAAAGCCGTCATCACCGTACCTGCCTACTTCAATGACTGCCAGCGCCAAGCTACTAAGGACGCCGCCTGTATCGCCGAGCTGGAGGTGCTATGCATTATCAACGAACCCACCGCCGCTTCCCTCGCTTATGGACTAGGGAGGGAAATGAGGGAAACGATTGCCGTCTATCACCTGGGTGGCGGCACCTTCGGCATCTCTATCGTCTACTTTGGTGAAGGCGTTTTCGAGGTCAAGTCAACTAGCGGCGACACTCGCCTGGGTGGCGATGATTTTGACCAGCTCATCATTGACTGGATCTGCAAGGAGTTCAAAAAGGAGCAAGGAATTGACCTTCATCAGGATAGAACGGCCCTGCAGCGGCTGAAAGAGGCAGCGGAGAAGGCCAAGTGTGAACTCTCTACGGCGTTCCAGACGGAGATAAACTTGCCCTTCATTACCACCGATGCCGGTAGCCACCAATATTTGAGGATCACCTTGACAAGGGAAAAGCTTGAGCGACTAACTAGCGACTTGCTTGAGAAAACGTTGCTTACTTGCAACCAGGCGATAGGCGATGCGAGAATCACTACCATCGACATCGACGAAGTTATCTTGGTTGGTCAGCAAACACGGATGCCTGCTGTGGAGGAGTTGGTCAGGAAGTTCTTTGGTAAGAGGCCGTGTAAAGGGATTAACCCTGCTGAGGCGGTTGCCATGGGTGCAGCCATTCAGGCTGGAGTATTAGGCGGCGAGGTCAGGAACGTGCTGCTTATAGACGTGACGCCCTTGACCCTCTCCATCGAGACCCTCGGGGGGATTGCCACGGCACTTATCGAGCGGAACACGACGATCCCCACCGAGAAGAGAAAGACGTTCACCACAGCGGAGGACAACCAGCCGAGTGTGGAAATCCACGTCGTTCAGGGGGAACGGAAGATGGCCGCGGACAACAAGTCCCTCGGGAAGTTTCAGCTGACCGGCCTCCCGCCGGCACCGCGCGGGGTTCCTCAGATCGAGGTTACCTTCGACCTCGATGAAAACGGCATCCTCCACGTCTCGGCCCAGGACAAGGCCACGGGGCGGGAGAAGATGGTGACCATCATCGCCCCCTGCGGCACGGGCATTTTCAAGGAGGGACTTGAAGAGGCGCAGGCTCGCAACGATGCCGGGGCCATGCTTAATAAGGTGGAAAAGAGCTTGTCCAAGCAGGGTGACCGTCTACTGACCCAAGTAGGGAGCGTCGTGGACAGCAAAGTGTCGGCCTTGCGCACGACCCTACAGGGTAAGAACGTCACCGAGATCCGGCACAGGACCCAGGAGTTAGGCATGGCCCGGCAGTGCATTGAGGCGCTGGGGGAGTCTCGCGATGAAAGAGCAGCCAAGCTGCTTGGCGAGCTTCTGATGCAAGAAGAGGACAAGTCTGTTCGCGAGCATCTCAGAAAAGCTCTGCGGCAAATAGGTGGTGCAAGAATTGATGAAGTACTGAGACCAAGAACATGGGTAGACAAGCTGCTGGGGCGCAGACGGTGGGTGGATAAGTGACGGAGTTGTACGAGAAGAGGGGCAGCAGTCGGGGGCCTATGGGTAGAGTGCCTACCATAAAGGACCGCAGGGGCGGGCGAACTCTGCGCTCACTACATTCGCTTGCCCTGCGGGTCGGTTAACAGCGTGTTGCCGGCTGGACCTTCGACCTTGCCCAAATCCCGCTCCGCGGGACTTCGGCAACATACAAAACGTTATCTGCTCATTGTGAGCAGGGAAAAGGAGAAAAATGATGAAAAGACTAGTTGAGATAAATACATCTCTGATGGTGATAATTATGTTACTCGGTGTCATTGATTTTGTATCCTATGGCTGCGGAGGGTCAACCTCAGACCTTAAGACATTCCTTAACAAGGCCGTTCCAATATGCGAGGCTGCGTTTTCCTCTCCCGTGAACCCAGGGGCGGTTATGGGCCCCGTGCTAGCCCTAGTTAAAAAGGAATACCAAGGACAGCAGTGGGATTTCCAAAGACTCCCGTTCATTAAGGAGCCTGCATCGGCATCGGAGGTGAAAACACTGGTTTGCATAAAGGAAGGGAGAAGGGAAATCAGTATGATCTACACGGACAGCTCTCCTGGCTATATTCTCGAATGGAATATTCGGCTAGTTCGATGGCCGGATGGTCGCGTAATCCACTCATTGAAACTTAGTGGAGGCTTCCCGCCTTCCCCTAAAAAATACCTTGGGCCAGGTTATGGCACTCCCCCGATAGAGAAACTCCTCGGTTGGCTGCTTCCTACCCTGGGCGACAAGACCGTGTTTTACCACGATGGTCAGCTATCAAGTATAGCTTTTTCACCAGACGGCAAGCTCCTAGCTTCAGCATATACCTCGTTCGTCAATGACACACCAGAGCCTGTGAAACTGTGGGACGTACAGACGGCGAAGCTCGTTCGTGACCTCACTGGACACAAGCATCTTGTGAGTAGCGTAGCTTTCTCACCAGATGGTAAGCTATTGGCTTCTGGTAGCTGGGACAAATCGGTGAAACTCTGGGATGTGATAAACGGGAAGGTTTTGCGTACTCTCGCACATGCGGGGCCCGTGGAAAGCGTCGTCTTTTCACCCGATGGCAAAACACTAGCCTCTGCCAGTTATACAGGGAAGGAACCTGGCGAGCGACCAGCTTCTCTGACACTGTGGAACGTAGCGACAGGACAGATAGTCCGAACTTTCATTGGGCACAATGACATAGTGAGCAGTGTAGCTTTCTCACCAGATGGTAAGCTATTGGCTTCTGGTAGCTGGGACAAATCGGTGAAGCTCTGGGATGTGTCAACGGGAACGCTGGTACATACGCTTAATGGCCATAAGGACATAGTGGAAATCGTAGCCTTTTCACCAGACGGTAAACTGCTGGCCGCATCAGGAGGTGCCGTATCGGGCGAAGACAGCTCGGTGAAATTGTGGAATGTGGAGACAGAGGAATTGATTTGTATCCTCACCGGCCACACAGAGTCGATTGAGGCTATAGCTTTCTCACTAGATGGCAAAATGTTAGCTTCTGGTGGACTCGACAAAACGGTGAAACTTTGGGATACAGCCACATGGAAAGAAAAGCGTAGCTTTCAAGGACATGTGGAGTGGATCAAAGCCATTGCCTTCTCACCTGATGGGAGAACATTGGCCTCGGGAAGTGAGGTTGGGATGGTGAAGTTGTGGAATGTAGAAACAGGGAAGTAAACACTGAGCGGCCACATGACAGCACTTCCTAGTCATGCAGATGACAGCGCTTCCTGGTCACCTGTACTTGTGTATTATGGTGGTAAACCGCCAGTCAAGGAGAACTCGATGGCCAAAAAAGAAGCGCTGAGAGGCG
>Ga0315545_1004809_pt1 | contig 11031 bp, 10 predicted proteins | sample SalMarSW160210MG_FD_203096 | JGI IMG/M metagenome (GOLD analysis project Ga0315545, IMG submission 203096) | Salt marsh sediment microbial communities from the Plum Island Ecosystem LTER, Massachusetts, United States - Salt Marsh Sediment SW1602-10 ...
CATCTTCCGGCATCAACATCACACCGCGTGGCTTCCGACCTCGCATGGGCATCCTCCCGTGATTGGTATGGACGGATTCTATCACAGAAGTCAATTTCTTGCCAAATTTCAGCTACAGTCCACTAGCCCCCCACTCTGCGGATCAATCTCGGGCACCTCCAACTCCGGAATCTCGGCCACCTCCAGCGGTTCCTTCTCTCCGACTGTCTCTGGTGGCAGTGTGGGTGAAGCAGCCGTAGCCTCCTCAACCTCCTTCGTAGCCACCACCTCTGCGGGCTGCGTTTCTGTGGGCGGTGGAAGGGTGTCCGTCGGTGATGGCGCCTTCGTCACCTCCGCAACCTTAGGGGTATCCGTCACCTCGGCTGTCGTTTTTTCCGTCTGGGAAGTTCCCTGATCTACATAGACTTCCCCGCCGACGGAGCAAGCCAGACTGCCGAGTACCAACAGCAATGCCACTCCCCAGATGACAACAGTTCGCTCTCTGGTCATCATCGTTTCACCTCCCTGAGTATAGGTGTGGGAGCAACGTGACCGTGCCTGGCAGCCAACTCACGCTATGCCAGGAGGCTCTGGAGCCGCATCGCGAGCGCCAAGTTTCCACTGACCTTGACCTTGCCTTGCATAAATGCAGCGACTGCGTTCAGTTCGCCATTGGCGATGGCGACAAAATCATGGGCTTCCATGGTGAAAGTCACATCAGGCGCTGTAGTCTCCCCCTCCTCCACTTTCACGCCATCATCCGCCAACGTCAGTGTCCACTTGCCCCCACCCTCGCCGGTCATATCGAAGAGCATCACGCCGTTGATGCCCTGAATCTTTTCCGAATCAATCTCACCGATGCCGTTGAGGATCTCCGCCACGCTTGTGAATGCCATCACTTTTGCCTCCTGATGATGTTTTGCGCCTAGTATAGCCTCAACGCATTCTATTGTCAATCACCGTGGGCACATCACCCCGATGTGCCATAGTGCAGGCCATTTTAACGCCCCTATCACCGAATTCTAAGAACCTGGTGTCCTGCTGGCGAAACTATGACGTGGAGTGTGCGAGGTGTCAGGTAGAGCACGACTCAAGTACCGGCTGGATGCGGTGATTGCCCTTGCTTTCATCCTCTCGGCCATCAGCGCCGCCGTGCTCCTGTTCGCGGGATCGAGGGCTTTCAGGCCACTTTCTTCCTGCCTGCGGCTGGCCCCGCCGCATGATTTTTGTCCGATAGCGCAACGTGGTGTATAATGCCCCACAAGGACTAATCGGGGAGGTCAAGATGCGAAAGACGTTCTACTTACTGATCGGGGTGTTGGCCGGGGCGGCAGTGGGGGCCGCAGTTGCGACGTTGCTGGCTCCCTATTCGGGCAGAGAGATGCAGGAGCGGATACGAGTTCGCTTTCGAGAGGTGATTGAAGAAGGCAAGCGGGCCGCAATCGCCCGCCGCGCTGAACTGCAAGCTCAGCTTGAGGCGTTTAAGCGCGGCGCGCCGGTTCCCGGTGTTGAAGCGTCGCTTGAGCAAGTGTAGCTGTACAAGTTCCCCTCAGGATCAAGGAACTTCTCTTGCCGGTTTGTCAGATCCGGCAGGAGCGGCTGGATCTGACAATCCAGCCGGAGCAGTAAAGTCTTCACAGTCCCCCAGGCCTTACCGTTTGTTCAGGGGGCGGGACATGTCCGATAGTCGGCGCCGATGATGAGCCGGTAGGATACCGGCATGTCGGGGTTGGGCGCAGAGATGACGTTCCCATCTGGGATACTGAACATACTCTGAAGATAGGGCACTGAGCTGCCTTTCGACGTGGACGTAAAGTCGATCAGCAGCGTTTGCGAGTAATCCCGCCTGTCAGGCTCCCCGAGGACGACGCCAAATCCCTCGCGTTGCAGCCGGTCAGCCGCCAATCGATCCCAGTCGCCGTTGGATGTCCCGTTCCATACCTCCACCGCCTGAAGCGACCGCCACAACCGTCCCTCCGGCACCGGCCCAAACGCTTCGCTCACCACCGGCTCGATCTTTTCCCAGTTGGGCAGATAGACTGAACCCCCTTTGGGCGTCGTCCAGGGGATGACGTGCTCCCGGCCGATGCTGCGTAGACGCACGTTCTGCTGATCGAGCTGGAAGGCCACTCCCGCCAGTTGCACGACATCCTCCAGCGTCACGTCAGTGATGACCATGCCCCGATATTGTTCCCACAGCTCTGGGACGCGCGGTAAAAGATCGAGATTGAGCGATTTACGCCAGATGGCCCGCAATACCTGCTGCTGGCGTCGCTCGCGGGAAAAGGCATCGGTCGTCAGGCGCGAGCGGGCGTACCAGAGCGCCGTCTCCCCGTCCATGTGATGCACCCCAGGCCCCATGACCTTAATAGGATACTTACCGTGCTCGTCGGGGTACGGCCAGTGGTCCTCCAGGCGACAGTGTACCGGGATGTCGATGCCACCCAGCGCATCGATGATGCCGATAAAGCCGTCAAAGTCAGTGCGGACGTAGTGATCCACCGGAATGCCCAAGTTGTAGAGCAGTGTCTGCTGGACCAGCGCCGGTCCGCCCCCCGGGTAGCCGTAAAGCTCACCGTATACGTCGGCAAAGTTGATACGGGACATCCAGAAACCAGGGATGTAGACGTACAGGTCGCGCGGGATCGAGAGCACCGTCACCACCGGCACGCGCGGCTGGATGGAGACGACGTGAATGGCATCGGTGTGCCACTCGGTCCAATCCGGGCGGCGGTCGCTGCCCAGGACGACGATGTTGATGGTGTCGGGAGCCATCGCCACCGGCGACACGGCTGTCGGCACCGGTGTTGTGTCGGACAGTCTCGTTGTGACGTTGACCAACGTCGGTGCGGTGAGGGAGAAAGGCGTCGGCGTGAATGTGGGGATAGGCGTCTCGGTGGGCGTGGCGGTAGGCGTCTCGGTGGGCGTGGCGGTGGGCCCAGGAGTAGATGTCCACGTCGGTGCTGGCGTGAAGGAAGGGAAAGGTGACGGGGTTGTGGTGGGCGTTGGTGTAGGTGTAAACGTCGCTGAAGGGAACACAAGTGGTGGAATGGTTGGGGCCAGCGTCGGCAGCGTGAAAGCGGCTGCTAGATTCCCGTTGACCAACGCGGTGCTTGCCAGTCCCACGATGGCTACGAACATGAGAGCCGGTGCTGCCCATTTGCCATACGTCATACGTTCCTTCCCCTCGCCCCAAGAAGTCAGATCGTTTCACATTCTATTCTAACCCTGTACCGAATATCGCGCAAATAGAGATGCACTGCGTTTTGTAGTACCCGCTTGGTTGTGCTATAATCAAAGCAGTGGTCCGATGGGAGGGTCACGAGGAGGAAGCAATGGCTGAAGAGAAACTGGCGCTTCGGAATCGCATTATTGGCCTTTTGCTGCGGGACGCGCGGGAGCAAGCCGAAAAGACCAAGCGCGACTGCGCAGTGGCACTAGGGGTCTCTACCGGCACTATCACAGCATACGAGGAGGGACGCAAGTCCATCTCTCTGCCAGAGTTGGAGGTGCTCTCCTACGTGCTCGACGTGCCGGTGTCGCACTTCTGGAAAAAACGCGACCCAGAAGACCTGGAGCCCGGCGAAGAGCCACCGTTACAGGAGGTATTGGCCTTGCGCCACCGCATCGTCGGCGCGCTGCTGCGCCAAGCCCGTCTGGCAGCCGATATCTCTCGTAAGGAGTTGGCCGAGTTGCTGGGTTGTTCGGTCGGCAGAATTACGTCCTACGAATTCGGGAGGCTGCCGATCCCACTGGCGGAATTGGAGCTAATGGCGCAGCACGTGCGCTTGCCCCTGGAACACTTTCTCGACGAGCAAGAAGGACCAGTGGGCGAGTGGAACCGCCAGCAAGAAGCCTTCCGCCAGTTCTGCGAACTCCCTAGAGAAATGCAAGAGTTCGTCGCCAGACCGGTCAACGTCAAATACCTGGAGGTCGCAGTCAAGCTATCGCAAATGCCCGTCGGTGGGTTGCGTGCCATCGCTGAGGGATTACTGGAAATCACCTATTAGCTGCGGATTTCAATCGGAGGTGTTTGCCAATGGGAGAAACGACGACTGCACAAGAGTTGAAAAAGGAAGGACTCCGGCTGTTCCACGAAGGCCTGTACGACGAGGCGGCCGCCAAGTTCGAACAGGCCAAGGGGATGTTCACCACCGAGGAGAACGACCTCGAGGCCACCGAGATGGTGAACAACCTGGGTGTGATCTATCGCGCGCAGGATAAATGGGATCAGGCGATCGCAGCCTTGGAGGAAGCCAAGGCCGCGTTCGCAAAACTGGGCGATCGCAACCGCGAGGCCCAGACGCTGGGCAACCTGGGAGGGCTTTACGCCGAGAAGCGGGAGCGTGATAAGGCGAAAGAGTGTCTGCGCCAGGCGGCCGACATCTTTGCCGAGATAGGCGATAAAGATCGCCAGGGAGAAACGCTGGTCGCGCTGGCGGAGCAGCAGATGAAGACGGGAGGGCGCGAGGCAGGCATAGCAACCTACATGGCTGGTGTGCAGTTGCAGCAGAAGCCGACGCTCAAGCAAAAGGCTATGCGTGGCCTTTTCGGTCTCTACACCCGGTTGCTGGGTGGAAAGAAAGCGGCCGGTGACTAGGCCTGTTTCGAGCAAGCCCGAAGCAGCATCTAGCCTCGCAACGTCGCGCCCATTTCTCGTTCCAGCCGGCTGACGATCTTGCCCCGCAGTTTGGCGACCTCCTTGTCGGTCAGCGTGCGGTCGTCTGCCTGATAGACGAGGCGATAGGCCAGACCCTTCTTGCCAGTCCCTATCTGTTTCCCCCGATAAACATCGAACAGGCCCACTGAACGCAATAGCGGTGCGCCGGTCTGCGCGATGATATCGCGCACTTGCACCTCTGGCATCCCCTCGTCCACAATGATAGCCAAGTCCTCGTACACCGGCGGGTGAGCAGAGATGGGCGTCATCGTGCGCGGCGCGCCCCAAGCGGCCAGCAACTCGTCCAGGTCGAACTCTAGCGCGCAGACAGGTTGGTCCAGCAGATCGAAGGCGGCTCGCACCTGCGGGTGCAGCTCACCCAGCACGCCCACCACATTATTCCCGACTGTCACCTGCGCGCAGCGACCCGGATGGAAAGCAGGATGCTTGCCCGGCTCGAAAGCCCCGCTCAGCCCCAGTCCGGTCAGCAGCGCCTCCACGACACCTTTGAGGTCGTAGAACCCCATCGGCGTGCGATCCTGCCCTGCCAGCCACGCCTCGTCCTCGCGCGGGCCGGTCATCACGATGCCCAGGCGGCGCGGCTCGTCGGGCAGTATCCGCTCCTCCATCGGCAGATAGACAGCGCTGATCTCGAAGATGTTCACGCGGTCGATGAAACGCAGATTCTCGCGGGTGGTTCTGAGCAAGGAGGGCAGCAACGTCTGGCGCAGGTAGGCCCGCTCCGCCGACAAGGGGTTGATGATGCGCAGGTAATCGGAGGGAGCAGCCGATGCATCTGCGAGCCACAGTTGCCCCTCCTCCTCCACATCCACCAGTGAGTAGGTGATGACCTCATCCAGTCCGCAGCCGACCAGCAGGTCGCGCACCCGCTCGGCTCCCGCCAAACGCACGTTTGCCCGCTGCGGCGGCATCTCGTCGCTGATGAGTGTCGCGGGGAAGCGGTCGTACCCCCAGACGCGGCCCACTTCCTCGACGAGGTCGATCGGGCGCGTGACGTCGAGGCGGTGAGAGGGAACGGTGACGTCGAGCGTGTCCGACTCGCCGCCCGCAGCCTCGAACTCCAACGCTGTGAGGATGCGCGCGATTTCCTCCACCGGCACCTCAATGCCCAGCATGCGCGAGACGTAGGCCGGATCGAGCGCGATGATCGTCTCTGGCCGGCGGCCCGGGTATGCGTCGCCGATGACGGGCACCACGGTTCCGCCACCGAACTCGGCCATCAGGTGGGCCGCCCGCGCTGCCGCTTTCAGCGTCAGCTCCGGATCGACCCGCCGCCCGAAGCGAGCGCTCGCCTCGGTCGTCAGCCCCAGGTTGCGCGAGGTGCGGCGGATGTTGAGGAAATTGAAATTCGCTGCTTCCAGCAAGATATCCTCGGTCTCGTCAGTGACCTCGCTATCGAGGCCGCCCATCACGCCGCCGATGGCGACCGGCCCGCCGCCGTCGGTGATCAGCAGCACCTCCCGATCGCAGGTGCGCAGCTCGCCATCGAGGGTTATCATCTGCTCGCCGGGCTTGGCGCGGCGCACGATGATGGCGGGCGTGTCCCCGCCGGGTCTGGCGCGCAGGACGTGATAGTCGAAGGCGTGCAGCGGCTGCCCCATCTCCAGCATCACATAGTTGGTGATGTCTACGACGTTGTTGATGGGCCGCACCCTGGCCAAGCGCAGGCGCATTTGCATCCAGAACGGAGATGGACCGATGGTCACACCCTTGATGTAGACTGCCGAGTAACGCGGGCATAGATCGGGATCGGCGATCTCTAGCTCGATGAATTTCGGCATCGGTGCGATCTCCGCCGGATGCTGCTCCAGCACCTCCATCACGTCCCGCTTGAGCTCCATGCCGAGCAGGGCGGCCACCTCGCGCGCGATGCCATAGACCGACTGCAGATGGCCGAACGGTCCCTTGATGTCGAACTCCAGCACAGCGTCACCCATGTACTCGGCTAGCGACGTGCCCACCGGCGCATCGTCGGCCAGGTACATGATGTCCACGTGCTCGTCGGAAAGCCCCAGCTCTTTCTCCGAACAGACCATCGCCCGTGATTCGACGCCGCGGATCTTGGTCTTCTTCAGCTTGCGGACGACCTTGCCTTCGGCGTGGCCGTCGTAGAGCTGGGCACCCTCCATCGCAAGAGCCACCTTGAGGTGCAAGTCGCTCTGCCCCCGCATCTCCAAGAGGCTGGGCGCCCCGGTGACGACGATCTCCGACTGCAGGCCGCCGTATTCGACCTCGGCCAGCACCAGCCGGTCTGCATCTGGGTGTGGTCGTACAGCATGCAGCTCGCCGACGACGATCTTTTCCGGGTCCCACTCTAGCTCGGCACCCGGCAGGCCGATGTATTCTATGCTCTCCACCTCCAACCCGGCCAGTGTCAGCCGCCTGGCCAGTTCGGGAATGGGGACGGTGATGTCAACGTAATCTCTGAGCCAGGATAAGGGTACGTGCATCTTACTTCCTCCTAGAGTCAAGGGATTGTCAGTGTTTCCAAGATGACAGAGTCGCCTGTTGGCGCGCCGGATGAGTCTACCACTGCGTCTCGGCCCGGTCCACTCGCATATAAACCTACCTGCACAGTGTACATGCCGGGTGGCAAGGGCGCCTCGAACTCCACCGGGTGGAAATCTACGACGGTCTCGCCCACTGTCCACTCGCTGGTGGGGTAGGTCCACAACGCCGGGACGCCGTCGTGTTGAGCGATCAATTGGCCGTTTGCATCCATCACGTGCACGAAAACCTTGCGCATCTCGGACATCGGCTGGGTAGCTTGCCAATACAGGTATACCCCCAGCCGCTGGCGGCGTTCGTATCTCGGCTCGTCGTCGCTGAGATATGTTTCGTAGCCGGTTAGTGTGATGCCGTTTGCCCAGGATGCGTCCAACGGTTGCGGAGTCTCGTCTCCCAACACCCGATAGACTGCATACTTGTGGTTCTCTTCTACGTACAAGGGGGCCAGGCCCTCCGGGCGGCTTTCGGGCCAGAGCAAGAACTCAAAGTCAGGGTACAAGAATCCGCCAGTGTCACGATCGTAGATCAAGAACCGGCAGCCGCGCTGCTGGAGTAGATCTAAGAGGGCACTGTACGAAGACAGCTTGGGGGCGATGGCCGATGCTTGCTGGAAACGGCTCTTCCACATGTCAGCCACATCGTGATAACGCACATGGGTGCTGTATACCTCGTCTGCAGACTGCATCCCTGCCGCGTGCAGTGTGTTGCTCACTGCAAGTGTCCCCGTGTCCTGTGGGTTGCTCTTCATGAATCGCAGAGGATAGCCAACGCTCCAGACGGTCAACAGGATCATCACTGGTGTTCGCAGGGGGATCGCCCGCCACCGGGTTGCGATCTTGGCGGGCAGGATCGACCACAGAAAGTAAACCATAGCGAACACCAGCAGGGGCATCAGGGTGATCAAGAATCGCTTGTCCAACCGGATGAGCGAGAGCAGTGCCACGTTTCCGACAACGTATAGGCCCAAGAAGACGCGGGCGGAGCGTCGAAGGGTAGTGGGAGCCAGTACTGTGAAGAGCAACCCGGCCTGCATCAGCATCGCGAAAGGTGCATCCAGAATCACCGCCTTCTCGGTCACCCAAAAGTCGCGGACCGTCTCCAGCCAGTGCGTGACCAATTCCCTCGAATAGGCACGAACGACCTCCCACAAGGATATGTCCATCGGCACAGCATTCCAATCGAAAATGTAGTCACCGCCTCCGGAGACGTGAAACCAGAGATTGTGCGCCTGCGTGTTGTAGAATGGGTTCCCCTTGATAATAGCGCTGGGAATCAACTGGAGAGCTGCTCCCACCGCTGCTCCGAGCAAGTATGGGAGGGGTGACAGCCACCATCTGAGCGCTCCCTGCTCCCGCTTCAATTGAGGCCGTCTTGTCCATGCTGCCCCAAGTATATACGCGGCACACAATATGATGGTCAGCGAGGCGGTGTAGCGGATCAGGTAACTGAGGCCCGCGAGCAGCCCAGCCCAGAAGACCATACGCCGGTGTCGTTCTGCTGCGAACAATACAGCGAGCGAACAGATCTCAACGCCCGCTGCCAGCATATCCGTGCTATCCAGGCTAGCGAAGAAGAGATAGTGGGCAGTGCAGGCTAGAATGACCTGGGTGAACAGAGCCACCGTCCAGTTCCCTGCCATCCGCTGGATAAGGAAGAAGGTTCCCAGCAGGCCCAGGAATCCACCAGCGATGGAAAGCGTGAAGGCTGTGCTCAACACGTCGATCCCCAATGCCACGCCCAACCGCAGCAGTAGCGGATATCCCAGTGGATAGAGCCCGTACACCCATTGCCACTCGGCCAGGCGGTGCAGGTCAAACTGGGCAGCTCGTTCCGCCCACGCGGGGAAGTCAGGATAGCGGACAGTGACTTGACCGGCGACACGCCGGATCTCCACGACAACAAAGGTCAAGGCAATCAACCACGGCACGATGGATTTTGCCCGGCGAAGCCACGCCTTATGCATTCGAGTAGTGATACTGACCAGCATACCGTTTCAGAACTGCCTCAAGAACCGCAGGTCGTTCCCGTAGAACAAGCGGATGTCGTCAATGTCGTACTTGAGCATCGCCGGACGCTCGACCCCCAGCCCGAAGGCAAAGCCGCTCCATTCTTCAGGATTGTAGCCGCCGTTCTGCAACACGACCGGGTGCACCATCCCGGCCCCACAGATCTCCAGCCAACCACTGTGCCTGCACACTCGGCAGCCCTCCCCACGACACAGGATGCAGTCCATGTCGGCCTCGATGCTGGGCTCGGTGAACGGGAAGTAGGAACTCCGGATGCGGATGCGGCGCTCAGGGCCATAGAGCCGCCGCGCGAACTCGGTGAGTGTGCCGATCAGGTCGGTCATGCGGATGCCGTGGCCCACGGCCAGGCCCTCCACCTGGTAAAACTGATGCTCGGAGCGGGCGGTGATCTGCTCGTAGCGGTAGCACTTGCCGGGCAGAATGACGCGGATGGGATCGGGGTGCCGTTCGCGCATCACGCGGATCTGCCCTGGCGAGGTGTGCGTGCGTAGCAACACTTGATCGCTGATCCAGAAGGTATCCCACATATCGCGGGCTGGGTGGTGGGGCGGCATGTTCAGCAATCCAAAGTTCATCTCATCTGTCTCCACATCGGGAGACTCATAGACCTGGAAGCCCATCTCGGCAAAGATAGCATAGATCTGGCGCAGCGTCTGCGTGGTGATGTGAAGGTGTCCTGGCCCAACGGGACGACCGGGCAGCGTAACGTCTACTGCCCCTGATTCCAGCTCCCGTGTCATCTCCGACCGGCGCAGCGCCTCGGCCCGCGCTTCGTAGGCAGCCTCGAGAGCCACCTTGACTTTGTTGGCAGCCTGGCCAAAGGCGGGGCGATCCTCCTTAGACAATTGCCCGACAGAGTGCAACATCTGAGTCAAAGTTCCTTTCTTGCTCAGATAGCGTCTGTTCCACTCTGACAGAGCCTCGCTGTGCTCTACTGCCTCAAGAGCTGCGAGAGCCTCCTCCTCCAATTGCTTCACTTGATCAAGCATTCGCATACCTCCTACCCTTACCCTGACTCAGCCAAACGAAAACGCCCTCGTCCCTGGGGACGAGAGCGCACACTCCCGCGGTACCACCCCGCTTGGCTCCATCCAGATACGTGAAGCCCTCTCATTCTACCGACGGCGCTCATTTCTTCATGCACCTCAGTTCTCGAACGCGATCGGCTGCCCCGTTAACGCTGGACCTGCGGAGCCCCCTACTCGGGTCGATGCCCGTTCGGAGGTCGGCTCGTGAGCGAACTTCGGTGGGCTTCTTCTGGGCAAGGCTTCCAGTCCACGACCTTACCTCCCTGGCAGTTTCCCCCGCCTAATCTTCTCCGTCAAAGCCTTTGTGGCCCGCATTATGCCGCAAAAGCCCTCGTTTGTCAAGCCACCTGTATCCTGTGTCAGGACAAGTTGAAAAGTGGACTATTTAAGGCTGAAAAGTGGACTGTCTCCAGTTGAAAAGTGGACAGTTCATGGTAGGCTTGTTCCCACTCAATCCAAGAAGAGGAGGAACAAGATGCAACAGTTGCACAGACGATTCACCAACGAGCAAGTGAAAGTGCTGTTCCGCGGATACTGCCAAGGCGTACTGACAAGGGCCGAGATTCAGGAGATGTTGGGCATCGGCAAGAGTCGGTTCTTTGTCCTGCTCAAAGAGTATCGCAGGGACGCTGAAGACTTCTCCATTGCTTACGGAAGGCACTCGCCTGGCAAATTGTCCGCCGCTCTAGCAGCCTGTCGGAGAGAGGACTTCTCTCCGAACACAATTGGCGGTAAAATTGCGGTCATTGAACACGTCTAAAACTCTTGGCAAGGGGTGACGTTTATGGCCCGCAAATTCAAAACGGTT
>Ga0315545_1004816_pt1 | contig 11016 bp, 10 predicted proteins | sample SalMarSW160210MG_FD_203096 | JGI IMG/M metagenome (GOLD analysis project Ga0315545, IMG submission 203096) | Salt marsh sediment microbial communities from the Plum Island Ecosystem LTER, Massachusetts, United States - Salt Marsh Sediment SW1602-10 ...
CCTGACAAATATTTCCTGTAGCTTTAAGGAGAACCTCGACCATTCTTTCCATTTCTGGAGTTGGTTTAACCTGATAAATTAACATCTCCTCTACGGTTCTTTGGCCATAATCGATGATATCGTCAATAGCCCGGGAAAGGGCAAAAATATCCTCTCGATCAATGGGAGTGACGAAGGTAGCATTTAGCTCATTGATAAGATTAAGACGTAAATCATCAGCCTCTGTTTCTATTTCCCTTACCCTTCGTCCTTTAGTCGGGGAAGATTCCTTCGTGAACTCTCGTAAAGCTTTCATTCCGGCCAGAGTTTTATCAGCTTGAATGGCAAGTATTTTTAAGAAATCTTTTCTTTTAGGTAGGAAAAAATCCTTTAAACCCATATTTTGCCCCTATTCTAAAGTAGCTATCTTAGCCAGTAAATAAGTAAATAGATTGATGCCGCTATTAAACCTGCTCCTGGTAAGGTAAGGAGCCAGCCAATAACGATTCCTTTAATCACATCCCATCTTACCGCTTTGGGTCTATCAGCTGCTCCTGCCCCCATCACGGAGGAATTAACTATCTGGGTGGTGCTGACCGGAAAACCCGTTAAGGAAGATAGGTAGATAACAAGACTGGCGGCAACTTGAGCTCCAAACCCATGCACAGGGCGTATCTTATAAAGTTTAGCTCCCAGAGTCCTCATAATCCTCCAGCCACCACGAGAGACTCCCAAAGAGATACTAACCGCACAGACAGCTACTACCCAGAAAGGAATAGTAAAGGTATTTTGGGAAGGAGGACAAATTTTAAGAATCATCAACGACATCACTATAATACCCATCGTCTTGGGAGCATCGTTACTGGCATGACTTAAACCCAGAAAAATCGAAGATAATATCTGCGAGCGTCTAAAAAGCTTATTCACCTTAGGAGAAGCTCCCCTGCTTAAGAAAAATACCAGTTTGGTAAGAATAAACCCCAAAAACAAACCAATAAGAGGAGAAATGAACAAAACAATGAGAATGATAATAATATTAACCCGATGAATGACTTGCCACATTTTTCCTCCCAGAACAAATATCTCAATAAGAGCTGCTCCCAACAAACCACCTACCAGAGCTTGAGAAGAACTAGAAGGAAGAGCCCACCACCAGGTGATAAGATTCCATAAAATGGCTCCGGCAAGAGCAGCAAAAATAACCCAAATACTAATTAGGGCCGGATTAAGAATTCCCTCTCCTATAGTCCTTGCCACTCCTTTTCCTACAAAAAGAGCACCAAAGAATTCAGAAACGGTTCCTAAGATGAGAGCGTAACGAGAACTAAGAGCATGTGAGGAAATCATCGTGGCCAGAACATTACAGCCATCGTGAAAACCATTAGTAAAGACAAAAAATAGAGCTACAACTATTACTGCAGCAGCTAAAACATATTCCATTTTTTTCTCTTTGACAAAGAAGTATTTCAGCATTGCGCATTTGATCACGCTTATCTTATTGGAAAAGTGTTAGTCCAAATATAATTAACGCAGGATAAAAAATCAAAAAATGTCTCAGAACAATTCTTCCTGCTTCTGGTAGCTTCGCTCCGGCATCTTTCGATGCCGGTGACACCTTCAGTCCAACAAGTATATAAATTCCTATGTTTGCACAAGAGCAAAAGTACCAATCTTTCTCGTTATTCTGTTCCTGGCACGTCACGCGTTGTGGTATGCACTGCTATTATATTGTCAACCGGGATATCTGACTGCAAATTATGAGAGGGAGACAAGATAAACCCTCCGTCCTCCCCTAAGATATTTATTCGTGATCTCACGATTTTTCTTATCTCCTCCGGAGTTCGAAAGGGTAGTTCTTTTTGTACATCTATGGAACCATGAAAACATATATCCCCGCCAAACTCTCTTTTAAGTTCTTCAGGATCCATACCCTTAGCCTGGATTTGAATGGGGTTTAATATATCAAGGCCCATTTCGATAAAATCCGGAATTAGTTCCCTTACTCCCCCACACGAGTGAAGCATAGTCTTCAAATTAAATTTTTTAGCTAAATCAATCAGACATTGAAGAGCCGGTTTAAAGAATCTGCGAAACATGGATGGGCTCAGAAGAAGTCCATTTTCGCTGCCAAAATCATCTCCTAACATAAATATGTCTATTTCTTTAGCCGAGGCTTCGAAAATTCGCCGATTATGTTCAAGGTGAAACTCCAATAATTTCGCTACCAAAGCTTCTACTAACTTTGGGTTCAATGCTAGATCCATCAGTAATTTATCCATCCCTCTAAGATACATAGCTAACTTAAATACGCTGGCCCGTGTGGTTAATCTATCGCCAGTTAAGATTATGGCCAGATCTTCACACTTCTTACATTGTCGGGAAATTGACTGATAGTCAAAGTCCTCTACACTGGGCCAGGCATAATTTTCAATTTCCTTCACGCTGCTTGCATCTCTTAGGGGTGACTCAATCATTTCCAGGTAACTTCCTTTGCCCCAGTTGACTTTTTTTCGCCTTACTCCCCAGATATCAACTAAAGTTCCATCGGGAAGTTTCCTATGCAGGCTTCCATCAGGCTGCTCTTTAAACTCCGAGCTAGTGTAAGAGGGCTTTACATAACGTAGGTCTACTTCTAACCTGTTTAAAAGATCATTTTCTTTCTCAATTCCGAATTTTTTCAGGAGGGTCTCGTTAACTTCAGGAACTGCCCAATAGTCAACAGGTACCCTGTCTGGACTCCTATGAGCTATAGCGGCAAATACTCTCTCTTTAGAATTCATGGTCTGCTTCTCCCTTGAGGTTATCTTTCCTTGTGGGCTTCCTTGGTTGACTCCTATAGTTCACGAGACTCTACTCGTTACTGATGTAACACTATCTTGTATTGACAGGCATTATTAAAGATAATTTGATTTCAAGACATTTTTGACGGATTCCATACCCCTGGAGAGTATATTATCGACATTTCTTTCTGTGAATTCTGGACTACCAGAAATCTCTAAGGTTAGAACTCCTTTGTAGTCAATGGAGGCAAGATCTTTCATAAATTGTGCCCAGTCGATGATGCCTTGACCGGGTAGCCAATGTCGGTCCTTCTTTCCATCTGTATCTTGAATATGGAGGGCGATTAAATTCATGCCGCACTCCAAAACATTCTTTGAAAGATCCACATCTTCTTTTCCCACAAAACTATGTCCAGTGTCCAAGCACAAGCCTAGGTAAGGGTTATTTATATTTGAAACTAATTTACTCAATTGTGATACGTCAGTCCCAAAACTCCATCCCCCAATATTGGGTAGGTTCTCGACGGCGAGCTTTATTTCTAATTCTTCTGCCAAAGTTGCTAACGTACAAAGAGAATCTTTCGTTTTATTTATTGCTTTGAGATAGCTTTGATCATCACCGGATATTTCAGTAGAACAGGGATGGATAATTACTATCTCTCCTTCTATTTCTGAGCAGGATTCCATTGATTTTTTTATAAGGTCTAGAGAATTTTTTCTTTCCTGCTCATCTAACGAAGCAATATTGACCTCTGAAAAGGGAGCATGTAATGAATGTACCTTAAGATGAAGGCTATTCAACAAAACTTTCACTGCTGAGATATCAGGAGAAATTGTGGGGTCTAAGTGTGTCTTATCTGCCCATATCTCTACATTAGAATAACCGGCTTTTACAATATCCCTTAATACTTCTCTTAACGGTCTCCAGAAGTACACCCAGGTAGAGATACCGATGCGGGATAAATCCATCACTTATGGCGGTGCCAACCTCCTATCTTTTCCTCGACTATTTAACGGATTTGACAGTCCCATTCTTACATCTTTCTTTTCTTCTTTCTAAATGGGCTGCCCCGTGCCGGTGAACAACAAAGACGGGCAGCCCATTTGTCTACCTATCTACTTCTCTGCTATGATCTTGTTTACCTCCTCAGCCATCATGTCGAGGGACTTCTTGGCCGGCATCTTATCATAGAGAGTCCTTTGCACCGCACGGATGAGAGCATCTCCAATTTCCCCGACGTTTTCATGTACGAGCTGCGGCCGTGCGTATTTTATGTCTTCTTGCCAAGCGTCTCTACCAATGATATTCCTCATCTGTGGCGTATCGAGTACCCATATCCTCGGCAGCATCCATCCGGCGCGCTCTTGCCAGGTTCCAGGATCAGCGGTAATGTGATTTAAAATCTTCATCGATTCCAGCTTATTTTTTGAGAATGAGTTGACGCAGTAAGCCCACATGGTCATGTCAACAGATTTTTTACCGTTTATACCTGGACCAGGCACGATATCGTAGTGGTTCACAAAATCGGGGTTATACGTTGCCATAACGCTTCTCGCCCAAGCAGCACCTGGAAACATACAGATTGTGCCTTTGGCAACTTCCGGATAAATGTCATCCTGAGCCCTATCGATACTAGCAATATGATGCTTATAGTAAGCATCATACCAGTATTGAAGTGCCGCCACTCCCGGTTCCTCATTCATTGTACACTTAGTCTTATCCTCGCTCAAGTAATCACCCCCTAGGGCGTTCATAAGGGGGCCAAGATACAGCGCATACCAAGCCCAGTATAATCGGAAAGGAAAGTGCACTGCTTCTCTGGTCATAAATCCCTTTGCATCGATTCTGACCAACTTCTTTCCCACCGTAACGACCTCGTCCCAGGTTCTGGGATAATCCTTCTTTGGATCTAGGCCGCTGTCTTTGAAGGCAGTGGTGTTGATGAGCAGAGAATAGATATTGAGCTCCCTGGGTACTGCATATAGTTTACCCTTCCTCATAAAGGGGTCCAAACTGTTAGGCAGCCAGGTAACTTTATATGCCTGCAAGTCCTTAAATCCAAATGCCTTTGGGTCTAGAGGCTCGATAAATCCCTTAGGATAAAACTGGGGCATGTAACGATCTGAGATATTGTATATATCAGGACCTCCCCTACCTGCTAAGGCGACGGCTATTTTTTCGTCAAACTTTACAACAGTCATCGCTTCTTGTTCTGCCTTCACGTCAGGATTGAATTTCTCGTAATCTCTAAGTAATATGTCCAGGGCCTCTTGAGCTCCCGGAGTAGTCTGTACCCAAATCGTTATTTTTGTCTTTTCCTGGGTGAGCCCTGGCACAGAGGTTAATGCAAGAACCCACACTCCCAGCATCAATACAATCCAATGTAGCCTCATAGTTAATCCTCCTTTTTATAGTTCTCACAGAGAGTTAACAGCACGAAAAGTGATAGATAAATACATGTCACCTCCTCTCTCATGCTAAATTATTAACTCCCCATGGTAATTTCTGCAACCCCAAACAAACCCTTTTGCAAAGCCACCTTTAACTACCAAATCACTCATCTTCACAGCCACAAATCCTTGAACAACTTAAATATTATTGCTTTAATCCAGACATTACCATTGCCCTAATCAACAACTTTTGGGAAAACAGTAACATGATTATGACAGGCAAGATTGATAAAAGAGCCATTGCTATTAGCTGATTATAAACAATGACAAATTCCTCGAAAAACATTAACAATCCCACCGGCATCGGCCTCAAGTTATCCTTACTTACGATAACAAACGGGTATATGAAACTACCCCAGCTTCCTACAAACACATAAATAATAAGCGCTGCCAGAGCCGGTTTAGACATCGGCAGAACAATCCTAAAAAAGATGCCGAATTCAGAACACCCATCGATTTTTGCAGCATCGATATACTCATTAGGAATAGTAGAAAAGAATTGGCGCATTAGGAAAGTGGCAAAAGTACTGAGAGAAACCGGAATAATAAGACCGCGATACGTATCGAGCCATCCAAGTTTTCTAACAAGAATGTAAAGAGGAATCAGCGTAACCTGCACAGGTAGGAACGCTGTAGACAATATCAGTATAAATACAGCCTCTCTCCCAGGATATCTGAGCTTGGTAAGACTATAACCTGCAAGGGAACAGAAGAAAACTGAAGATAGGGTAACAACCACAGCAATAAAAATGCTGTTCAAGAAATAGCGGGTAAAGTTACCTTTGATAAAAGGCTCAATGAAGTTCTCAAGGCTTACCTCCGAGGGTATCCATTGCATGGGAAAGGAAAATACGTCTTTCAGTAATTTTAGAGACGAAGAAACACTGTATGCCAAAGGTAAAAGAAAAAATATCGCAATTACTGTAACGATAATGTAAAGCAAAGATATTTGGACGTGGTGTCTGTCCTTCAAGATAAATCTCCCCATTCTCCTACTCTTCTCGCTGTTAATGATAATTGATCGTTATTGATAGTATTCTGTTTTAAAGATTCTAAGTTGTATTAGAGAAAAGGCTAGAACGAAAGCAAATAGTACTACAGCTATGGCCGAGGCTCGTCCCATTCTATAAAAACGAAGTCCTGTATCGTACATGAGTACACCCAAGATTCTTGTACTATTACCTGGTCCTCCTCCTGTCATGATAATGAAAGCATCTACTGCCTGGAAGAGCCTTATTATTGACAATAATATCACAAACACAAAGGCTGGTTTCAATAACGGTAAAGTTATGTGGAGAAATCGACGTAGAAAATTGGCTCCATCAATCTCTGCCACTTCGTAATACTCCTTGGGAATCACGAGTAAACCAGCCACCAGGAAAATTGCATAGTAACCAACATCTTTCCAGAAGCTCATAATCACCATAGCGAATAAGGCAAACTTCTGGCTGAACAGCCATCGAATAGGTGATATTCCCGCCAATGAATAAAGTGTTGAGTTTATAACTCCCCGCGGATGGTACATCATGATCCAGATAATAGCCACGGCTGAAATCGGCAGCATAAATGGAGTAAGGTAAGTAACCTGAAAAAAATTCCTGAATCTAAAGGGTCTAGATAGTGTTAAAGCCAGGGCCAGAGCTGCTGGCCATTCCAACAAACAGGTAAGAGTAATATACCAAAAAGTAACCGAGAGTGACTTTCTGAATATGTGGTCGCCGATTAGGTACTGAAAATTTCCCAGTCCAACGAAGCTTGATGTGGAAAGATCATACTTGAAAAAACTTAGATAAAGACAATGCCCCATAGGTAAAATCCTGAATACGACAAAATATAGAAGAGCGGGCATAACAAAAAGCCATCCAAAGAATATCTCCCTCTTTCTACTTCCCGATAGTCTCATTCTCATACCTACCCGTGATCATTATTCGCCTTCTCTTTCACCGCTAAGACTCAATCAGATTTTTTCAAAGAATTAGCACCATTGCCAAAAATTCAAGACTTGCGATCGTCTTTCATACTCACCTCAACAACCTCTCCAATTTTTCTATATTACGTACAGCCTTTCCTTTCATTTTTATGGCGACGTTGACATATAGAGCCTCTATTATGGTGAGTTGGGTTACCCGAGCGGCCATGGCAGCGATACGAAAAATAACCTCACGAAAAGAAGTAATTAGCTTAACATCGGCAAGCTGAGCCATAGGAGAGTTAATGTAGTTGGTAATGCATACAACAGTGGCACCATTCTGCTTAGCTAACCTAAGAGGTTTGAGAGTATCTTCAGTACTTCCACTATGAGAGACTCCCACTGCAACATCTCGTTTGGTTAAAGATAGAGCTAGTCCTATTTGAAGATGCGGGTCTCCAGAAAATACGCAGGGAACGCCTAAATAGAGAAAACGATGATAAGCTTCTTCGGCTACTGGAGCTGAAGTACCCACTCCGCAAAATAAAACCTTTTTGGCATTAACTAGAGCCTTTATTGCTTTCTCCATTTCCTTACGATCCAGTATTTTCAAAGAATCGGCTAGTCCCTCGATATTAGCATGGAAAACCTTTTCTGTAATTGTAGCTGAGCCATCCTTTGGTTTTATATCTTGATGAATATACTTTACGTCGGGAACTAAGTCCTGTGCTAAAGAAATTTTTAACTCACTATACCCGTTATGACCAATAGACCGACAAAATCTTACCACAGTTGATTTTGCCACACCGCTCCTTCTAGCAACTTCTCCTATGGGAAGATATACGACCTTTTGAGGCTGCTTTAAGATTAGGTCGGCTACCCTTTTTTCTGCGGAGAACAAAGAAGGATATATTGAGCGAATCCTCGTTAATAGTGTGCCTTCTTTTCCCTGTGGACTGGTGGTTTTACTTAAGGGTATCCTAGACATAGAACTGAATTCTTTCAAAAAAGATATAGAAGGAACTTAGTTCTATTATAAACAATTTTTAAAAAGTGTCAAGGGGGTCTGCCTTGACTTCTCTACATTTATGTGATAGTGTAGGAAATGAAGATTTATTCCGCGACGACAATTGGCAGTCTTTTTTTTGAGAGAAAGAGAACAAAGATGCCCAAAATCGAAATTGACGCTAAGAGATGCAAGGGATGCGGTTTCTGTGTCAAGTTCTGCCCCAAAAACTTAATCCAGCTTGATTCTAATTTCAATGACAAAGGCTACCATCCGGCAGTCTTTAAAAATCCAGGAGATTGTACTGGATGTGGCTTGTGTGCACTCGTCTGTCCGGATGTGAGTATTACTGTCTATAAATAGGATAGCCAATGATCCATTACCTTAAAGGGATCCTCGAGTATAAATCTCCTGCCTTTATCATTGTGGACGTAGGAGGAGTGGGATACGAAATTAATATACCCTTATCTAGCTTCGATCTCCTTCCTTCAGAAGGAAAAGAAATAAAGATAAATACCTATCTACATTGGCGAGAGAATGGACTTACCCTGTATGGTTTTGTTACCCAGGAGGAGAGAGACTTCTTCGGCCTCCTCATCTCGATTTCTAAAATAGGTCCTAAGTCGGCTTTGCGAATTGTCTCCAGGATTTCACCTTCCGAGTTTAAGAGGGCCATAAAAAAGGGAGATTTAACCACCTTAACTCATATTCCCGGCATAGGAGGTAAGACTGCCCAAAGGTTAATTCTAGAATTGAAAGAAAGAGTTGAAGAAGAGGAGATGGTGGAGCCGGGCAAAGAAACCATAACCAAGGATACCCTGTCCGCGCTGATTTCCCTGGGATATACCCGAAAAGAAGCCGAAAAGGCGGTAAAAGAAGCTCTAAGATCAACTGAGGAAGGAGTAGATTTAGCCGGATTAATCCGGGAAGCTCTAAGGCATATATAACAAGAGTCAGGGATCAGAATGAGAGAAACGATTTCGCGCTTTACTGATGATTAAAATAGCATGGGGATGCCTTCGAAAAGACACTATAAATCCAGCCTGGTGAGATTAAAGGGAAGACAATGGAAGAAGGGATCAGTATCCCTATTCTGCAGGAAGAAGAAAGTGGATTTGAACTTATCCTTCGTCCCCAGAAGATGGTCGAGTTCGTTGGACAGAATAGAATAAAGGAAAATCTGGGGATTTTCATCCAGGCGGCAAAACAGCGAGGTGACGCTCTAGACCACACCCTCCTTTACGGACCTCCCGGCCTGGGAAAAACCACCCTGGCTTATATCATTGCCAACGAGATGGAAGGGGGGATCCAATCTATAAGTGGTTCAGCTATAGATCGTCCCGGTGATCTAGCTAAGATTCTTACCAATACCGAACTTCAGGATGGAGATGTTCTTTTCATAGATGAAATTCACCGCCTTCCTCCCCAAGTAGAGGAAGTGCTCTATTCAGCTATGGAGGACTTCAAAGTAGATATAATTTTAGGAAAAGGGGCCCGTACCAGGTCGGTTAAACTATCTCTTCCTCACTTTACCTTAGTGGGAGCAACCACCAGAGCCGGACTTCTTACCTCCCCTTTACGCAATAGATTCGGAGTAGTGAGCCGGCTGGACTTTTACGGAAAACAGGATCTACATAAGATAGTCCTGAGGTCTGCGGCAATTTTAAAGATAGAGATTGAGCTAAAGGGTGCCCTGGAGATAGCTCGTCGATCGCGAGGTACCCCCAGAATCGCTAATCGGCTTCTTCGCCGGGTAAGAGACTATGCCCAGGTAAAAGGAGAGGGCATTGTAACCGAAAAAATGGCCAATCAGGCTCTGGCTATGCTGGAGGTAGATGGAAAGGGCCTCGACAGCATGGATCGAAAGATTCTGGAGACCATCCTCTATAAATTCAATGGAGGGCCGGTAGGACTGAAAACGTTGGCCATGGTGGTAAATGAGGAGCCTGAAACTATTGAGGAGGTCTACGAGCCTTATCTGGTTCAGGAAGGATTTATTAATCGCACTCCCAAGGGAAGAGTGGCTACCCACCTTCTATATCAATATTTCAAGAAAAGAAAGCAGGAAGAAAGACAAACAGAGTTACCTTTGTAGACCACGGGTCATTTTGCTGGATGTCGCTTTTAATAACCTTTTTCTCCTGTACCCAAGGACAATCCTGAAGGTTAAAAAATAAGTTACGAGTGTCGTACCGGTGGCTAAAAGGAAGCTTCCCACTAAAAGCGATCGACTTAAGTTTAGTAGATTTTCTAACCTGAAAAGACTCCAGGAAAAAGGCAAGGGAGTAGTTTTCAAAACTAGCTGACCAATTTTATATTCAAAGGCGTATATAAAGGGTGTGGTGAAAGGATTGGCAACGAAAGTACCCAGAATAGCGGAGAATTTATTTGCCCTTAAAAGGACTGCCGTAGGTAAGGAAAAGAGTATAGCAAATCCAAAGGTAGGAATGATTCCCCAAAAAACACCAATGGCCACTCCTCGGGCTATTCTTTTCGGAGAATCTTCGACTCGCACCAGTTTCTTGATGAGCGTTTTAAGACCAGATAAAGAAAACCACCTTTTGGCCCTCATTTTTTCTTCCTCTATATTCAAAACCGTACTCTAGGTTGATTCTTATTTTTATCGTCCTCTTTTTTGCAGTCATTCTTTAGGATAGTCTAATTATAGCCAGCTCACGAATCAAAGTCAAGATAATCAAGCGGAATTCTTCCCCTCGATACGCGTATGAATCTCCTGAATTATTTGTAAAGTAGTGGTTGGAGCTAATTATTATACCATGAATGAAGAATTTGTAAAACCATGAAATCAACAAAGGCAGTCTAGCTAAAAATTGACAGAGCGTATCGAAGCTGATATAATCCCTTTGTTGAATTTCGTCTGATGGTTCAAA
>Ga0315545_1004818_pt1 | contig 11016 bp, 3 predicted proteins | sample SalMarSW160210MG_FD_203096 | JGI IMG/M metagenome (GOLD analysis project Ga0315545, IMG submission 203096) | Salt marsh sediment microbial communities from the Plum Island Ecosystem LTER, Massachusetts, United States - Salt Marsh Sediment SW1602-10 ...
AAGCAGGGTTCACGCTTTTCTATGAAGGCGACAGAGGGGGCGCAACAGGTATTTACCGGGCAGACTATGACCGTTTTCACCGGCGTGTCGGGGATGAAAACAAAATCAATGTACCGCCTTCAAATACGAGAAACCCGCAGGTCTTCATCCGCGGCGAGGACCTCGTGGTTTTCTACATAGACAGCAGAGACGGAAATGACCGTCTGTACTATTCGTGGACCGGAGACGCCTTCGGAAAGGAACGGTTTCAGTCAGGAAGCACATGGGAGGAAGCGGGCCCGATCGGCGGGTCCGGAAGGGACATTCTGCACTACAATCCTGTAGAAAAAGACGGTTCGGTGTACGTTTTCTGGGTCGATGAAAGAGGAATCGCGTTTGTTGGCCCCGATGCCACTGTGCCGCCGATACGTCTTTTACCGCTGAAGAGCAGATACATCGGAAAAAGCGGCACTGTCGTCAGATGGAAAGAGCTTAATGATTCGTCGGGACTTGAAGGGTATGCCTATTCCTTCAACAGGGAAGAGCAAGCCGAACCGGAGATCATCAATCTCTCGCCCGGGAGTGTACAGATCAACTTGTCGACCGGAGATGAAGGTCCTGTGTATTTTCATCTCAGGGCAAAAGACAGGGCAGGTAACTTCTCCGATACGGTGACGGTTTCCTTCACCGCAGATCTCACCCCGCCTCATGCCACGAGCATAATCCCGCTCGAACTCGATGCTGAGGATTTCTACGCAGAAAACTCCCCGTTGTTTCGGTGGGAGAAGACGAAGCAGGATGTCGCAGGGTACAACTACAGCATGACAAAGAAGAAGGTGACTCTCGTGCGGCCAAGGGTCCGCACCACGGCGAATAAAGTTCAATACAGGTCTGTGGAAGAGGGAACGTGGTATTTTAACGTAGCAGCAGTCGACAGGGCGGGAAACGTGGGGCCCACATCTCACTTCCGGTTTAAACTCAATCCCATATCTCGGGAACCTGATGAGCAGAAAACCGTGAAACTGGCACCGCCCTGGATCCTCAGCCGGGAAACTTTTGAAGTCAATCCTGTGCTGAACATTTCTCTCTATGTTGTTCTCGGCGGCCTTCTCTTTATTACATTTTTTGTGACCATGGACATCATATTGAAAAAACTTTCCGTGCAGGGAGGAGGAACCATGGAAGGAAATACAAACGAGACAGGAATTCGCAAGAAACGCTTCGGTCTTCGATTCAAGTTCAGTTTCCTCATAGTCGCATTGATTTTGATACTGACGATTGGGATAAGCGGCGTTTTGAGTTACGTGAGTACCGAGAACCAGAAACGGGCTCTGGCCGACCAGATGATGGACAAGGCCAGGCTTTCGCTGGAGAACATGACCAATGTTGCGAGGGAGGGGATCCTGAACAACGACGAGCTCCTCCTTTTGTCAGTGATTACGAAAACAATGGAAAACAAAGACATTCAATACAGCATTATACTGGACACAGAGAACAGGGTGATTGCCCACTCGGACATAAACGAAAGAGGACAAGTGCATGAAAGCGATCTCCTGAAGAGCGCTGCTCAAGAGAAAACAACAATGGTCGACCCCCCATACAGCCCTGATGACCTCGCTCAGCTCTATGTGCTTGTAAAACCTGTCGTTTTTTCCGATACAGTTCTCGGAACTGTGGAGATCGGATATTCCACGGAAAGCATCTTCCGGACAATAGAGGCAGCACGAAAAGAGAACCTGTTCAGTGCTATGGTTGTCACCGCGGTCACTATCTGTGTGGGTATACTTGGTGCAATTCTCATGGCCACCATAACAATAAAGCCGATAAAGGTGCTCGCAAAAGGGGCGAACATTATCGGGCAGGGGAGACTCGACTACAAGATACATATAAAGGCGAGAGATGAAATCGGTTTGCTCTCGGATGAGTTCAACAGAATGACAGAGCGCCTTCTCGAATATCAGAAGAAGATGGAGGAAAAGGCAAAACTCGACGAACAGCTTGAAATCGCCCGAAGCATCCAGCAGGAACTGATCCCTCAGCAGGGGATAGACAACAACCAGATCAGTATCAACGGATTCTACAAGGCCGCGGTGGGTGTCGGGGGTGATTACTACGATTTTCTCGCGATCGATGGGGATAAATATGGAGTCATCATGAGCGACGTCGCAGGCAAAGGGGTTCCTGCATCACTGATGATGATCATGATCCGTACGATATTCAAGTCTCTGGTGAACTCTGGTGTGAGTGAGCCTGCCAGGGTTGTGACCCTGATGAATGAAACGCTCAGTTCCGACATCTCGAGCGATCGATTTGCGACACTGCTTTTCGGGGTATTCGAAGGCAGTACACGGCATTTTCACTACACAAATGCGGGGTACGGCCCCCTCCTGGTGTACAAGCATGACAAGAATCGGTGTTTTCTCTTAAATCCACCCGCGGGTTCTGTTCCCATCGGTGTCATGCCTGATGTACAGTACGAGGAGGAGAACCCCATCGCAATGATGCCCGGTGATTTGATTTTCCTCTTTACAGACGGAGTACACGAGGCCAGGAACGAAAAAGAAGAAGAGTACGGAATGAAGCGGCTTGCGGAAATCATTCCGGGATTCGCAGGGAAGGATTCGAAGGAGATCGCAAATCTCATTATTGATGACGTCACGCGGTTCGTCGGGTCCGCGGAACAGTACGACGACATGACACTCACGGTAATGAAGATCAAGTAAAAATGCATGTATTTGTTTTGAAATTGATATATACTTACACTATACTAATGAAAGCATTGAGAAGGGGAAACAAGGGATGGAAGAGATCACTATCAAAGATTCATTAAAGATCACCCCAATGCAGGTCGGGGGGAGTGGTGATACTATCCAGCTCATACTGAACGGATATCTCGATACCTACAATTCTCCGGAGTTTCAGTCCCATGTGAATTCGCTCATCAATTCCGGGATTCAGAGCATAATCTTTAACTGTAATGGGTTGAACTATATAAGTAGCACGGGGATCGGGGCGTTCACCGCATTTTTGAAACAGATGAAGCAGAAGAAGGGGGATATGACTCTTTTCGGTCTTCAGAAAAAGGTCCTCGATGTGTTTCAACTGCTCGGATTCACGAAATTTTTTAAAATTGCGTATGATTTTGATGGGGCTCTCGCGCTCTTGCGAGGCGAAGAACAGGAAAGGGCTCCTGTAAATCCCGCAAAGGTCGAAAACACACAGATTTTTCCGCTGATCTTTCAGTGCCCGCACTGCGGCAAAAAACTGAAAACCTCAAAGGCGGGAAAGTTCAGGTGTTCCGGCTGCAAGGGAATCATCGCGGTTGATGAGAAGGGACAGGTTGCGTCGGGATAAAGGTGGGCTACGGAGAACCTCAGATGAAGAGCGAGACGATTTTTCTTGAATCCGACCTTGTGAATCTCGCTAAAGCGAGAGATTTTATATCAAAAATGGCGAAGGCATCGGGTGCGGAAGAGTCTGATATCACCAAGATCGAAATATCGTGCGATGAGTGGAGCGCCAACATCATAGAGCACTCGCTTGGAGACAAGGTAGACAAAGGTTTCACCATCGAGTGCCGCAACCTGGACAACAAGTTCATCGTCGTATACGAACACGAAGGGATTCGTTTCAACCCCATAGAACAGGAGCGGGTCGACCTCGACGAGCACTTCGAGGGCTCGCAAGAAAGAGGTTTAGGGCTGTTCATAATGCGTGAAATGATGGACGAGATCCACTACGAATACACGAACAATAGGATGAATAGGCTCACCCTTGTGAAGTACCTCACCAAAGAGCAGGAACCTCCTGTGTAGCCAAAACCGGCAGTGAATGATTTTCCACACGACATATCTTTCGGGAACGCGGGCCTTGTCGGGCGTTCTCAGTAATTCACTTGATGTTGAAGAGAAAAATTAGTACAATTGTGCTACAAGAACAGTTCAAGGGGAATGAAGAATGAAAAGAGAAATGGTGCCAATGGACGGGAACACAGCAGCCGCATATGTTGCACACGCGACAAACGAGGTCATCGCGATATATCCCATTACTCCCTCCTCTTTGATGGGAGAGCTCGCAGACGCCTGGTCTGCGAAGGGAAGAAAGAATATATGGGGAACAATTCCCTCGGTTACAGAAATGCAGTCTGAGGCTGGTGCTTCAGGGGCTGTGCACGGTGCGCTCACCACAGGAGCTCTCACCACAACCTTCACCGCCTCACAGGGCCTTCTTCTCATGGTACCGAACATGTACAAAATTGCAGGTGAGCTCTGTCCCACCGTATTTCATGTAACTGCGCGTTCGGTTGCATGCCAGGCTCTTAGCATATTCGGGGATCACTCCGATGTCATGGCAGTGCGGGCCACGGGGTTTGCGCTGTTGTCTTCATGTTCGATTCAGGAAATCATGGATTTAGCACTCATAGCACAGGCGGCAAGCCTGAAAGCGCGTGTACCGTTCGTGCATTTCTTTGACGGATTCAGGTCTTCTCACGAGATTCAAAAGATCGAACAGCTCTCATACGAAGATATGCGTGCGCTGATAGACGACGAATATGTCATTGCACACAGGATGAGAGGGCTGAATCCTGAAAATCCCCGCATTCGGGGAACCTCACAGAACCCTGATGTGTTTTTCACCGCACGGGAAACGGTAAATAACTATTACGCGGCAGCACCCGGGATCGTGCAGGAATATATGGACCGGTTCGCACAGGTGGTGGGGAGATCCTACCATCTCTTTGACTACGTGGGCGCGCCAGACGCGGACCGGGTTGTCGTTCTCATGGGTACCGGTGCGGAAGCGATGGAAGAGGTCGTTTTGCACGAGGTGAAAAAGGGTGAAAAAGTCGGAGTCATAAAAGTACGGCTTTACCGGCCCTTCAACATCGAAGCGTTCGTCAATGCGCTCCCCACGACAGTCAGGGCGATAGCCGTTCTCGACAGAACAAAGGAGCCTGGGGCTATCGGAGAGCCGATTTATGAGGATATCCGTACTGCAATCGGCGAAAAGATGAGTGAGGGGTCGGTACCGTTTTCCGAATACCCAACAATCGTCGGAGGGCGCTTCGGTCTCGGATCTGCCGAGTTCAACGCAGGCATGGCGAAATCCGTGCTGGAAAACCTCAAGGAAAAAACTCCAAAAAACCACTTTACTGTGGGGATTCACGACGACGTGACCTTTACAAACCTTCCATGGGATGAAAATTATCATTCAGAACCGGAAGGGGTGCACAGCGCATTGTTCTACGGGCTCGGTTCGGACGGCACCGTGGGAGCCAACAAGAACTCGATCAAAATCATTGGAGAGTCCACAGACAACTATGCTCAGGGCTATTTTGTGTATGATTCGAAAAAAGCAGGAGCAGTTACCGTTTCTCACCTCCGTTTCGGGAAAGAGAGAATACGGAGCACCTATCTGGTTTCCAAGGCACGATTTTTGGCCTGTCACAAGTTTTCATTTCTCGAGAAATACGATATGCTCTCGAAACTGGAAGAGGGCGGAATATTTCTATTAAATTCTCCCTATGGAAAAGAGGAGGTATGGGACAAGATACCAGTAGAGGTTCAGGAACAGATACTGCGAAAAAAGGTAAATTTCTACATCATCAATGCGATGAAGATCGCACATGAGCTCGGACTCGGAGCACGCATCAACACGATCATGCAGACGGCATTCTTTCTGATCTCCGGCGTCCTTGACAAGGAGCAGGCAATCAAATTGATCAAGGATGCAATCGTGAAAACCTACGGGAAGAAGGGACAAAACATCGTTGATATGAATATGAAAGCTGTGGATAGGGCCATAGAGAGTATCGAAAAAGTCGATTACCCCGACAAAGCTACGAGCACCCTTCACATGAAACCGTCCGTGCCTGTGGAGGCTCCTGAATTCGTACAGAAAGTCACAGGGCAGATAATTGCGGGAAATGGCGCGAGTATTCCCGTTTCTCTCCTGCCCGACGACGGGACGTACATCACTGGAACGACGACCTATGAGAAGCGCAACGTTGCTGACGAGATTCCTGTATGGAATCCCGATCTGTGTATACAGTGCGGAGAGTGTTCCCTGGTCTGCCCCCATGCAACGATCAGAATCAAGTTTTACGATCCGTCGCACCTCGAAAAAGCACCTTCGGCGTTTAAGTCCGCTGACGGAAGGGCAAAGAAAATGAAGGGGCTCAAATTTTCCGTTCAGGTCGCACCGGAGGATTGCACAGGGTGCGGTGTATGCGCCTATATCTGTCCGGGGGTGAAGAGAGTGGATGGACAAAAGACCGAGGAAAAAGCACTCATGATGCAGCCGCAGATCCCGCTCAGAGAGCAGGAGGTAAAAAACTGGGAGTTCTTCCTCAATCTTCCTGACAGTGATAGTTCTCTCATGTCGAGAACGACGATACTCGGATCTCAGCTTCTCCCTCCCATGTTCGAGTTTTCAGGTGCGTGTGCAGGGTGCGGTGAGACTCCCTACGTGAAGCTCGTGTCACAGCTCTTCGGGGATCGAGCGGTCATTGGAAACGCAACGGGCTGTTCCTCCATCTATGGAGGGAACCTTCCGACAACCCCTTACACGAAGAGAAAAGACGGTAGAGGGCCGGTGTGGTCAAACTCTCTGTTTGAGGATGCAGCGGAGTTTGGTTTTGGCATGAGGCTGACTTCCGATAAACTAAGCGTGCATGCGCTTGAAATCATCGAAAAACTTCTGAAAGAGGAAGGAAGCGGACTCGACGATGAGCTGCTCAAATCGATTCACGATGCCGATCAGACTTCTCCAGAGGGGATAGAAGCGCAGAGGATGCGTGTCGGTGAACTGAAAAAGGCTCTCAAGGGGAAAAGCAGTGAAGAGTTCAAGCTTCTCGCAAGTCTCTCTGATTATCTCATCAAGCGGTCGGTGTGGATTTTTGGCGGAGACGGGTGGGCCTATGACATAGGATACGGTGGGCTTGATCACGTGCTCGCTTCAGGACGGGATGTCAACGCACTCGTTCTTGATACCGAGGTGTACTCCAACACGGGAGGACAGATGTCGAAGTCCACACCTCTTGGCGCGATTGCCAAATTCGCAGAAGCAGGGAAGCCTTTCTCGAAAAAGGACCTCGGGCTTATGGCTTTCACCTACGGAAACGTGTATGTCGCACGGGTCGCTATGGGATACAGCATGAATCAGACAGTAAAGGCATTTAATGAGGCAGACGCCTACGACGGTCCGAGTCTCATTATCGCCTACTCCCACTGCATCGCGCATGGAATCAACATGATGAAAGGGCTGGATGAACAGCGGCTAGCAGTTGAGTCAGGCGCATGGGTTTTGTACAGATTTAATCCCATGCTCGAAAAAGAAGGGAAGAATCCTCTCATTCTCGATTCAAAGGAACCGTCGATCGACATCGAAGACTACATGTATAATGAAATCCGTTTCCGAGCACTGAAGATGACGAATCCGGAGCGCGCGGTCAAGTTCCTTGAGCAGGCCAAAAAGGACGCCAGAAAACGGTATGAGATGTACAAACACCTCGCTTCAATGTAGGATATTCAAGAAATCGCAGATTGCGACCCTGCGGTGGTGTGTACACCATCACTGCAGGGTCTTTTCGTATGGGGAAAATCGTTTGACATTTTATAGGTCAGGCGATAGAGTAAAAATAGATTTCACACGCACGGTGGGGAGGGGAGCATGAACGTCTGGCCGTTTCTGACCATTTTTATATCCCTCATGCTCATTCTGTTTTTTCGGCGAATCGATAAAAGAACGATCAATTTCAACAAATTCAAGCGGTATGCCGAAAAGCTCTCCGTGGATTTCAACGAGTATGTTCAGCAGAAAAAAGAAGATCTCTCAGGAAACCTTCACGATCTTGAAAACGGACTCATGAAGGCAACGCAGATACTCGCACGCATCGAAATGGCGGATGAAAGCATGAAATCGAGTCTCCTGAACATGAAAGGAGAAAAAAGCGAGCTCGACCTCATAAAGCTCGAACTCGAAAAGCTGAAGCGTGTGAAGACAGACGTCACTGAAGAGATACAATCCCTCGTGCAGAATCTTCCTTCCCTGAAGAAGCTCTCGAAACGGATAAAAAAAATGGGGATCGATCTCGCAACTCACGAGAAAGCCATCAGGAATGTGTCACAGTCGGTTCCCGCGATCGAGGAAAAAGTACGTGTGAAAACGCAGCACGCACTTGAGGAGGTAAAACAATCGGTTGTTGATGAAGCTCGAGGGATTTTCATGCCGATCGTCAGTGAGTACAGAGAAAACATCGAACATATGAAGACAGCACAGGGTGAGGAGCTTGATACATTCAGGAAAAACGCTGAAGATCTGCTGGATACCGTTGTACGAAGGATAGACGATCTCACAGGGTCGATCGAAGAGCTCCAGACAAACCTCTCGTCAATCGAAGGAGAAGCGCTCGTAGCCGTCGAAAAGCGGATCGAGTCGGTGGAAAACGATATCGACTTGATGCACGGGAGAATCGAGCAGAACGGGAAAGAGACCATTCAGATATTTCTGAGAAGGGCAGAGGATGAGTTTAAGCGGTATGTGTCAAAACTCGATTCTTCGGTGGCTGGGCTCAAGCAGTCGATTTTCCAGAAAATCGAAGAGAGGTCCAAGGACCTGTCCACCTATCTTACACGGCTCGAGGGGAGGGCAAATTCTCTTCTCGATGAGGTGGATAAACAGACAGAGAAGTTCGGTGAAGAACTGCACCTCAGGGTTCGCTCTCATGAAACCGAAGCCGATGTACTGAAAGAACGCATCATCAAGGAAATCAACGATGTCGCGAACAAAAACCTCCTCCTCATAAAACCCATTGTGTCGGAAATCAACGCAAAGCTCCAGGGCTACAAGAAGGAGTTCAAAACCATTTTCGTGCATATAAAAACGGAGTTCAAGAATCAAAATCGAGCTGTTCAGGAGGTCATCACCTCCTTCAGGGATGGAGTGAGCAGGGAAAAGAATGAACTGGTTGGAAAGATTGAAGAACGGCTTCAGCACACGCGGGCACAGATAACCCAACTCAACGATCGCGTCGAGGAAGCAGTCAAATCTGCATCTGAGTCGGTTGGGAATGCCTTTGTTGAAAAGCTGAAGCAGTACGAGGCGGGCATCGCCGATCTCGATGGAAAAATCGGTGATCTCGAGATCATCGCCAACAGCGGGCAGAAGATGATTGAGGAGCGGATCGAGTCGGTCTATCTGAATTATGAGCCGGAAATCGAAGGCAAGATACAGAGCCTGCAGCGGGTGACAGAGCAGGCGTTTGTCAGAGAAAGAGAGAGTGCGGTGCAAAGAGTTCAGGAGATTCTCAAAAATTCGACCGCCGAGCTCGCATCTCAGGAGGAGAAACTGCATACGCTTCTCGAATCGATGCAGGATTCAATTTCCCGTTCAGAGGACAAGATAAAGGTACAGGAAGACGCATTGCTCACGAATGTCAACGAAGTAAAAATAGAAGCACGCCAGGAGCTCATTCGGGAGCTTGAAAACTTGAAATCTTTGTTCAAGGAAGAAAAAGAGCGGGTCGTCGACTGGTACAAAACAGATCTTGAAGGACTGCGGGGAGGGATGGAAAGTATCAGCGAAAGGCTTGACCGAATACATGGAGAAATCGAGGAAAAGATTGAAGAGGTTGTTGTTGCTGCCAGTGAAAATGTCAAGCGGATTGAGGCCGATTACATGAGAAACGGGGAGGAGATGATCGAAGGGACGAAAAAGGATCTCGGCTCTCTTACGAAGCAGATAGAGGCCATCAGGGGATCAGTACGCAATGTGAAGAATGAGCTGCTGAAGGAGGTAAATGAAACTCTTTCCCTTCATAAAAAAGAGGTGGAAAAGGAATACATAGGGCTCAAATACAGCCTCGAAGAACTCAGGGCAGACAAAAAAAAGATTGAATCGTTCTTTCAATCTGTCGAAGAATCCTTCAACCGTTCTGAAGAAAGTTTCAGGAACCAAGCGGCGGATATGCTCTCACATGTAAACTCCGCAAAGGCTGAGGCACGGGAGGAGATGCTGGAAGAACTCGAAAGCCTGAAAAACATGTTCAGAGAGGAGAAAGAAAGGATCATTACCGCATACTCTCAAGACCTCGATGGAGTGCAGGGCAGAATCGAGGAGATAAACGGGAGAATCGCTGATATCAATCAGCATGTTGATAAAAGGATCGATGAAACTTTGAAAGGGGTTGAGGCAAACATAAGGGAGATAGAAACGAGTTATCTGAAAACCGGTGATGAGATGATCGAAGGAACGAAGGGAACCCTTTTAGAGCTCAAAGATGAGATCGAGGCGATACGGGGTACCGTGAGAAGTGTAAAGGATGAGGTGATGCAGGAGGTAAATGAAGCTCTGAGTGATCACCGGGAGGAGGTGGAGAAGGAATACTCCACGCACAGGGGAATATTCGTAGAGATCGAAGCCCATGAAGAGAAGATTAATACGTTACTGCATACAATCGATGAGTCCATCGAGCGTTCGGAGGAGAGGTTGAAAAGCCGCGAAGCCGATATAATTGAGAATGTAAGTGATGTCAAACATGAAGCGCGACAGGAGCTGATGAAAGAGCTCGACGAGCTGAAAGAAGTATTCAAGGCGGAAAAAGAGGATATCATCTCCAGGTACAACAGCGATCTCGAGGGGCTGAAAAGAAGAATTGAGGAGATAAACGAAAAAATCGGCGATATCGGTCAGATCGTAGAGCACAGGATAGAGGAAACGCTGCGGTCTGTTGAGAAAAATATTCGAGATATGGAAACGAGTTATCTAAAAACCGGTGACGAGATGCTCGAGAAGGCGAAGTACAGTATTTCCGACGTAAACGATGAAATGGAACGGGTACGCCAGTCTGTGAGGAACATGAAGGATGATGTGGTAAATGAGGTGAACGACTCGTTGCTCTCATACAGAGAGGAAATCGATCAGGTGTTTGCAGCGCACAGGAGTCATGTCGCAGACAAGGAAAAAGAGATCGTTGAGCTCATGGATCAGATCACAAAGGATGCCGTTGCGGAGATGGAAAGATCTCATGAAGAGGCG
>Ga0315545_1004819_pt1 | contig 11016 bp, 3 predicted proteins | sample SalMarSW160210MG_FD_203096 | JGI IMG/M metagenome (GOLD analysis project Ga0315545, IMG submission 203096) | Salt marsh sediment microbial communities from the Plum Island Ecosystem LTER, Massachusetts, United States - Salt Marsh Sediment SW1602-10 ...
AGTTCACGCTGACTGGCGAGCCGTTCGTTGACGTGTTCACGAACGCCGGAACGTATTCGCTGACCGCGGATACTGTGCGCATATCGCTCGACGTCGGTCTGCCGCCCTACCCGCTGACAAACGACTTCTATTTGGTGCTCCTTGGGCCCGACGGCGAGTTCTGGTGTCCGACGGGGTTCGGCGCGGATGTGGTTTGGATGACCGGCGTCTATCCGTTGCTGACATATCTTGAGACGCCGCCCGCCCTCGACCTAATGCTTGAGGCGGTCGTGATGAATCTGCCTTCGGACGCCCCATTTGACTTGCCCGGGCAGTTCATGCTGTTCACGGCTCTCGTCGAGCCGGGCACTCTGACGACACACTCCGACATCGGCACGGCAACCTTTACGCTGCTATAGGATTTGGGGTTGCGGGGGACGGCTGGCGAGGCGATTCTGTTCAAGCGTGGAATGCTTGATGAGGACAAGATACGGCAGGTTGAGGTAACCGCGACGGTCGATACAGGCGCCACAACCATTGTTCTGCCTAAAGGCGTAGCGGAAGAGCTCGGCTAGGACTACGTGCAGATGCGTGATGTTGAGCTAGCAGACGGCAAACCACAGAAGGCCAAGATCGTTGGCCCAGTTGAGATAACATTCGAGAACCGGGTCAGTGTGCTCGGCGCCGCGGTTATGGGCGACGAGGTCGTTTTGGGCTCGATTCCAATGCAGGATATGGATGTCGTCGTTGACCCCAGAAGCGAGCGCCTCATCGTGAACCCGGAGAATCCGTACCTGCCAAGAAAAAAGGTGAAATGATCCCTGCCGTCATCAACGCAGAGAGCATATCGTCCGTCAGGAGTTTTGAACGTGCAACGAGGCCCGACAACCACGTCTGGTGCCTCAGCGCCGGATTCAATCGCATCGTTGAGACGCCCGCCTGGGCTACGGAGACCCACGGGGATGATATCGGTTGCCGACACGAGTAGCCAATCGTGTCTGGATAGAATGGCTCAGACGTAGGAATGTGCGCCTTCTGCGCCAGGTCCTCGCGGTCAGAGGATGTCGATCGGACGGAGGAGGCGGAACTCGCCGGGCGATGAGATGCCGCAGTAGAAGTGAATTGGCTCAATTGCGAGGCCGTACGGGATCTGCGCCTCGATCAGCGAGAAGCGCTCCAGGTAGAAATAAACAGGCACCATGAATGGGATGCCGCTTGGCGCGGGCGTGAACTCCGGATAGAAAAGGAGCTGGCCGTCGCCCAGGTCGCAGGCAATGTAAATATCGATGTCTTGAACAGGGCCCGGATTCACGAGCGTGAACGTCACCTTGACCTCACCGACTGTCTCCGCGTTGGCCCTGTTCCAGCCGAGCGACTGGATCGGATAAGCGGGCGTTCTCTCGACGCCCGAGGCCTCCAGTATGTGGTCGAATGCCCCATTGCCGTCGGTGTCCACGCAGACCTTCGGCTCGTTGAGGTCTGAGCTGAGAGCCTTAATGATCACCACGCTGTTGATCTCGAGCGGCAGATTCTCGAATGTCGAGAGAGTCTCGACGCCGCTGGACCGCACCCGCAGCAGATCGAGCGCGTAGGTTCCCGTCCGCTCGGGCTTGATGTTCGCTGTCTCGCCGTAGGAGCCATCCAGCACCATGAAAGCTGGGGGCGAGCCATCATCGTCAGAGTAGAAGAACGCGAGTATGCAATTCTCCATGCCAAAGCCTTTCCGCTCGACAAGAGCGGCAGTGAACAGGTTGTAGTGCCTGACGAATGAGCAGACGAATTCGCGCAGCTCAGACGTGGAAATGCTCGCCATGCCAGAATCGTCTGCCGCCCACCCAAGGTACCTTACGGCCCACTCAGCGAGGCGCAGGTGGCTGAGGCTGACGCCATCCATGCAGATCAGGTCGGCGTATGAGGCGAAAAAGAGCGCGCAATACTTCCCGAGCGCCTCCATATCTCGTGTGGAAACTGCTGCGACCATAGAGGAAGAACAGTATGTCGGAGCGCCAGACTGGAACAGCCGCTGCGGATGAGAATAGCGTCTGCGGGAATGGTAGTCGGAATCGAAGCGACCGAGACTGAATCCCCGGGTCATTGCTGAGAGGGCCTCGGCAACGTCATTTATATACTGATCCGCGTTTGCTGTGAGCGTAACAGGCAGCATGTGTTCGTCACAATGGAAAAGGTCTCCGGTGGAGCTCTGAATATAGGGCAAGATGACGAGGCTGTCACAGGCGTAAGTTGGGGCCATAATCGCTATTGTCCGCTCGACCTCGATCGTATCGCCGGTATCGACATCGCTGAGCCCGAATAACATGTCTCCGTCCGTCCACCATGTGCAGTCGTACGACGTAAGCTCCCTGTAATCACGGCCCTCGATCCAAATAAGGCAGCTGGCGCTTTCTATCCGCGGGCCCTCGTTGATCAGCGTGAGGCGCAACTTGGCTGGTTCACCCACGACAGGCGATTCTGGCTCCAATCGCGCGCTGGCAACGGTCAATGGACAGCCCGCGAATGCCGCCTCAAACGACCAGGATGGCCCGGTCGTCCTGTTTCCCCGCTCATCGTATGCAGTAACCTGCCACTTCACCTCCCCGGGCAACGGATACAGCTCGAATTCGCTTTGGATGAGGCCCACAGCAGCAGTTGCCATGTCCGTTCCCGTATCAGCACTGGTCAGCATCATGAGATCGTATCTCACAGTGTCCCCCGGATCCGCGTCCTCGCATTGCCAGGAGAGTATGATGGGGGAACTCGACACCGCTGCGCCGTCTTGCGGGGACGGACCTGATGGCTCTGAGGGAGGCGTTCCGCCCGGAGGTGCGCCCTCGGTTAAGATCGAAAGGCCCCCGTAGCCCCCGCTGAACCACTTGCGATTGTGGCTATCGACGAATGTGTCAAGCATGAACATGTCATAGGCGATTGCCGAATTGGATGTGTCATAATGCCTCCAAGTCTCACCGTCGAGAGAGAAAACGCCCGATGCACTATTCGTGAACCACTTCACATCATTCTTATCGACGGCGATCGTCTCGAGGTCCTGAAACTCCCACAGTTCTTCGGGTGGATCGTAAGTTCTCCACGTCATCCCATCGAAGGAGCAAATGGTCTGGTCGTCGCCGACGAACCACAGATTATTCTGGCGATCGAAGTCGATACACCAGATATCGTTCGTCGGGATCATGCTGTTGGAAGTGTTGTAGGTTGTCCAGCTCTCGCCGTTGAAGACGCACAGGCCGCCCTCGTTGAGGTCGAACCATATCCGATCTTCGTGGTCTATTGTGATCTTGCGGACTCCGGTCGAAGGCAGTCCGCTGTTTGTCGAGTCGTAGTTCGTCCACTCGTCCCCGTCGAAGACGCTGACGCCGCACGTCCCCCCCTGGACTGCTCTCTTGCGACGATCGTACGGATTGTAGTGAGCTGCGTCGGTCGCAGCGACCCACTTCCTGCCGGCCGCGTCGATCGCGATGTCCTGAATGAGGTTCCATCCGAGCCCGCTATCGGTTGGGGTGTATCGGACCCAGTCAAAACCGTTGTAAGATACAAGTCCTCCGCAGTGGTACTCGTATTGCCCGAATCCCGTGGTCTCCATGTGCCATGTCGAAATCCAGGCCACGCCATACTGGTCAACCGCTACCCCACCGATGCGCTCGTACTGCATCTCGCTGTTCGAGGTGTCGAACGAGGTCCAGGTATCTCCGTCAAGAATGCACAATCGGTCATATCCGCGCCCCTCTGTCCTAGACCATATTCGGCCGAGCGAGTCTTCCTGAAATGGGCTGATCGGCGAAGTCGGCATTCCGCAGTTGCCGGGATCGTGCTGTCTCCAGGTCGTTCCATTGAAGACGCATAGGCCAGCGTAGGTCCCTATCCACACACGTCCCCCTGTGTCGAATTCAATCGCAGCTACTCCGTCAGAAAGAAGCCCGCTGTTCTCAAATGTATATATTGTCCAGGTGGTTCCGTCAAAGACACACAGGCCGCCACTGGCTGCCCACATCCTCCCTGTAGGGTCGAATTCGATGCGACCTACTACATTGCTACTCAACGGGCTGTTATCCTTATTGAACGTTTGCCAATGGTCACCGTCGAATATGGAGATGCCTTCATAGGTCCCTATCCACTTTCTTCCCAACGGGCCGATCGCGATCGAGTTCACAAGATCGCTAGCCAATCCGCTGTTTCCTGCATTGTATGTCACCCAGCTCACGTCGTCAAACATGGAGACCCCGCAGGATGTGGCGAACCACTTCTTGCCCTCCGCGTCAATCGTCACGTCCCACACGCGATCAAATGCCAGTCCACTATTCAGGGTGTTGTAGTTTGTCCATGACTCCCCGTCGAAGACATAAACGCCTCCCCTTCTGTCTCCGATGTGCCTTTCGCTGCCGATCCAGATTCGGCCCTGGTCATCGATCGCAAGGGCCTGGAGATGATTGCTCTCTAATCCGCTGTTATCCATGTTATATGTCGTCCAGTTCTCCCCGTCGAGGCAGCTGAGGCCGGCGCTCCATGTCGCGAACCACTTGCGTCCATCCGCGCCGATCGCGATGTCGGTCACGGGATGGCCTGCCAGGCCGTCGGCGCTTGTGTATATGTCCTTAGTGAATCCCCAGCGATCGAGCCGCGTGGCGCCGAATGTGCCGCCGCACCACATGTGGCCGCTGTTGTCCCTCGCAATGCACATAACGTCGGTCCCGGGGGCCAGAACCGTCCACATGTCGCCGCGTGCGCCGGTAAGTCCGATTGCCAGAAAGAATGCCAGGCAGAGAACCGTCTTTCGCATGACTGCACCTCCCAAGTGGTCTCAGGAATGTTGTCTGAAACGGCGTCAAGTGTTATTGCACATATACCGCGAAACAAACGCGATTTCAAATGTTCCGAAAAATGAGATTGATGGACGTCAGACCGGAGGGAGTCGCTTTTGGAGTGCGGTGAGCTCTCACCGCTTTTATTTGCGATGATCTGGCATCGTATGTTGTTCAGTGTGCTGCTCAGGAGATGAACATGTGTTGGGGAGACGACGATGATTTATTGTGTGTGGCCGCGTCGGGCCGCGGCGCTTCAAAGCGGTGCCAGGTCACCGCACTCCAAAGCACCCGTAGGGCAAGCAAGCGGTTGATTCGTCAGGCTGGGGTCATTTGCCGCTTTGCGGCAAGCGACCTCGCCAACGAAATGCCACGCATTTCGTTGGCGCAAGGCACAAAAGCAGCGGGGGGGCATGGGGGCACGCTGCGGCTGCCCCCATATCTGATTAATCCTTCTTGCCGTTCTTGGAGGCCACGAAATCGTTGGCCACGAGGTAGTCGATCGGCGTCTTCAGGAACGTCTCGATGGCGTTTTCTATCGAGCAGACTATCGGCTCGATGCGCCGGTTAAACGACGTGTTCAGGACCATTGAGGCGCCGGTGAGTTTCTTGAACTCGTTGATGCAGCGGTGGTATCTCGGGTTTTCTTGCTCTGAGACGGTTTGAATCCTTGCCGTGTCATCCACGTGCTGCACAGAGGGGACCTTTTGGCCCATGCCGTCCCGATACTTGAAGTTCAGCGTCATGAACGGGCTTTCGGCGGCGTTCTCGAACCAGTCGTGGACATCCTCCACCAGCACCGACGGCGCAAGCGGCCGCCACAGCTCGCGGTCCTTGACCTTGTTCACGCTGTCCTTCATCTCAGGGTTGCAGGGATTGCCCATGATCGTGCGATAGCCGAGCGCCCGAGGGCCAAACTCCATCCGGCCCTGGAACCAGCCGACGATCTTGTTGTCAGCCACCATCTGAGCCGCCTCTTTCGGTGCGTCTTGGGACCTGTAATACGGCAGCCCCGCGCGCTTGAGCGCTGCCTCGATCTGCTCGTCGGAGTATCCGGGCCCGTAGGCGACCGTTGAAAGCCGCGTTTTCGACTCGTGGCCCAGCATCGCGTATGCCTCGAGTGCCCCGCCAATGGCTGTGCCCATGTCCATGGCGCCAGGCTGCACGAAGAGCTCGTCGATGAAGTCCTGCTTGAGCAGCACACCGTTCATGTTACAGTTGAGCCCCACGCCGCCCGCGATGCAGAGCTTCCGATAGCCAGTGATCTTAAAGAGGTATTCCGCGAGCTCAACCGCGGCTCGCTCCAACTGAGTCTGGATCGTCTTTGCGATGTTCTTGTGCTCCTGCAAAATCGGATCGCCCATCTTATAGCGCCTCGCATACGGCCCAACTTTCCTGATCTGCTCCAGGTTGACGTGGTAGTCGTGGCGAGAGACCTCGAGGATGCCCTCGTATTTGGGATCAAACTCGCCGTAGGACGAGAGTCCCATCAGCTTGCCGTCCCCGAAATAGCCAAAGCCCAAAAGGAAAGTGATCGTCTTGTAGAGCATGCCCATCGACTGATACTGGCTGTATTGTCGAATCGGACGCGAAATCGTATTGCCCTCGCCGATAAAAAGCGAGGTGGAGTGGTCCTCACCGAGGCCATCTATGACCAGGATGTTCGCCTTGTCGAAGCCCGACATCCGAAACGCGCTGGCCGCGTGACACAAATGATGTTTGATCTCAAACACCCGCTTGAACCGGCGCCTCAGCTGAGCCAGGAACTTCTTGCGGTTGTAGAAGTAGCCCACGATGTTGCCATAGAGAACCTTCGCGGCCGGATCGTCCGAACCGATGCGCTGCTTGATTATGTTCTTCAGCGTCATGCGGCGCATGTTGGCTACCACGGCATCGACAATCGTTTTCACGGCCAGGTAGGAGTTCATGTCGTATGAAATCGCGACCGCGTCGATGTCCGAATCCCGAACGCCAAACGCGTCGAACAGCCACTGCATCGAGAGCTCAGGCTCCTTGCCGCCCCAGCAAAGGCCGGGCGTGTGCTTGACGCGGTTGAGCCTCTCCTCCTCCATCACGCCCACGATCTCGCCGTCCTTGATCAGCGCGGCAGAAATGTCGTGATACAGCTCGTTAATCCCTAAGATGTAGGTCATCTATCAAACCTCTTTGTGTAAACCTGCTAGCTTATAGCGTGGACTGGGCCAATAATCTATAACAATATAACAAGCGGGGCGCGAGAAAGTCAACTGGCCGGAGATGAGGAGTTTCCCCGTCGGGCGAAAAGGGAGAAGATGCGGCGCTTAGTGTCTTGCCGGAACTCTGGAGGTGTTTTTGATAAAAGAGTGTTGACATTACGGAGCGAAAGCACTATTGTTGTTTCGCTGATGCAGCCACGCTCAGAAAAGGCGCGGCCTTGATCTTTGACATTGCTTTTTAGAAAAGGTTTATGGAGCACAACGCGTAGCGAACACTGCGCGTTGCGATCAAGTTACTAAGGGCGCAGGGCGGATGCCTTGGCGCCAGGTGGCGATGAAGGACGTGGTAAGCTGCGATATGCCTCGGGGAGCTGCAAACAAGCGTAGATCCGAGGGTCTCCGAATGGGGCAACCCGTCCCGGCGGAAGCCGGGACATCCCCGTGTGAATACACAGCACGGGTGAGGCGAACCAGGGGAATTGAACCATCTTAGTACCCTGAGGAAGAGAAAGCAAATGCGATTCCCTTAGTAGTGGCGAGCGAAACGGGAACAGCCTAAACCTCGTTTACTTAGATAGCCCAGAGGCGTTGTATGCGAGGGGTCGTGGGATTCAATGTCGGTTGGCTCTGGCCGGCCGGTGGAGTTACAAATCTAAAACCTAGCTGAACGATATGGAAAGATCGGCCATAGAGGGCGATAGCCCCGTATGCGAAAGGTTTCGGGCTCCCTAATTGGACACCCGAGTACCACGGGACACGTGAAACCTTGTGGGAATTTGGGAGGACCATCTCCTAAGGCTAAATACAACCTGGCGACCGATAGAGTAACAGTACCGTGAGGGAAAGGTGAAAAGGACCCCCTTTAGGGGAGTTAAAAGCACCTGAAACCCTGCGCCTACAAGCGGTGGGAGTCCGCCATAGCTTTAGCGAAGGTGGATGACCGCGTGCCTCTTGCATAATGAGCCGGCGAGTTACTGTGTGTAGCAAGGTTAAGCCGTTAAGGTGTAGCCGTAGCGAAAGCGAGTCTGAATAGGGCGACTAAGTTGCATGTAGTAGACCCGAAACCGAGTGATCTACCCTTGGCCAGGCTGAAGTAGGTTTAACAACCTCTGGAGGGCCGAACCCACTGATGATGAAAGATCAGGGGATGAGCTGAGGGTAGGGGTGAAAGGCCAATCAAACTCGGCGATAGCTGGTTCTCCCCGAAATAGCTTTAGGGCTAGCCTCATATGGACAGTTGCGGAGGTAGGGCTCTGACTGGGCTAGGGGGTCGTGAGACTTACCAACCCCATTTAAACCACAAATGCCGTAACTTAATGTATGGGAGTCAGACTGCGTGGGATAAGCTTCGTAGTCGAAAGGGAAACAGCCCAGATCGCCAGCTAAGGTCCCCAATAGTATGCTAAGTGGGAAAGGAGGTGGCAGCGCTCAGACAGCCAGGAGGTTGGCTTAGAAGCAGCCATCCTTTGAAGAAAGCGTAAAAGCTCACTGGTCGAGTGATGCCGCGCCGACAATTTAACGGGGCTTAAGCATACAACCGAAGCTGCGATACCACAGGTGGCCTTCGGGCCATACTGAGTAGGTAGGGGAGCGTTCCTTATTGGGCGAAGGCGCGCCGCGAGGCGCGCTGGACGGTAGGGAAGTGAGCATGCCGGCATGAGTAACGAAAAATGGGTGAGAAACCCATTCGCCGTATGACTAAGGTTTCCTGGGGAAGGTTAATCCGCTCAGGGTTAGTCGGCACCTAAGCCGAGGCCGAAAGGCGTAGGCGATGGCAAACAGGTCAACATTCCTGTACCGCACTCTTGACGTTTGAGCGATGGGGTGACGCAGGAGGATATGCTATCCTGCTGATGGAATAGCAGGTTTAAGCGTGTAGGCGGGTGGCGTAGGCAAATCCGCGCCGCCACTTCAAACGCTGAGGCGTGAATACGGTCCCGTAAGGGCGCAAGTAGCAAATTCCACACTGACAAGAAAAACCTCTAAGCGAGCCAAGAGTGCGACCGTACCGCAAACCGCCACAGGTAGTCAGGGAGAGCATCCCAAGGCGATTGAGAGAACCCTCGTTAAGGAACTCGGCAAAATTGCTCCGTAACTTCGGGAGAAGGAGCGCCTCTTTCAGTGGACCAACTCGCTTGGCGAGCTGAAGGAGGCCGCAGAGAAATGGCCCAGGCGACTGTTTACTAAAAACACAGGTCTCTGCTAAAGCGCAAGCTGATGTATAGGGACTGACGCCTGCCCGGTGCTGGAAGGTTAAAGGGAGGTGTTATCTCACCTTCGGGTGGGAGAAGCACTGAACTGAAGCCCCAGTAAACGGCGGCCGTAACTATAACGGTCCTAAGGTAGCGAAATTCCTTGTCGGGTAAGTTCCGACCCGCACGAATGGCGTAACGACTTGGGCGCTGTCTCAACGAGGGACTCAGTGAAATTGCAGTATCGGTGAAGATACCGGTTACCTGCGACAAGACGGAAAGACCCCGTGAACCTTTACTACAGCTTGGCATTGAATCTTGACGTAGTTTGTGCAGGATAGGTGGGAGGCTTTGAAGCGGCGGCGCTAGTCGTCGTGGAGCCACCGTTGAGATACCACTCTGATTATGTTGGGGTTCTAACCACGCACCGTTATCCGGTGTTGGGACAGTGCCTGGTGGGTAGTTTGACTGGGGCGGTCGCCTCCCAAAATGTAACGGAGGCGTCCTAAGGTCACCTCAGTGTGTATGGAAATCACACGCAGAGTATAAAGGCATAAGGTGGCTTGACTGCAAGACAGACGTGTCGAGCAGATGCGAAAGCAGGGCTTAGTGACCCGGCGGTTCTTCATGGTAGGGCCGTTGATCAACGAATAAAAGGTACTCCGGGGATAACAGGCTTATCCTCCCCAATAGTCCACATAGACGGGAGGGCTTGGCACCTCGATGTCGGCTCATCGCATCCTGGGGCTGGAGAAGGTCCCAAGGGTTCGGCTGTTCGCCGATTAAAGCGATACGCGAGCTGGGTTTAGAACGTCGTGAGACAGTTCGGCCCCTATCTGTCGCAGGCGCAGGATATTTGAGGAGATCTCTTCTTAGTACGAGAGGATTAGAAGGGACGGACCTCTAGTGTACCAGTTGTCCCGCCAGGGGCACTGCTGGGTAGCTACGTCCGGAAGGGATAAGCGCTGAAAGCATCTAAGTGCGAAGCCCACTCCAAGATAAGATATCCCTGAAGACATCTCGTAGATTACGAGTTAGATAGGGCAGATGTGTAAAGACAGTAATGTCAAAGCTAACTGCTACTAATTTGTCGTTCGACTTGATTGCAACGCGCATAACTTTACGCAAAAATGCTCCATAGACCTCTTCCGAGAAGCAATACTCGACATAAAGTTTCTCGGCGGTTATAGCGAAGGGGGTACGCCCGTTCCCATTCCGAACACGGAAGCAAAGTCCTTCTGCGCCGATGGTACTGCCCTCACTAGGGGTGGGAGAGTAGGTCGCCGCCGAGACTCACTTTGATTATCGATACTCATCGGATGCATGATGTCCGGTTGTGAATGGAGTTGTGGTAGTGTTAAGGGAGGAAAGAAATGCCTTATGATGTTGTGGAAGGTTATGAGCCTATAGCTTGGGAAGCAAAGTTGACCGAGGACGGTCGTGTGTATGTCGCAACCCTATGGGGAAACCGGAATCCGTTGGGGCCTCCGTGGCGGCCCCCTGATCTGACCTGCGAATGCGGTTGTGATTGTCCGGCATTGGTCGCTGATGGTGCGGGAGGCCGAGCAGGCAGCTGATCGGCGTAGCGAGACGCGGTTGACACTAAAGTCAATGTTTCTGTCATGATCGGAGTATTGATGGCGATGAAACAGTATTTTGCCGCAACAGAACCTGTGTTGCGCCGTAAGGCAATCAAGAGCGAGGGAGGTCTCTCTCGGGCCAACCAGCCGCATAATGAAATAGCAACCCCAGAAGCACCCTCTTGTGGTTGCTCGTGCGACTGCGCGTCGAATTCTGCCGGAGCTGGTAAGGGCGCAGGTAAATAGAAGCAGACGTCGCAAA
>Ga0315545_1004820_pt1 | contig 11012 bp, 10 predicted proteins | sample SalMarSW160210MG_FD_203096 | JGI IMG/M metagenome (GOLD analysis project Ga0315545, IMG submission 203096) | Salt marsh sediment microbial communities from the Plum Island Ecosystem LTER, Massachusetts, United States - Salt Marsh Sediment SW1602-10 ...
CCATTGCCGTAGACCACATGACTTTAGCCGCTGTTGAAGAAGGGCTGGGAAGCTGCTGGATTGGTGCTTTCTCCCAGGAGGAAGTTAAACGGATTCTCAATATTCCCAAGCAATACATGGTGGTTACGCTTTTGCCAATGGGGTATCCCGCTCAAGCCGGTGGGTTAAAATCACGCAAACCATTGGAGACAATAGTCTCTTACGAAACCTTTTCTGAATAATAAGAGAGGCTAAAGTTTTCAAACCTTCAACTTTGCCAATGGTTCAAGGGTTAAATCCAATTCCAGAAAAGCAATTGAGCAGAAGTCTTTTCAAGAAACTTTGAAATTCGGCCCCTCTCAATTTTCTCCAATTCTCCTTTAAGAAGGTCTTCCCTCATAGCTTAATGAGTGCTTCCAGTTTCTTCAGGTGAATAAATTCCTGCAAAGCGGATATACAGCGACGGAGGGGAAGAGTCCTGAGATTCTTGACAAAAATTTTACTTTTATTACTCTATTTATAGAACATTGTTCGAAATAGACGAACAAATATGAAGTCTGTAAAGAAGGCTATAGAAGTTCTGGAGGCTTTGGCTGAAAGAGAGAATGGGGTAGGAATAACTCAGTTGAGTCGAGAGCTGAATCTGCCAAAGAGCACCATTCATCAACTTCTCTCCACCCTTAAAAGCGTAAGATTCGTAGAGCAGAATTCCGAGAATAGAAAATATCATTTGGGACTCCGGATTTTCGAGCTGGGCAACATTGTTCAATCTCAACTTCAACTTAGAAAAATAGCTCACCTTTACTTGTATAATTTAAGTAGAAAGACCAATGAGACAACTTACCTGGTAGTTCTGGAAAATGATAGGATAGTTTACCTAGATTGTGTGGAGTCAACGGCAAGACTTAGATCCCGGCCTGTTTTTGGAGAAAGAGTTCCCCTTCATTGTACCAGTTTAGGTAAAGCCATAATGGCCTTTTTGCCAGAGGGGAAAATAAATAAAATTATCTATGAGGATGGATTAGAAAGATTTACCGATAACACCATTATTGATCCCCAGGTACTTAAACGGGAGCTAAAGAAAGTTCGAAAAAGAGGATATGCAACTGACAATATGGAGCATGAGGAGGGAATTTGCTGTGTGGGCGCTCCTATAAGAAATCATCGAAAGGAAGTTTTTGCTGCTATCAGCGTTTCCGGGCCTTCCCAGAGATTTGACCCTCCAAGGATACAGACTATGGCTAAATTGGTTATTGAAGCATCTGAGGAAATTTCGAGAAAAATGGGCTATAGAAAACAAAATATGCTTGAGGCCTAAAAATCCAACAAAAGGGGGTGATAATCTATGTCACAAATATACGGCTTTAATTTAGGCCTCATCAGCAACAGAAAAATTTTTAAAGGAGGTATCTGAGATGAAAGGATGGAGGATTATTGTCGTTTGTATCCTTGCTGTGGGACTCCTCTCTTCAGCAAGTTTTGCCCAAGAGCAAACCTACACTCTTCGGTTTAACACAGTGGCTGGCCCCGAGCAGCCTCAAACCTTAGCTATGAATAAGTTTGCCGAAGTAGTTGAGGAGTTAAGCGCAGGTAAAATTAAGGCTAAGGTTTTTCATTCTGGTCAGCTCGGAGATCAAAAGACAGCTCTTTTGGGCGTTATGAGGGGAACCTTAGAGATGACCATTGATGCCAGTCCCGCCTGGTTTGCAGATCTCTGCGATTATCCTGAGATAGGTGTTTTAGAAACACCTTACGTCTTCAAAGATCTGGATCATCTCTATAGAGTTCTCATTGGGCCAACAGGCCAGAAATACTGGGGTGAGCTTACCAAATCTGGATTGCGAGTTCTCGACATATGGTACCTGGGTACCCGTGAATTAAATCTGACCAAGAAAGCTGGTGTGGTGCGACGGCCTGAAGATCTGAAGGGAATTAAGCTAAGGATGCCCAATGTAGAAGCCTGGCTTGATGTAGGAAGAGCTCTTGGAGCAAAACCTACACCTTTAGGATTCGGAGAGGTCTATATGGCTCTAAAAACCGGAACTGTAGATGGTCAGGACAACCCTCTTCCCACTGATTATGCCGCAAAGTTTTGCGAAGTAACTCATTACATTGTTCTTAGTGATCATATGATTGGTTTTATCACGCCGGTAATCAACGAAAAGCTGTGGCAGAGTATGCCTGAAAAGTATCGGGTGTACATCAAGAAAGCTATGGAGGTGGCTCGATATTATCAGAACCGAATGGTACTGGAACAAGAGGCTGCACTCCTGGGAAAGTTTGTAAAGGATTATGGGATGGAAATCATCATTCCGGACAAGCAAGCTTTCATGGAAAATGTCAAAAAGTTCTACAGCCAGCCCAGGTTCGATGAGAAGTGGGGTAAAGGCGTATACGCCAAGATTCAAGCTATAGAATAGACAGTAAGGTTGCCCGGAGAGGAGGTTTTTTGCGCTTCCTCCCCGGGGTATTTGTTAGCCTGATACGGTGAGGTGCGTGAGAAGGGTCGTCAAGAAGATATTTGATTTGCTAGAGGTTCACCTGGCAGTTTTAATTTTTCTGGTTTTAATTTTTTCTGTGGTAATCCAGGTCTTTTCCCGATATGTCCTCAACCAACCTTTACCACGCCTTTTTGAGCTGTCTATCTACAGCTTCGTCTGGGCTATCTATCTGGGTGCCGCCCTGGCAAAACGGTATAGAAGACACATTCGCTTCGATGTCCTTTACCGCAAATTCCCCAGAAAAGTGCAGTTGATCATCGATATAGGTTTTGACCTATTGACCAACGCAGTACTTCTCATACTCTTGATTCCCAGCATCCAATACACTGCCTGGAACTACAGAATTAAATCCTCCACCCTGCGCATACCCTGGACCTACCTTCTGGTATGCTTTCCCATATTTGTTGGACTTATTCTTATTCATAACTCTGTCTGGATCTATACTTATATACGAGAGCTTTTAGGGAAAAAGATTTCTGTTAAAGAGGTCCCACCATGGCAGTAGCTGTTTGGCTGATAGCTTTTGCCGCTGTTTTTGCTATGGGATATCCTATTGCCCTGGGAATGCTTGTAAGTTCAGTTCTTTATTTTTTGTTATCCAATATAAGCCTGGCTACTATTATGGATATGATGGTCATAAAATTCGAGAATCAGTTTGTGCTTTTGGCTGTTCCTCTCTTTATTTTTACCGCTAAAGTGATGAATGCTGGCAAAGTCACTGACCGGGTTTTTGATTTTGCCAAAACCCTGGTGGGTCCGTTTAAAGGAGGATTAGGTCATGTGAATATTGTAGCAAGTATAATCTTTGCTGGGATGACCGGTTCTGAAATAGCCGATGTTGCTGGTCTGGGAGCTGTGGAAATTAAGGCCATGAAAGATGGCGGTTACGATGGTCCCTTTAGCTGTGCCATTACCTGTGCTTCAGCTACCATAGGACCTATTATTCCCCCAAGCATTCCCATGGTCATCTATTCTATGCTCTCAGGTGCATCGATAGGATACCTCTTTCTGGGAGGATTTATTCCTGGACTTATCCTGGGAGGAGTTCTAATGCTTTTGGTTTATATCCTCTCGGTTAAGAGAAACTATCCTTCTGGAAAACGAATCTCTTTCAGGGAATTCTTGAAAAGTCTTACCAAGTCTTTTCTTGCTCTTATGGCCCCGGTACTCCTCCTGGGTGGAATCTACGGAGGGGTCTTCACGCCTACAGAGGCAGCAGGTGTAGTCAGTGCCTACGCATTAATTCTTTCCTTAATTGTCTACCGAACAGTTGGTTTAAAGGCACTCTACAAGATTCTTATTGAGACAGTTGTAACCACCGGATTTATTAGCTTTCTTATAGCCGGTGCCTTCGTATTTGGTTATGTGATAGCAAGAGAGGAAATACCAGCTCTACTTACCAATGGTTTTATAAGTTTGGGGCTGATGTCCAGTAAGTGGACGGTACTTCTCTCACTTAACGCACTCTTCTTGGTTTTGGGTTATTTTATTGATGTTTCAGCTATTTTATTGATAATTGTACCTATGGTCCTACCGCTGGTTAAAGCTGCAGGAATTGACCTGGTTCACTTTGGAGTTATAACTGTCTTCAATCTTATGATCGCCCTGGATACACCACCTTATAGCCCGACTCTTTTTATTGCCAGTGCCATCAGTGGAACTCCTCTTCCTGATGTTATCAGGGAAATGTGGCTATTCATAGCTTTTGAAATAGGTGCCCTCATGATATGCACCTATGTTCCTGACCTTGTTCTGTGGCTGCCCAGGTTGGCTGGATATATGGGATAGATTTGAGAAAAAGTCATAAGGAGATTAAATGATGGTTATTTTGAAAGGTGTTGTTGTTCCAATTGTTACTCCTCTGGAAAGAGGAAACCGGGATAAAATTAAGGAAGCTGCTGTAGAAAAATTATGTAACTTTCTCATCTCTAAGGGCGTCCACGGTCTTTTTCCTTGTGGAACAACAGGAGAGGGACCTCTGTTATCAAAAATAGCTCGCAAAAACCTTGCATCACTGGTAGTTAAAAAAGCGAAAAAAAGAGTTCCTGTAGTTATTCAAACTGGGTGTATTGATACAAAATCCACAATTGAATTAACCAAACACGCAAGGGATATTGGTGCTGATGGAGCTGGGGTTATTAGTCCATACTATTATCGATATAACTTCGATGGTCTCAAAGACCATTTTGTAACTGTTGCTAGGTCGGTTCCAGAGTTTCCCCTATATCTATATAACATCCCTGATAATACAAATAATGATATCACTCCAGAACTTTTAAACTCCGTAATAAATGAAGTTGACAATGTAGTGGGAATAAAATACAGTCACTTTGATCTTCGGCGAATACCAGAGTACTTGAGCTGTCTTGGAAAAAATAGAGTTTTTCTTATGGGTATGGACGAGCTCATATATCCTTCTTATATCCTTGGTGCCTCTGGCTGTGTAGCGGGAAATGCAAATGTCTTTCCTGAACCATTTGTTCGTTTACATGGTGCTTTTTTAAACAAAGATTATACCGAGGCAAAAAAACAGCAGGACTTAATTATAAAAATCGCTAATACCTTAAAAAACGGTGCACATATGTGTTATTTCAAAACAGCCTTACAATTCCGAGGGGTTGAGGCAGGAGACGTAGTTACCCCTCAAAAGCGTTTGAATGAGAAGGAAATAACGAATTTATGCCAGGAATTGAAAAATCTTGGTCTTCCCTTGGAGAATCCTATTTGTTAATAGATACGTTTTTGCACTGTTTTATACCCATGAGGTCGACGAAACCACTCCTTTTCCTTATTGCTTGATTTCTTGCCGAAGTCTTGAGCGCCTTAAAAAATAAATGAGCCCCAATCATCATATCAACAGAAAAAAAGAATGACAAAGAGGGATAGAATTGATAAGGTTTTCAACCGAGAGCTGCCTGATCGTATTCCCGTTTACGATAAACTACGGAATGACACTGCCATCGAATACTACGCCGGTAGGAAACTCACTCAGAAAAACAAATTCGAAGTGGTTACCAAGGCTATAGAAAAGACCATAGATATGACAGTAGCGGTCAGGCTTCCTCATGCTGAAGAAATTATTATTGATAAGAAAGGCTTTGTGTGGCAATATCATGAGTGGAATGAAAGGATTAAAGAAAGACCTTTTACAGATCTAAAAGGTGCTGCTCAGTTTATAAAGGACGAAATTCAAGAGCTTACCGAAGGAGGATTTAAGGAGGAGCCCTTCATCGATCTAAAAGGTGCTGCCTGGACTGGAAGACTTGGCCAGAACTATCAAAAATCTGTCCTTGCTAAAAATCTTAACTTACAGAAAACCACCGGGGGGACAGTAATAGCTTTGGACAGCGAGCCCGGGCTTAACACAGCTTATAGTCTAATCGGCCTGGAGAATTTTATTTATCTTTATGCAGATGATGCTCCATTGATATCCGATTGGTTGGAAGCACTGTGCAGGAATGAATTAAAGAGAATAAAGCTTCTTGGTACCTCAAAGAAATTATCCTCCTACATATCTTTTATACAAGTATACTCTGATATTGCCAGCAATATCGGTCTGGTCTTCTCACCACATTTTCTAGAGAGGGAGTTTTTTCCTCGTCTGAAAGAAGTAGTTAAAATGTGGAATAAATATGGTTGTCGCTGTTACTTTCATTCTGATGGAAATTTAACACCCATTATACCTGATCTAATTGATTGTGGAATTGTGGGGCTGCATCCTCTTGAAACTCATGCCGGGATGGACTTGCTGACAATAAAGAAGAAATTTGGAAGAAAGCTTGTCCTTATAGGAGGAATAGACTGCAGCGTAACTCTTCCCTGGGGTACTCCCGAGCAGGTTCGAGAAGAAGTTAAAAATGCTATTGAAATTGCTGGAGAAGATGGTGGATATATAATAGGTTCTACCAGTGAGCTTCATAAAACTATTCCCCTGGAAAATGTTATTGCCATGTTTGAAGCAGCTCGGGACTATGGGGTCTACATCTAGAAAGACGTGGGTGAAAGATGATTCCGAGAGATAGGGTCCTGACTACTTTGTCTCGAAAAGAACCGGATAAAGTGCCTAAGTACATTCGCTTTACGCCTGAAATGAAAGTCAAACTACATGAGAAAATAGGCACTGATAACTATGAGGATTACTTTGGTATAGAGATTCGTCGGGTGGGGTTCAAGCCTACTAAAAAGCTGCCTGACTTTTTATCCTACTATGGTGAGTCCTTACCAAAAAATACCTATTTCGACGACTGGGGAATTCCTTTTGTGATAGGATCAGAGGGGCACGTGAAACGAGAGCTTTATCCTATGGCTACTTTTAAAACCCCCCAGGAAATTTCGGAATACTCATGGCCTGATTTTATGGCCTCATACAGGCATGAGCACCTGGAGAAAGAGGTTCAAAAGTTACATAACCGAGGATACCCATTAATCGGGCGTCTTACAGAGACTAGTGGGGGTTTTATCTTCGAGACAGCCTGGCAACTGCGCGGAATGGATAATCTTTTCGTGGATTTTTATGATAACCTGGACTTTGGCCGGGTTCTGTTGGATAAGATTACAGAGATCAATGTACAGGTTTCAACTCGGTTTGCTGAGGCTGGAGTAGATATCCTTTGGTTAGCAGATGATATAGGGATACAAAACACAATGCTTATGAGCCCAGCTATGTGGAGAAAGTGGTTAAAACCTCGATTAAAACGTCTGATTGACAGTGCAAAACGAGTGAATCCTCATATTCACATTTTTTACCACAGCGATGGTTTTATCGAGCCTGTTATTCCAGAATTGATCGAAATAGGTGTTGATATTCTTAATCCTATTCAACCGGAATGCATGAATCCTGTGAAACTCAAAAGACTTTATGGAAACGAGCTTTCCTTCTTCGGTACTATAGGAGTACAAACTGTTATGCCTTTCGGTACCCCTAAAGATGTGAGGCGCGCGGTGAGGGAAATGATTGAGAAGGTAGGCCAAGGAGGGGGATTTGTTATTGCTCCTACTCATTTTGTGCCTGCCGAGGTTCCGTGGGAAAATGTGCAGGCATTCTTTGATGCGGTAGAGGAATTTGGACAGTATCACTTAGGATGCTGATGTGGCAGGATCTTACCTGCCGGCCAGGCGGGTTAATATTTTTTCATGCTGCGCGCAGAAATCATTTTTGCTCGTAAGTTGAGCCTGGATGAGGTTTTCCTGCCAATGGGCGTTGTAGAGGCGGCGGTTTTTGTTATCGCAGACAGGATTGCCTGAATGATCAAATATGCAAATATTTGGCTAAAAAAAATTTAATTGAAAATGGCAATTCTTTCCCGTGCTGCCTTCTTAACAGAATCAAGAGCAAGCCCGGGTATTTTATATACATTCTCATCCTCCACCCTGTAATAAACACTTACTCCCTCCTTTCGTGAAGAAAGTATCCCTGCTCTTTTTAATGCCGCAAGGTGACGGGACACATTGGACTGCTCTTCCTTTAAATAAGGCACAATTTCACATACACATCTTTCGCCTTGGTCGGTGTTGCGCAGTCGGCCAAAAAAGAATTCGGTTATATCTATTGCTATTGGTTCAATATGGCAAAATACCAAATAAGATGGTTTGTCAGTGAATGGAGCAAGATTACGATCCGCCGAGAGGTGGAGATTCAGAGGTAGAGACAGACCAAGGGGAGGCAGTGCCCATTGAGGGACAAAGCAATTCATGAAACCCCACTTCCACCACACAGCATGTCTTGAAAACTCGGGTGGTCAAATTGCTCAGGGACTCCATTGAAAAAGACGTCTTCGGGCGTCACAATATGGTTTGGCCGTTTGGGAAATGCTCTTTTCCTCTGAAGGGTGTTCCGGAAGGATACCTATGATTGGCGGAGTTCTTCCAGAGTTAAGTCGGTCTTGGCGGATTTCAATGGCCAGACAATCTTTTCGAGAATCAGTTTTTCTGCAGGGACAACCGATATATCCAAATCCTGAGTAGAGAGTTTAAGGTATCTTTTCTTGATGCTCTTGATGGCCTCAGGGGGTCAGTTGGACTATCTCGGCATAGATCACGGAGTAGCATAATGGGGTCAATTTTTTCTGCCAGGCTCTTAAAGGGCAATGTCCTAATCGAGGGCATGGAAAGAGGGCGTAACCATCCCTGAATCATTTTGTTTTGTCCGGTTTGTGGTTTCAAGGTCTCCTCCGAATGTCTCATTACTCGCATCATGCTCGAGCAGCTCCTATCTTAGCTAAAATAAGCCAAAAATCAAGCCCAGCAGATACGTGATAAAATCCCCTGAACTATCCACACGGATGACCCTCTCAACCCTAAACACACCTTACAAAAAAGCCCTCAAAACAGGCTTTTTAATCGTCCAAGATTTTGACTAACAGTTGATAACTATTCCATTTATGGTATCATGTTGGTAATCGCATTATTTGTGGAGAAATGTTCATGTCGAAGGGGTTACCTAACGGTTAGGGAAGTAGCCAAAAGTCTCAACGTAGCAGAATACACTGTAAGGCAATATTTACGAAAAGGTCAGCTCAGAGGAACTAAGATTGCTGGTTGGCGGATAAAACCTGCCGATTTAGTGGCATTCATCAGATCAAGAACCAACGTGCAGAGGATTTAAAAAAAGTAGAAGCGTGACAAAGCTGTCGGTGTATATCAAGGTGTCAGTAAACAAAGCTGGTTTTTGACATTAACGAATAGATGCCGTTAATGTAAAATTGCTATGAAGGGGTATGAGAGAATCATCGGAGGGACGAGATGGGATCAAAAGTGTTAGTTGTAATATCCAGCGCTGATAGGGAGAAGATATGGACGGGTTTATTGTATGCACGGTCTGCTCTCACCAGTGATTGGATGGAATCCACACAACTCTTTCTCTGGGGCCCATCTGAGGAAGTAATAGCCGGGGATGTGGAGCTTCAAGAGAACGTAAAGGAGATAATAAATTTAGGAGAGAAGGTTTACGCTTGCAAAGCCTGCTCTGATAAATATTCTGTTAGCGACAAGCTTTCGGAACTGGGATGTGATGTTGAGTACGTTGGTTCTATATCATCAAAATTTATTAAAGAAGGATATATTGTCTTCAACTGGTAATGTTTATGAAAAATATCCTGAAGAACTAAGGGAGGCAAGTTAACTTCACTAAGACACTTGAGAATGAGGAGTTAAGGAGAAAGCTGCTAAAATATTTTTGACATTACTGTAGGTAGGGAAAGGAGGTATTATGAAAAGACTATATCTCATGGTCAGTGTGCTGTTGCTCGTTTCTATGGTGGGAGGCGCACAAGCTAGGCACAAGGTACTCCTTGTTTTCAGTTACCACCCGGAGTATTCCTGGGTAATAGAGGCAACAAGGGGTGTGGAGGATGTTTTAAAAGATAAGGGAATAACGACCGAGAAATTCTATCTAGATACCAAAAGAAAAACCAGCGAGGAGTGGAAGAAAAAAGTAGCAGAAGATGCGGTGAAGGAAATTGAGCAGTTTAAACCTGATCTGGTAATGGTATTTGATGATAATGCCTGTGAGCTTGTGGCCAAGAAATATATTGGTAAAACTCTTCCCTTTGTGTTTTGTGGTATGAATGGTGAGCCTGAGGACTATGGATTTCCTGCTGAGAATATAACCGGGGTGATTGAAAGACACCACCTCAAGGAATCGATTGAACTTCTCAAACGCCTTGTACCGGATGCAAAGAAATCCGTGCTCCTATCTGACAACAGTCCTACTTCACAGAAGTTTGTAGCCGAAATGAATAAAACTACCCTGCCCATTGATATGTACGCGTTCTACACCACGAATGATTTTGATACCTGGAAGGCGAAACTAAAAGAGCTTCAGTCCACGGTGGATGTGCTCGGATTATATCTGTATCACACCATTAAAGAAAAGAATGGGAAAGTGAGTCTACCATCCGAGGATGTACTGGGATGGACTCTCCAAAATAGCAAAATTCCCGAGTTTACCTTCTCTGATTTTACTGTGAGGGATGGTGCTCTGTGTGGAGTTGTCGTGTCTGGATACGCGCAAGGTAAGGCTGCAGCTGAAATGACACTCACGATATTAGCTGGGGCAAGTCCTGCAAATATTCCCATCGAGTGCCCCAAAGAGGGGATACCAATGATCAACGAGAAAAGAGCTAAGGAACTCAATATAAGAATACCGGAAGATGTGCTTAAAGAGGTGGAGATAGTACCCGTAAATATTCAGTGAACCACGTCTCAAAGACAGCATTTCCCCAGATAGGGGGAAAATAGAGAGGGTAAAATTGGGATGTTGCTTCCATAATACCAGATTTTCAAGTCATTTCCCCACATCCCAAAATCTTAGCTCTACAAGGAGGCGAGTGAAGTGTTGCAATAAAAAAACAGAACAGGAAAATTATCAGAATAGTTAAAAAATAAGAAAGGAGAAGAAAATGGCGAAGTTATAGATGTACAATGAAAATTAACCCGCTATCGCCACTGAAAATTGACCCCCCTGGGTAAAATGATACCCTCCCGGAATAGAAAGTTCCAGGAGGTGAAAGGGGGAATGATTACAATGGGGCA
>Ga0315545_1004826_pt1 | contig 11009 bp, 9 predicted proteins | sample SalMarSW160210MG_FD_203096 | JGI IMG/M metagenome (GOLD analysis project Ga0315545, IMG submission 203096) | Salt marsh sediment microbial communities from the Plum Island Ecosystem LTER, Massachusetts, United States - Salt Marsh Sediment SW1602-10 ...
CCATCAAAACCTGAATGTTTAAGGTCAACCCCCCACCGACCTCCTGAACTGGACTGAGCCCAGATATTGGTTAAAGGAGATTTAGTAACAACACTATAACGACTGGCACTAGGAGAGGCGGTTCCGGTCACGAGACCGGACATAAAGATAAGCTTATTTTCCGGTCCTAAAGGATCTATTCCCGGTCTATTTTCATCAAATAAATATTTACTGGCTAACCCCCGACCACCTAAAAATTTCTTTGCCATCTCTTCGGGTATTTCTTCTTTGAGGATTTTTCCCTCTGTTAAATTCACTCTTAAAATTTTTCCCATCAATCCAAACATTTTTTCACCTCCCTACATCGCATAGTGCGTGGCGTCATGTCGTTTTGCTCCGTACTCTTTACCCTGTGCACAGCTACCTTTTGCGCTCAAATGCCAAATTGAGCCTTCAGGTCCTTGTACATGGCCTTGAACGACTGGAATTCCTCCACCTCCAATTCATCAGAAAATTTGTCACTTACCTCTCCCGCAAGGGCTACGAGCCTGATAGCCGCTTGAGTAGCGGCCGCAAGCTTTGCCGCTTTCTTTACGTTGAAGGGAACGAGTTTCAGTTTCAAAGTAGCGATCTCTTTAACCACGTTAAGCTCTTTTCTTAATATCTTTTTCCATCGCTCATACTCGGCTTCAAGCACATAATCCCCGGTTCTTCCAACTTCAGCAGGGACGATTCTTGATGAATGGCATTCGCCATGCCATAGATCCATGAAAACAAAAACATCGTCTTCAAATCCGGCCTCAGGATTTGCCTTAAAGACCAGAACCACTGATCCCTCCCAGGTCCTTGCGGCGGCCTTGTATCGGTCATCCCCTTGTATCTTATTTTCGAATTCAGAGGCCCATTCAGGTGTGCCAATGATGTAAGGTTGGGGCTCCAATTTTTTTCTTTCTTCAACCAGCCTGGCATAATTCTCATCCCATTCTTTGGTCCCGGCTTGATACATGATGTAACCTCCTTATATTTATAATCTATTAACCCTATCATATTTTTTACATCACCATCAAGAAATAGAAAGGCCACAAAGCCCAAGGTAACGTCAAAGTTAAGGGCCTCGTTTATCGGCAGGGTTTTATTGAGTTTAGAATCTGGCTCGTTGCCAGCATTATTCCTTTCCACTAATCAGATAGGTCGTTATTGTCTGTTTCCCTTCAAATTATTTGTACCGTTCAAATGTTCAGGTCCAATTTTCCTCGTGGCTCCTACAAAACACAACGGAATCTTTTTTTTGATATCGTCTTTCGGAAAAAACTATTAACCCTAAACCTTAATATCTCTACCTTAGAACATTGCCTATTTATGAGGCATTTGCGACATAATATATTCTGCCATAGCGGTGATAGTTAGGCTCGGATTCACCCCAAGATTAACAGGTACATTGGAGCCATCCACAATGTAGAGATTGGGGTAACCATGGATTTCTCCAGTAAAATCTACTACTCCTTTTTCGGGGGTTTCGCCCATCACAGCTCCGCCTAATATATGGGCTGTGGTTGGGACGTCGAAAAGCACCTCTGGCCATGCACTCATGGGTTGACCGTCTATTTTTTCACCCATATGCCTGGCAATCTCATTGGCGAGGGGAATATACGATGGTATTTTTTTAGCTCCAGGCACAAGTTCAGAATTCATACTTCGTTTACCCAAACGCCACCAACGACGCCTGTAATCAAAACGAATGTGATTCTCTAATGTCTGCATAACCAGCAGAATAGGCGTCCGCGCCCCCCAGCCAAAGATCCAAAGGGATTTCAAAAACTTTAATGGATGTCGCAATACATTACCGAGAAATCTCACCCAACGAGGTATGCGACCACCGCCATCAGTAAGTAATGTTGCCAAAATCCCCAAAACATCGGAGCCTTTATTAAACCGCACAACCTCAACATGAGTATTTTCATCTGGATAAATCCCTGATGTAATTGCGATTTGATCTGAATAATCCGCGTGCTTATCGTTGGCTCTTACGCTAAGTAAGGCTTCAGAGTTGGTACGAACAAAGTTACCCAATTGATCAGAAAGTCTGGGCAGCAGGCCTTTGCTTTTGCACTCCATGAGTAATTTTACAGATCCCATGACTCCCCCACTGAACACAACACCATAAGCTTGGAAGATTTTTTTTGGATGACGAAAACCAGTCGATTTTCTGCTAAGAACCTCGTAGCCTTCATTGAAAGGACGAACGCCAATGACTTCCGTTTCAGGATAAATCGCAACACCATACTTATTCTCTGCCAGATAAAGGTAGTTTTTATCAAGCGTATTCTTGCCACCAACGGAGCATCCAATCATACATGCCCCGCAGAAAGTACAACCTGTTCTTTCCGGGCCTTCCCCATGGAAATAAGGATCGGGTACTGTTTTATCCGGTTCGCCGAAGAAAATGCCTACCTCATTGATATGGAACGTATCTTCCCCACGGATTTCTCTTCCAATTTCCGCCAGGATTTCATCCGCCTTTCCTACCTGAGGGCAGGGGATTGCTCCTAGCATTCGCTTAGCTAAATCATAAAAGGGTGTTAATTTCGTTTTCCAGTCGCCCGGTCCCCATTCTGGTTTCTTAAAAACCTCATCGGGCGGCACGAGCAGCTGGTTGCAATAATTGAGGCTTCCACCACCGACACCAGTGCCATGAAGAATAAAAACGTGTTTGAGTAACGAAAGAACCCAGATACCATAAAGCCCTAACTGAGATATCCATAAATTTTTACGAAGATTCCAATTGGTATGGGGAAAGTCTTTAGTGCCATAGCGTTTGCCTTTTTCCAAAACTACTACCTTGTAACCTTTCTCAGCCAAACGCAATGCGGAAACACTTCCTCCAAAACCTGATCCAATAATGACATAATCGTACATTATTTCTCCTTTGCTATGCATAAACATTTACGAACGTTCAAAAGCCGAGTCGCACTATTTATTTTTTTGGGTAAAATATTTAATGTTTAATAAGGCATACCCATATTTCTAGAGTTTTTGTGGGTTTGATCAAGAACTATTGTTAAGTTTTTTATTCAGAAAAGCGGCAAGCCCTCTCTCATGATCCTCTGAATAGGTAGTAAGGAGAAACTGATCTGCATCCATATAAATACCTGCTCTATCAAGAGCAGCGGTTATAGTGCTTATGGCCTGTTTTGTCATAGAAACGGGTAGAGGTGGTTTTTTGAGAATCTTCTTACCGAAAGCTATCGCAGTTTCCATAGTTGATCCATCCGAAACTACCTCTTCAGCAAGACCCCATGTCAGACATTTTTTTGCTGGCACCTGCTCACCCAATAGGATCATTTGCTTGGTCTTAGCGGGCCCTATAAGATGGAGCAATCGAGGAATGGAGCCCCAGCTATAATTTAATCCCAGTTCAATCTCAGGTATACGCATGAATGCAGACTGTCCCATGATGCGAAAATCACAAGAAATTGCGAGTGAAACCCCACCGCCCACACAAAATCCCTCGACAGCTGCAATGGTAATGGGCTCCGTTTCTTCCCATGCACGACAGGCACGCGGTCCCAATATGACACGTTCTCGCCGTTCACCCATAGTCCCACGTACCATTTTTCGTACCTCTGGGTCTTTAAGGTCCAAACCTGCACTGAAAACACCTGAAGCTCCTGTCAGGATAACAACACGGATACCTGAATCATCCTGAAAGCTTAAAGCGACTTCTTTGAGCTCCCTGAGCATACGCACAGATAGGGTGTTTAATGGCTTCGGTCCGTCCAGCGTCACCGTGACCAGAGGTCCCTCTCTTTCTACGATCAGTTCACGATATTTCATCTAAAACCTCCATTGTAATCTATCCCTGACATACCAATCATCCACCCTGCCCTATTCTTTGAAGGAGTAAATAATACAATAGCGAGTTTAGGAGCTTTCCGCTTTGAGGTATTTTAGTCATTAGCCCTTGAGGACCGAACTCGTTTTGGAGCTGGTGGAAAATAAAGAGAAAAAATAGTCCCACCTGAATGATAACAATCTTCCTTTTTTTTGCAAAAGGTACAAATGCTGACCCTGCCAGGACAGATATCACTCTCTTTGGATATAAATCCACACCTTGAAGACGTCATATCTATCTTGAAATTATACCGCTCGGAGAAGATTTTCATACGCAACAAGTCCGCCCCTTTTCCCCCGGCATTAAAATCATACGGTCTTTTTGAGGAATAGACCATTGTACCCTGTGTCGTAAAGAAACCTTCAAATATCCGTCTCTGAGCTTCTTCTATAATGCCAACCCCATAGTCATGAACCACCAACTCGGAACCTTTCCCCTTTTTTCGGACAGTGATTTCTATCTTCCCCTCATCAGGAGTATTTTCCACGGCATTTTTTATCAAACCATCAATCACCTTTTGTAAAGGATCCGAAGGTATATATATGGGTGGTGTAGGAACAAGGTTGCGTATAATTTCAACCTGACGGTGTGAAAATAATGGTTTGCTATACTCAAGTCTTTCCTTGACATATTCATCCAGAACAATTTCTTCTTGTACGATCTCCTTGGGTCCAAATATTTCTTCAATACGCTTTCTAACACGTTCAACTATGGGAACATCTCCTGCCTCCTCAGTAATAAGGCTCTCCAATTCATCGGTATACTGATCGAGTATCAGGGAAAGGAGACCATAGGTCTTGTGTTGCTTATCCCGCATGATATCTTCCACCTCGTACTCAATATCCTTTATGCGATCCAGATTCCTTTGGGCCCTTTCTATGGATGGCTTCCAGGTCTCTTCAGGAAGAGCTACCAATTTCCTTGTCAGTATATTTAAAGAACTAGCCAAGACTGCGACAGGTGTCTTTAATTCATGGGAGAGATGGTTGATAACATTGTCTTTTGCCCTATTCAAGCTTGTAACTTCCTCGTATGCCTTTTTTAGCTCATTAGAAACCCTGGCATTTTCAACGGAAAGGGCAACGGTCCCTCCTATCATGCTCAATAGATCAACATCTGTGTTATCAAAAACCCCTTCTTTTTTATTAATGGCACATAAAACCCCTACAATTCGATCACTACTTCTCAAAGGTACATCCAGCATATTACGGGAATCGTATCCAAGTTGCTCATCCACCACGGAATAATAATTCGGGTCTTTAGAGGTATCAGGAACGATGACTGGTTCACCGGTCTCGATGACTTTACCTGCCACACCTTTATTTGCAGGAAAACGAATCTCTTTTGCCCTTTTTTGGGTAGCTCTATCCTCATATGCCGTTCCTAAAAAAAAGAACTCCTTCTTCTCCTCATCAAGCAATATGACAATCGCTCCATCCACATTCAGGAGAAGTTTAATCTCACTGCTAATGTAATCCAGAACATCCTCTAAATCAGGATATGCAGGGAGAGCCATGCTTATCCGAAGTAGTGCCTCATTGATGCGGGCTATCCTTTTTTCCTGTGTAATATCCCTAAAGATTACAAGTTCCAGGGCTGGTTCATCGTCAGATTCCGAATGGCAAACCGCCCTCATAGATACATCCAGAATTCGACCATCCTTAGTAAGACGCCTGGTTTCTTGACGCTGCAATATCTTTTCTTTTAAAAGCCGTTTAAAATTATCGGCAGTCTCTTGCTTACGTTCTGGAGGAACAAACGGAATAAATTTTCCTTCTAATTCCTCGAGGGTCCACCCAAACATTTCGGTAAAGGCATGATTCAGGTAGTACACACGTCCATCAACAGTAAGTATCTCTATGGGGTATGGTACAAAATCAATGAGAATTCCAAGGCGCCTTGTCGATTTTCGAAGAGCTCCCTCTACCTTCTTGCGCTTGGCAGTTTCTTTCTGCAAATCCCTGACCTTTTGTTCCAATTCTTCATAGGTCGGTTTCTTGGTCATGAACAAATCCTCCATGTAAGCTAAAAGAAAAAAAGCCTCGTGAGTTTATATATCAGGATATTATAGGAATAGTGAAATCTCAACATCATTTTTGCTATTCATTATCTCACGGTATCGTATATATATTAGATATAAGTCTATTTTCCTTACTGCTTTTGCACTTTGATTACAGCGAGGCTGTTTGAATGGTATCTCCTATCTTTTTTCCCGCAGTAATTCAGCCTTGTTTTTTTATCAGCCTTTTGGCATGCTACATTGTAGGAAATCCGAGTAAATTCTGAGATCTTTGCACAACCTGACAATCTTTGTAACCCAAGAAAAGAGGGTGGACTTTTCTGAAGTGACTGGCGTAAGGGCGCTGTCTTTTCGTAACGTATCAGTGGGGGAAACCGCAGGCCCCTATTTATCGGGGCAATGCGGAGGGGGCAAAACTCCCCCATAGATACGTTGCTGAAAAGACCAGCCCTCCTGAGATAAGCCCGAGAGCCTCGGCCTCCGGCCCATAGGGCCTACGCCCCGGAGGGAACTGAAGAAAAGCCCATCCTCTTTAAGGAAATACGAGTTATGCAAAGTTCTCATTTTATCTTATACTTCAAAGAAAGGGAAATTCTCATTACTGAAGATATTCAGGTAATCGGTCTCGGGCAGGCATGTCTTGATTATTTGGGAAGAGTCAGTATCTATCCCGAGGAAGACAGCAAGTGCGAACTCATGGACCTCCATATTCAATGTGGGGGGCCTGCTTCTACCGCCCTTGTTACTCTTTCCCGCCTGGGCATACAAACATCCTTTTTAGGGTCTATATCTGACGATTTACGTGGTATTGAAATAGTAAAGGAGCTTAAAAAGGAAAAAGTGGATTCTACCTTTTTAAAGATTACTCCTGGTTACACTTCTCAGTTTGCCTTTATTGCAATAACAGAAAATGGAAACAGAACGATCTTCTGGCACAGGGGAAGCGTTCCCCACCTAAGACCACGTGATGTGAACCTGAGCCCTTTTTCAAAGGCCAAAATCCTGCACCTGGACAGCCTGATGATCGAAGCGGCTCAAGAGGCAGCCCAGCAGGCCAAAAATATGGGGCTTATAATAGTCATGGATGCCGGAACAATGAGGGAAGGTTCCCAAGAACTGGTATCAATGGTGGATATCCTGATCGCTTCAAAAAGGTTTGCGGAACCTCTGGTGGGAGACATTGCACCTCCTGAAAAAGCCCTTAGAGCCCTTCATGACTTAGGCCCAAAAGAGGTAATCATAACACTTGGTTCAAAAGGAAGTATTGGATTGAGTGGTAAAAAGATCAATGTTCAGAAGGCCTTTTCCATTGATGCAGTAGATACAACTGGAGCTGGCGATGTGTATCATGGAGCATATATCTATGGTCTGCTTCAGGGGTGGGATATGCGGAAATGCATGCGTTTTGCCTCGGTTGCCTCTGCCATAAAATGCACGCAAATAGGGGCACGTAAAGGGATTCCTCAACTTGAAGAAATAAAGGAATTTATGAGAGGAAAATAAAAAATTCGTTGAAAACTCACTCAATCTTTAAATTTTTATCTCTTTGCATAAACTCTGAAGCGAAACGATACTTTTGCTTTTGAACTTTTCTTCATGAAAAAAGAAATTGATCCAAAAATGCATTCAGCAGAGCATATCCTGAACCAGACAATGGTCAGAATGTTTTGCTGTGGTCGCTGTTTTAGGGCCCATATTGAAAAGAAAAAATCAAAATGTGATTATCATTTTGATCGTCCTTTAACTGAGCAAGAAATGAGACAAATCGAAAAAGGTGTCAATAATGTTATCCACGCTGATATGATAATTACCCAAGAGTTTATAACTAAAGAGGAATCGCAAAAGTACTACAATATAGAGCGTTTGCCGCAAAATGTAGGTGATGACATCAGAATTGTCAAAATTGGAGATTATGACGCCTGCCCCTGTAGTGGTACTCATGTCAATTCAACAAAAGAAATTGGTGAATTTCAAATAGTGTCAGTGAGCTTTGATAACGGTGTGTTAAGGATAAGATACAAACTCGCTCATTTCAATACGTAAGGAAAAGCCTTGAATAAAAATTCGCACTGCTGCCAAATGGATGAAAAACCTCTTGCCATAATTAGGAAATTCAAAACAGAGGATATCAATGAAATACTTGAGATTGAGGAACAGGCATTTCCAAAGACAGCCTATTCAAAACAAACTTTTCTAAATTATGCAAACAGTTTCCCCGACACATTTATTGTTATAGAAATAGGAAATGATATTATTGGGTACATAATACTTGATAAAGGGGGTCATATCCATTCCACTGCGGTTAAACGCACATACCGAATGAAGGGTTTTGGCAGGATGTTGTTCATGCATGCCGTAAAATATGCTCGGAAAAGATTATGGCTCGAGGTTAGATCAAAAAACAGTGGAGCAATAGCTTTTTATAAGAGTCTGGGCATGAAAATAACTGGAAAAATTTCCAATTATTACGGGATCGATGATGCTCTGATTATGGTAATGAACAAAAATGAATAGGGTTAAAAAAAATTTTACCTCTCCAAAGTGTTTCGTAAATAAAACAGAAATGAGATTCTTTGAACGGAAATACATATTAACAGGGGCGCAAAAAAAACAGGGAAGGAAGATAGCCCTAAAACACTGCCTTCCTAAAATCTTACGCGAGTTGCCATCAGGTATTCATTCCTATGAAAGACGGTTTACAATAAATAGAGTTGTTGGCTATAAGACGGTATATGAAAACATTAATACCTATAAAATTGTTCTTAAAGAAAAAAACTTTCTTGAAAAAGAGTGCCTAAAATTGGGGATTATCCCTGTCTTTAAAGGAGATTATATTTGTCTCGATTCCTTTCCCCGAAGAAACATCATAAAAGAGGAAATTGTAGGCGAAGTATTTCGAGATGGTTTGAAGACAATTGAAAAAAAAGTATACTTTGATATCCTTGAATACATTATTCGGAAGTAGAATAACCTTGCTTTTATGTAATAGTAAAGATTCCACAGGGTAAAAATTTAACATCACACGCATATATCGTAATGACAATTACACTAACGATAAAATGTAAAGGATGAACGGATGGATATAAACAAGCTTAAGCGCATCAAGCTCCTACTTCTTGATGTTGATGGTGTCCTTACTGATGGTTGCATCATTTATAACGATAACGGTGCGGAAACTAAAATATTTAATGTAAAGGATGGTCTAGGCATAAGGCTGCTTATGGAAGCAGGTATAAAAGTTGGAATAGTTACCGGTAGAACCTCAAAAGCTCTATATCACCGGTGTAATAATCTTGGTATTTCCCTTATATTTGATGGCGTCCATGAAAAGACTTCTGTGCTGGAACTCATCTCGGAACAGACTGGACTACGGGCTGAAGAAATCGCATTTGTCGGTGATGATCTTCCCGATCTCCCCCTTCTGAGAAGGGTTGGGCTTTCCATTGCTGTAGCAGATGCCCATGAAACCATCATCGAGAATGCAGACATGATTACCTCTGCAAAAGGTGGAGTCGGAGCTGTAAGAGAAATCTGTGAAGCGATACTAAAAGCACAGGGATTTTGGAACAAAATTGTAGAGCGTTATTTGTAATGTTTCTTATATAGGCATCATACCTATTTTTTCGATACAAGCGAAAAGAATTTTTCCTTTAGTTACTGTCTTTGCTTTAGGAACTTTAAATTTTTCCTTTTCGTAATTTCAAGAGTATTGGAGTTTAAGCAGATTTGCATTGTTAAACAATTGGCACAGGGAGGCCTATGATGAAGGCATTAAAAAAATGGATTTTTTTACTTCTCATCATTGTAACTATCTATTTCACTGGCTGTTCTTCCCTGAACAGATTTCAAAAGGAAGGAACCCTACATCTTTCTGGGTTAAAGGATCCGGTTACCGTTTTACGTGATGATAAAGGTATGGCTTACATCTATGCTCAGAACATCCATGATGCCTTCATGGCACAGGGCTTTGTTACAGCTCAGGACAGGTTGTTTCAGATGGAGCTCACCCGACTTTTTGCAACTGGAAGGATATCAGAGCTGGCTGGAGAGAAGGGAAAGGCAATTGATATTAGGATGAGGACGATCGGCTTTTATCGCAATGCGAAAAAGCATGCAGAGATACTGGACAAAGAGACGAGACTTTTTTTTCAGAAATACCTGGACGGGGTTAATGCTTACATAAAGACCCGCTCAGACACCCATCATCTTGAATTCAGGCTTGCCGGCATCAAACCCGGAGATTGGACGATTGCAGACTCGCTTACCATTGCGTACTATATGGGCTGGGACTCTGCAGCTAACATTCATACTGAAGCCATTGCACAGATGCTGGTAGAGAAACTAGGACTGGAAAGAGCCAGAGAGATCTTTCCCCTTAATATTAATCCGGATGATTTTCCTAAGGAAATAAATGTTGCTAAAGGCACAGTTCAGGAATTTGCACAACTCAATCTCGAAACTGATAAAAAAATCATGTTGTATGTTAAGGATGGCAATCTTCGTGTAGGAAGCAACAACTGGGCTGTGGGACCTCTGCTCTCAGCAAACGGAAAGCCTATTGTGGCAAATGATCCTCATCTCGATGCCAGGATTTTACCAGGTCCATGGTATCCAATTGGTATTATTACCCCAGATTTCAGGGCAATTGGGGTAATCATCCCTGGCGCTCCAGGGATAATAGTGGGCAGGACCGACCATATTGCCATAGGAGTAACCAATGCCTATGGTGATGCACAAGATCTCTATGTTGAGACCGTAGATCCAGAAAACCCTGATAGATATCTAGAGGGCAAGAATTCCCTGCCTTTTGAGATAATTGAAGAAACGCTGAGCATCAAAGACAAGGATGCACCGCAGGGATTAAGAAAAGAAAAGATTAAGATCAGGCTCACCAGGAGAGGGCCTGTTATATCCGGAGTGTTTCCTGGGCTTAAGACTGACAAGGTGATTACCATACGGTGGTCAGCTTTTGAGACCATGGAGCCTTCAATGGGATATAATCAGTTTCTGACTGCCACGTCTGTAAAGGATATTCGTGAAGCGCTAAGCCATGTGAATTTTATCATGCTCAACTTTGTTTTTGCCGACACAGAGGGAAATATTGGGTGGCACGTGTCA
>Ga0315545_1004828_pt1 | contig 11008 bp, 13 predicted proteins | sample SalMarSW160210MG_FD_203096 | JGI IMG/M metagenome (GOLD analysis project Ga0315545, IMG submission 203096) | Salt marsh sediment microbial communities from the Plum Island Ecosystem LTER, Massachusetts, United States - Salt Marsh Sediment SW1602-10 ...
CGCCGATGTAGAGAGGGTAGCTACTGATATCTATTATTCCAAAAGTCTGCCGGGATTCGTCGAGTACGCCGTCTACATACAAACACATCATCGAACCATCGTATATACCGGCTATATGGTACCATTTGCCATCGTTGACGTTTATGTTTCCGTCAAACCACTGGATTTTCAGACCAGTGCAGCCAAAGTGGCTGCTATTTGTGGAACCTGCCCTGCTGAGTCTGTAGGAATCGCCGCCCTTGGCAATGATAGTCTGCCAATTCTTGTCGAACTTGTTGACCTTCACCCAGCAGGCAATTGTAATCCGGCTGGTAATATCGAAGGCTGCGTCGGTTCCGCAATCCACATAGCTATCCTGTCCATCGAGGCTGAGGACGTTGCCTCTGACAGCATCCGTAACAATCTTCGCCTGGCCTACGAACTTGCCATGGAGGTTGTTGCCGGAGCTGTCGTTGGCATTATCTTCGAATTGATAGAGTGCCACCAACTCTGCAGAGGACAGCGAAGTTAGCGACAGGGTGAGCACAGAACACAACAAAATCACGAATGAAGGTGGGGTTTTCCGCAACATAGTCTTACCTCCGCGTAAAGTAGTAACGCTTATTTTAGCTTCCCCGCGAAGTTATCCTTCACGGACTACAATCTCTCTGGATGGCTTTTATCTCCGGCTTGGGTTGCATATCTACAATTTGCTCGCCGATCCAAAACTTATGAATTGAAAATACCTCTCCAGAGCATTGTTGTCAATAAAAATTTTAAAAAAAGTGTAAACACTGTCTGCACCTAATCCGACAGTATTGAAAGGATTATTCACGGTGTGCTACTGGACTTGGCGTTGAGAGGATACAGTATCCGGTCCGTGGCTCGTTTGCAGTTGGACATTTTGCCTTAGGACATCGAGCTTTTCGTGGATTTCTTCAGCCATTCGGCTGTTTGGAAAATCATTTACAATCTGCTGGCCGACATCGAGCGCATTTGCCCACCGCTTTTCTGTTACAGCTATAGAAAACTCAACGCCGAGGTTGTGCAGCTTTGTCCTGAAGACATCCCTTGCAGCTTCCTGCAGTGCTAACCCTTCATTGGATGTCAGATATTGGTCCAGCTCCCTAAGAATCTCCAGGCTGCGGTCGGTCTCTTGGCTCTTGATAGCATCATCCCAGGCAGCAAGCAGTATTCTCTTGCGATCTTGTTTCCTATCAAACAGTTCCTGTCGCATCGCCCGTGCCTTTTCGGAATCCGGGTAAGCCCTGATTAAACCTTCAATCTGTGCACTTGCTTTAGCCCATTGAAAATCTTCGAGCAGCTTTTCGATGTGCGCTATGACTTGATTTATCCGCTCCTGGTCGGTTGCATTACGATACTGATCCGCCTGAGCCCGCAACTGCTCAGCGAGTTCCTCATATTCAGATCGCTTGGCAATTTCATCGATTGTTTCATAAGCAGCATCGAAGTTCTTTTCCTGGAGCATGTCAAAGACGGCCTCTCGTAGGGATTGTCTGTCCGCCTCACGGAATGCGATTGCCTTAGCGGTTTCACTCAGCCGAGTGCTCTGATTTATTTGTGTAAGACCGGCTCGTATTTTTTCGAGAGCCTCGGTAACTTGTTCTAATTGTGAGCTGTTGTCTTTAAGCGTATCGACTATCTTAAATATCCTGGAGAGCATCGCTAGTAGTGCGCTTAGAAGAACTAACACACCAAGCAGCCCTACGAGATTTCGCAATATGTCGGTCTGGGCACTCTCGAAGATGTTGGTAAGTAGCGCAAGTAGAGTTACTACTGCCAATGCAGCGCAGACAATTACGATGTGCCATTTGAATCGCGACAAAAAATCGCCTTTTCTCAGGTCCATAAGCTGCCTCTACTTACAAGAACTAACTCACATGGACAACGCCAATACCATTATAGCATTCGGCGGTTGATTTTGTCAACTGTTACGTTGGGTTGCGCGATGACTTGGCTCGGCTGGGATAGGCCAAAAAGTTATGTTTTTTACCTGTGTAAGTGCTTGTTTCAGCCGGTCAATGAGACTTTTTCAAACCATGTTTGCGTTCGCAGACAAATCTTGACTAACATGAGCATTACCGGCACTTCGATCAGAACTCTGACAACGGTGGCCAAGGCAACGCCTGAGGACAGGCCAAATAGCATCTTTTTTTACTCTATGCAACGTAGATTAAATAAAGACCCCCAAAGATAACAAGTACGCCACATATTCGCTTCAGCGTAATTGCACCTTTCGATCTTTCATTCCAGTTCATGTACCGCTGAACAAGCTCTGCCGATGTCCCCGCAACGACAATAACCGAACAATGCCCGATTCCATATATTACCAGTAAAATTATTCCATAAAGCAGATTGGTCGATGCCAGCTTAAATGTCACTGCCAGCATTGGTGCCATGTAGGCAAAAGTACATGGCCCAAGTGCTATTCCAAACAATAGACCCAGAATAAATGCCGCCAACATCCCTTTTCGCTTCATACCAACTTGGGCTGGGCCGCTAAATGGTAGCGGTATCACATCCAGCAGCACAAGGCCGACCGCAAAGAAAATCGCCGCCACAAAGTAATTTCCATATCGTCCGACATCGCCTAACATTCGACCGGCTGCAGCAGTGATAAGACCAATAGCTGCAATCGTAATCAATATTCCGACAGCAAACAGTACCGAAACAAAAAAAGCTCTCTTCGTGGACATTTGACCCTGCTGGTCAATAAATCCAACAATCAGTGGAATACTGGCTAAGTGACACGGACTCAGCAGAATGCTAAGTATTCCCCAGATAAATGAAGCGGTCAGAGCTATCGCTGCTGTTCCCTCAACCGCACGAGTCAATGTAGTAAAAAGCTGCTGCATCATTCTGTCTTGGCAAGCTCTATGCCAAGCTCTTTCCACTTGGCCAAAATGTCTTCCTTGGAATAAAAACCTTCGTGACGGAAGATTTCTTTCCCCAAAGCATCGTAGAATATCTGCGTAGGCATCACACTTATATGATACTGCTGAGCCAATTTGGGATTTTTATTCAAGTCGAGAAACTGTACGATAATCTTGCCGGCCAGCTCTTTTTTGAGTTCTTCGAGGATTGGAGCCATCATCTTGCAGGGAATACAGGTGCCGGCTCCTATATCAATCAGCGAGGGCAGGCCCCCGCCTATGAGCTGGCTCGGCTTAGCAGCAGCGTTGCCGGGAGCCACGGCATCTATGCTCACCACTACGTTTTGGCCGTACCTATTCTGCTTGACGGCAATGACAACAACCACCGCAGCAATTAGAACGATGACGATTAAGATTTTTCCAATTTTGTTCATAAGCGAATCACCTTCCCTTCTGAACATACGTTTAATCCAGCTCATCAGCAGCCAGATTCCTGCGACAATGGCAAGCAGAAGCAAAGGATTTAGCGCCTTGCCGCCACTGCAGGGACAACGGATTTGCAGCATTAATAACTGGGTCATGTTAGTCTGCTATGGTCTAGGCCAACAGGGCCAAGGCCGCTTGGACGACTATGCCAACTGTGGTTTCGTTAGCTGCGGATTTGCCTTTCTCCATACCAAGATCGGTCACTCGTATATGCGAAAAATCTGCAAATCCTGCTTCTTGCAAACACTTCTTGACGCAATCTAACTCACAACCATCAATGGCTACAACCTTCGATGCCGACTGTGTCTTCTTCATAATTGGCTCGACTCGACCGCCGATACCGGCCATGCAGAACATTGTTCCTACGCCATCTTTTGTTATCTTCCTTGCGACTCGATCTGCGATCTCTCCAACATCAGCAGCCCCTGAGCAGGAAAATATCAATTTCGTACCACTACTGCAAACGCTTTGATTTCCATTGCTCATCGCAGATCCCTTACTTATGTGTGTTAGGTTTTCATTCAAGTAATTGTTTGATTTGCTCCGTAGAAGGTACCTTCCCTGAGACTTTGACCTGACCATCCACAGCCAAAGCCGGTGTCACCATCACGCCGAATTTCATTATCTCATTGATGTCGGTTACCTTTTCCAGTGAATATTCAACATCCAAATCTTTAGCAGCAGCCTCTGCATTCTCTGCCAGCTTCTTACATTTTGGACATCCTGCCCCGAGAATCTGCAACTTTCTCATACTTAACTTCCTTCCGGACATTATTTCTCGAAGAACCTCTGGTCGGCCTGAGATAGCTCTTCTCTTGCCTTGGCGAGCCAACCAATCCTGCTCACTGAAAAACAGTCAAATCTTGGTGAGTATGGTTTTATGTCAAGCAATGGTGTACCGTCGAGGATGTCAATTTCTGCGACATGCAGCGTTCTGCCCTCAACACTTAGAAGTCGCACACAGGAGATTCCAATCGGATTGGGCCGAGCTGGCGCACGTGTTGAAAAGAGCCCGCGCAGTTTATCATCCATATAAGGCTTGACCAGCATTCTCGGCTCCCGTGCAAGATGGAAATATGTTATCAGCCAGATACGTTCAAAGCCATCCAGGTCTTTCAGACCCTCCGCAAATTCTGGAAGAATCTCCACTGAACCTTTTGTGTCTTTTGCATATACCGGCTGGATTGGTGTTCCCGCAGCTTCCGGAAATGGTGAATGAATTATGCCGATAGGTTTTAACTCCATATTACTTTCCCTTCCAAGGCTACCAATTATCCCCAAAATGCGCCAAAAAACATGCCGACGATCGTTGACAATACTATAACGAGAATAGAAAAAACGGCTGTTCTTGCGTTGCCTAGGACCTTGCGAATCACAAGTATATTGGGAAGCGATAGCGCCGGCCCAGCCAGGAGTAACGCCAGCACCGGCCCCTTGTGCATACCAAGTTTCATCAATGCCTGTGTGATTGGAATCTCGGTCAGCGTCGCAAAATACCAAAATGCTCCGATCACACTCGCAACCAGATTGCTTCGCAAGCTGTTGTCGCCCACCCACTGAGCAACCTGCTTCTCAGGCAACAAGACACTAACAAAACCAACTACAAACACCCCGCCGAACAACAGTGGCACGAGCAGCTTAGCAAAATCCCATGTATTGTGTATCCACTGGCTGAGTTCGTCTTGCTCAAACCACCGCCAGGCCATAATAAGAACTGCCAGGCCGCAAAGACCTGCAAGGTACCACCTGATGTGATGTAATTGTATGACCCAGGTCTTTTGCTCCTGCATCTCTGCTATCTCAGTTTTTTGTAGCTCAATCTTGTCTCCTGTCTTGTTCTCACCAAGGTCCTCTTCAAGCTGGAAACGAACCATGTCCTTCGTCTCGTGAATGACCACCGCCCTGAACTGTTTGCCGTCGGTGGTTTTGACCGCGACGTTGCCTGGATTGTACCAATCGCTAAAGACAAGAAACAAAATCATAGCTGCCAGAAAAACCGCAGTCTTTGCAATGTGACGCTTTGGCTTTTCAGATTCAGGCATGGCAAGTGCAGCCTGCACCTTCGCCTGTTCACCCTTGCGAAACACAAACGCCATCAGTAATCCTATCACGACCGCAAAAACTACCGCTCCGATGAACCTACCTGCTCCGATTGAAAAGCCCAGCACCCGCGCACTTAGAAAGATCGCAAGGACGTTTATGCCCGGCCCCGAGTACAAAAATGCCGTCGCAGGCCCCAATCCTGCCCCGAGATTATAGATGCCTGCAAACATCGGCAGCACACTGCACGAGCATACCGCTAACACACACCCCGCAAAAGACGCTACAGCATAAGCTAACACAGGGTTGGCATTCGGCCCTAAATAACGCATAACCGATCCCTGCGACAAGAATGTGATTATCGCCCCCGCAATAAAAAGAGCCGGCATGACGCAGGCCAGCGTGTGATTACGCGCATACCATTGCAGTAGCCGAAACGCCTCCTGAATTGCTGCCTGAATCTTCGGATTATTCAGAGGCAGCAGATACGCAACAAGAAAGACCGTCACAAAGCTGGCCAGTATTTTCAGTTCACGCTTCATCTCTTGGCTATCCCCAAAGAGTCGCCTGGCTACAGAACCTCAAGCAGTTTCTGGCTATCTTTCGCCTGCTGTTTCAGGACTCTGCTCACACAAGAAAAGAAATCTACAATGCAGGGACACTTAAGTCTGTAGAGAACCTTCAGCCCATCTTTGCGCCACTCAAGGAGACCAGCATTGACCATCACTGCTAAATGTCTTGATACGTTAGACCTCTCGGAGCCAACGTGCTCTGCAATATCACACACGCACTGCTCACCGTTTTTCAGAAAATCCACAATTGCCATCCGCAGCGGGTGAGCCACCGCCTTGGCAACTTCGGCCTGCTTTTCGAATAACAGTCGCTTTTGTTTGTTTAACATCAAAAAGGCTCCTTTTCTTAAAATTACTATGTGATTATATACTCATATAATCATAAAGTGTTCAAGAATCAATTAATTTTTTTATCATAGAAAAACTTTGATTTGTTATATACGAAATTTATGTTCGATCAAAGCGAAGAAAACCCCTCATGAGTTATACTTCACGCTCCAAGCTATCAGCTACACGCTGCATCAAGCAGACAAAATGCAGGGCTTCAAAGTCAGAAATTTCAATCAGCAAGATACGTTTCACGCTTCACGAAATACGAGCGACGAGATAAGTCTTGAGCATAGCCGAAGGGGCTATCGAAGTGTAGAGAAAGCTGAAGAATCAAAAATCTCAGATAAGGATGTCTTTATGGTTTCCTTATAACGAAAAGCTTACCGGCCTAGTCCACGCTGCCAAGTGGGCACATCGTAATTTCAGTCCTTTACCTCGATTTGGAAACCGGATAGTTCATCGACAGTGCAGTTGAATTCAATATACACGCCATCGTTACATCCGTATACGTTTGGCTCACCAAACGGATGGTCTGGAATGACTGATAGTTCCGTTCCATCAGTACGTTTTATCAATATGTAAGCGGTTTTTCCTTCAGATGTAGGATACTCTCTGATCCTCCAAGGAAAGTTGCGCTTTCGGACTACTGTACCGTCGCTTGACATATGGGCAAAGACTCGACTTTGGTACGCATCAATTTTCTCGTAGACCTCGCCCGCCACAATCATGAGCCCGGCGACAAATGCACAAATCCAAGCTCGCCTCCACTTTCTTCCCTGGGGCTTTGAAGAAAGCAAGCTGTAGAGAGCACTGAACACAAGGAGTGGTATCCAGATCAAAGTCCAGAACAACATATCTACTGATGATCCTCTTTGACTATAACGATTAGCACACCGGCCGCTTATGCGGCATCCGAATGCAGCCGCTGGTTCGGCAATCCGCATGGGTTGAGGCTCGACCTACGCTGCTGTATTAGTCATCGTGGTCATCGTGATTGTTATCATCCTCGTCTTCTTGCTCCACCTCAAGGACCTTGCCGTCAGCGGTTACTTCGATCTCATACTCTATTCCGTTTGCCATACCCTCCAACTCGTATACAGTAATTCCCTCTTCTTCTTCCATCTCGGCTTCAGTCAGGGTTATACCTTCGACCGCGCTTTGTGCAGCCTCCACTGCCTCGGTAGGCACCTGCGAAAGAGGAATCTCTTTCGCATCCTTATCCTTAAACGCTGATTCAATGGATGCACATCCTAGAATGCAAGTCAAGACCAAACATATTAAAAGGTAAAATAATCTCATGGCGAATCTCCTTTCTGTGACATCGAGATTGGCAGCCTATAGCACCACCCTACAATTTTATCATTTTGTAAAAACCACTTCTGCGGGTGCTATCATTATCGGGATTGTCGGGAAAGGCAAGGGAAAATCAGTCGCTTGCGGCTCTTGACTCGTGGCTTGTATCTCGTATTGCGTACGAATTATCATGCGTGCGATGCATGCCCAACAAGGCTAATACTTCTTCCTGAATCTCGCAGTCGGAATTTTAAGCAGCTTGCGGTACTTTGCGACCGTTCTTCGGGCGATGTTTATGATGCCGCTCTCAGCCAGTTTCTCGCGTATCTGGTCGTCGTTCAAAGGTTTACTTTTATTCTCCGCAACAATAATCTCTCGCAGCTTAACCCGTATTGCCTCCCAGCTATGTGCTTGGCCGTTGGCGTCCTCCATGCCGCCGCTAAAGAATTTTCGCAGGGGCAGTATCCCCCACGGGGACTGTATATATTTGCCTGCGACTGCCCGTGAAACAGTAGCCAGATGGACTCCGACTTCGTCGGCTACTTTCGACATCGGAAGCGGGCGTAGATATAAGGAACCTTTTTCAAAAAAGTCGTGTTGATGTTTTACAACCGACTTGGCTACCTTAAGCAGAGTATTTTTCCGTTGTTCTATTGCATCTATAATCCAGCGACCGGCCTGGATATTTTCCTGCAGGAACTTTCGAGTCTTTTCATTGACGGTTGTATCTTTTGCTAATGTTGTGTAATAGTTACTTATCTTCAGGTTCGGGACGCTAAAGTCGGTCAAGCGTACGGAATACTCATCCGAATTGTTGAATGCTTCCACTATCACATCAGGTGTAATGGGATGGTTATCATCTCGTCCGATCTGCAAACCTGGTGATGTGTCAAGTTTGCTCAGTCGTTTAATAGCCTGATTGATTCTGTCTACATTGCAGTTCATCTGTTTCGCGATCTCGGGCAAACGATTCTCGAGTAGTTCGTCCATGTTGTCTGCTACCAGTCGATATTCGAAGCTCATATCTTCGACGTTTTGTTCCAACTGAATCAGCAGACACTCCCTAAGGTCACGTGCGCCGACACCTACAGGCTCCAACTTTTGTACAAGTGAAATCGACTCTTTCAAATCTTCAACAGTGAAATCTCCCTTATCTTTGTTATGCAATTGCTCCAATCTTACAGTCAGATAGCCTCTGTCGTCTATATAGTCGATGATTGTGCTGCCGGCCTTTTTAACCGCTTCACTTGCCTCAACAAGGCGCCATTGTTCGCTAAGATGTTCATGAAGTGACTTTGGTAGTGCAGCGGTGTTTTTTATGGCCTCGAGTTTTCTGTCGGGTTCATCAGCCTGGCTGCGTGTCCGGAATGGGGCTGCCTGCTCTATGTGCTCTCTGAAGTCATCCTGAAGACTTTCCAGTCGTTCAAAGTCGTCAAGCTTGTTGTTGTCTGTATTGACGACAAGGTCTTTTTCACCAATGTCTTCATCCTGAGACTCCTGCTCGGCGGATGTGATTTCTTCTTCCTCTGCCGGTTCTTCAATCTCCAGCACAGGATTGTTGTTAAGTTCCTGTTCTATCCTTTCCTGAAGAGCGAGGATTGGAAGCTGAAGAATTTCCATCGACTGAATCATATGCGGAGCGAGCTTCATTCGTTGCTCCATCCGCATTTGTCCTGTCATCTCCAGCTTCATAGTTGCACCTTAAAGAGTCTCATGTTGCGACCGCTCACTCCTATCTACATATCATAGCCGTTCAGGAGATTTCGTCAATACTTCAATACTAATTGAGCAACTTTACAATTGAAAAAACTGATTACTCGAGTTCTTGTCTGCCCAGTATAGCATCTGTGAGCATTTTATCGTTTGCGTATTCAATAGTGCTACCTGTTGGGAGTCCTCTTGCAAGGCGAGTAATTTTCACTTCCATTGTTCTTAGCAACGAGCTTATATATAGCGATGTGCCGTCGCCTGCCATATTGGGATTGGTTGCCATTATTATTTCTTTTATATTATCTCGGCGTACTCGCTCAATTAGCTTGTCGATAGTCAAATGATCCGGCTCGATTCCCTCGAGCGGTGCAATGTGCCCACCGAGGACGTGGTAGACCCACTTGCAAGCACCCGTCTTTTCCAGTGCTATCACATCTTTGGGCTGCTCGACCACGCAAATCATGCTCTTGTCCCGGCGCGGGTCGCTGCAAATCTGACAGACTTCCTCTTCTGACAGATTATAGCAAATCTTACATCGTCTTATTTTAGTCTTGATGTCTTTTATCGCCTCTGCCAGGCGTATCGCTTCCTTTGGTTCAGCATTGAGAATATGGAATGCCAGACGCTCAGCCGTCTTAGGTCCAACGCCCGGCAGCTTGCCAAGCTCTTCAATGAGTTTGTTCAAACTTTGTGTATATGAACCATTCATAATTCAATCAGGCCATCTCCAAGCTTCGCTTGAGCCACCCATGGTTATATTGGTTCTTAAATTTCTTCGATACCTGTAATTGTTGCGTCCAGGCCCATTAGGACCGTTTTTACTGCAGGGTCGTTGATTATTTCGTTTGCCCTTTGTGCCGGGCGCTTCAGTGGTTCTGCTTCAGAAGCAAATTGCTCCCGGCTGGCAATCTCGAATCTAATACTCACATCCTTGCCAAAGTACTCGCTGAACGCGGCGGCAATTTGCTTGGCTCGCCCATCACTTTCGCACATTTGTTTCTGCATTTTTGCCGATATTGGAAATTCAATCGTTAACATTTCATTGTCAAACCGCCCAGATGTCGCAGCAACTAACAGTCCCGCCGTACCTGGCCCAAGTCGAGAACCGACAGTTGCTAAGATTTCCTGCCAGTGGTCTCTGATGTATTTAATATCTTTCGAAGCTGATGCTTGTGGTTGTAGGTTGTTTGTGATATGTGGTTCTTCGTTCGCTCGTTGTAGGTCCTTATGTTGTGTTTTTATGCTTTCAGTTGCTTGTATCCTTGTGGGTATTTTACCTTTTGGACTTACTACTTGCTTTTTTTTTATGCCTGGGGCGTCCTGCAATCTGGACAGAATTTGGTCGACGTTCATGAAATGCTCAGCCATTGCAAATCTCAGAAGCGAAGCTTCCAGAAGTGCTCTGGGACTATCGCTGTTTTTGATTGACCAGCGCAGTCTTTCAAGAGCGGTTATATTGTAAATGAGAGCAGCGGCATCGAACTTGTCTGCTAATTCGCTGGCTCGTTTTCGCTGTTCAGTGGTCAAAACCAGAAGTTCGCTTTCGGCCCCGGCTGATTTTGCCACCAGCAGATCCCTCATATAATCGATTAACCAATTAGCTATTTGAACATCACTAATTCCGCTGCTGATTAGTTCTTCTGCCGCAGTTAAAGTCCCAGCAGCGTCACTATCACCGATCTTTTCGATTAGTTGATACATCTT
>Ga0315545_1004831_pt1 | contig 11004 bp, 9 predicted proteins | sample SalMarSW160210MG_FD_203096 | JGI IMG/M metagenome (GOLD analysis project Ga0315545, IMG submission 203096) | Salt marsh sediment microbial communities from the Plum Island Ecosystem LTER, Massachusetts, United States - Salt Marsh Sediment SW1602-10 ...
GCGGCCCAGCGCAGGCGGTCACTGTCCGGCAGCTGGCTCGGCAGAAAATCCCGCTGAACCTGCCCAGCCATGCGAAGCTGTTCGGCCAGACCGCTCGCAAAAGCCTCGGCGTCCGCCGGGTTTTCGGGCAATCCAACGGTCATTGTCTGAACTGTTTTCGACATTACCGCAGATTCCTCTCAGTAATATTATGGGACTGCGAAATAATGTTAATCCCGGTGGGTACTGCCATAGACAATTTCGGCTTGCCGGAGTCGGCACTTTGCGTTTTTTTGTTTTTTTTGTCTTCTGTAGGGTCAGGGTGTAAACCCTTTGCGGCGGTGCCATGATGGGTTTTTTAGCCGCATCGGAAGTAATCTTAAAAATCTTTACACAGCCTTGATATTTATAAAGTGTTTTGTTTATAAGGACTTACAGAGAGTCAAAATCGCCCGATAGTGGCTTCTGGAAAATATTAGTTTTTTTTCGATTTTTGGTTTGCATTGCAAACAAGTTTGCAGTATATTGCAAAAGGTAACCCAATTGGTTTGACAGGAAGGTTAGCGAGAACGAGTAGAAAAGTTGACGGGATTAGAAATTTCAAAGAAAGGACCGATTTTATGAATGACCGGCAAACTCAAAAATCGAAAGATGTAGAAAAACTCAAAGAAATTCCGAAATGGGCCCGGCGCTATGCTGAAAGCAGGACAGCACCTTTAATTATTTTTTCTCTGATTTTTATTTTATGTTTTGGCATGGTCTTCCTTGGTGTTTACTGTTTTTTGAAGGGTAGATTCATATTGGCGGCGATCATGATGATATTATACGTGGCTACATTCATATACTTTGTTATTACATGGGACAGGCACGAGGCACATTATTTTACAAAAACAGGAATTCCTGAGAGCGGGAGTGTAAAACAAATAAGGAACTTTCTGCCACTTCCGTTGATAGCATGTATTATTATTAGCGTGATAATGGAACAACGTGGCGTTTTCCCTACTCATCTTAAGGTGCCGGTTTCAGCACTGTATGTCTGTCCATTATTAATATTTGCAAATTGGCGATGGGCACGTGGCAGCTTTATAGGCTACCTGTGGGCAGCGTTATATGGCGGCTGGGCCATTGCAATACTTTTTGAAGTGCCAATTCTTACATTTTCAGAAGGTGGCCAACTCAAACCAGGTGACGAGATGTATCTGGCAGCCCCTGTAACAGGAGTGATAACCGGCTTGATTACATACATCTACAGTCGCTATGCGTTGAAAAAACTAAAAGCAGCCGCACATTTGCAGGAGAATGCTAATGAACAGTAAACATAATAATAAATCACAGGATCAGAATACGGAAAGACTCAAAGAGATTCCGAAATGGACACGCAAGTATGCACAGAATCGAACGTTAACTATTCTCGTGCTTATGGCAATGGCAATGCTTTTCAGCATGTTCGTCGCAGTTCTTGTTGGCTTTCCGCTGGGTTTAGCAGCAATAGGGTTCTGGAAAGGGAATATGGTCTTAGGTTGTGTTGGTATTGCCGTATTAGTGGCCATATTGATTGTGTTGGTTATCAGCATTTCAAAGTTTATTTCAAAGTTTGGTGGTAAAAACCGTGGGCTGATAGACCAACTGATAGAGCAACGGATATATGGCAAAGAAGGAACCGCATCAATGCCGCTACCGAAAATAACGAAGAAAATGAGAGGGTTAGACTATCTCCTTGGAGCGATATGTCTCATTTATATGTTAGGTGTTAATTCTTTGTGTATGATGGGTTATGTCGCATTCAAATATCTGCAGCCCCTCTTGGCTCTATATATTGTTCCGGCTTTTGTCTTTGAATATTTTTTGCTACGGCCTAAGGTCGGGCCTGTAGTCCTTATCTGTCCCATACTTTATACTATTCACGCGATATTGATCCTTGCAGGTGTGCCGATATTTTTCACGGGAAACTTGGGCATATTGAATATGCCTGTGCCGCTAATTGGATACAGCTTTTTGGCGTATGTAATCGGCCATCTTTACAGTCGTTATGCGTTGAAAAAGCTAAAATGCCTCGCGCATCCCGAAGGAGACACAGCTGATGGAGATTGACAAGATTATCCATGAGCCAGCACGGCTACGAATAATGATGATTCTTTCGGGCGTTGATGAGGCAGACTTCAATTTCCTGCTGTCAACTCTGGGCCTGACCAATGGCAATCTTTCACGGCATATTGAGAAGCTCGAATTGGCAGGTTACGTCAAAATCAGCAAGACCTTCAGGGGGAAATTGCCGAATACCAGCTATCAACTCACCAAAAAAGGCTCCAAAGCCTTAACTGGGTACTGGGAAAACCTCAACGTTATCCGCCGAACAGGCCGAGTATAACAGCGTCAACCAATCACAGAAATTAAACCTCCTCTCTTGCGGTCGGGGCTCTGTAACCCCCAACATAAAAACCGCTTAGCCGGCGAAGATAGCTGAGCCTATGCGAAGGATGGTGGCCCCTTCTTCAATGGCGATTTCGTAGTCCGAACTCATCCCCATACTAAGTTCGGTAAATGCGGGGCTGACTACTTTCTCACCCTTCATCTCCATAAACAGCTCTCTGGCTCTGACGAAACAGGCACGAACAATATCCTTTTTATGCGTCAGTGGTGCCATTGTCATCAGACCAACTAATTTCAGGTTCGGCAATGTTTCTATCTGCTCAACCAGATGCATCGCCGCCCCTACCGGAACGCCGTACTTTTGCGGCTCCATAGAGGTGTTGAGCTGCAATAGTATCCGTGGGCACATGTTTTCCCTGGCTGCCGAGGCATTTATCTCTTCAGCTAATCGAAGTGTATCCACCGAATGAATCAAAGAAGCGATAGGTAAGACGGCCCGGACCTTATTGCGCTGCAAATGGCCTATCATATGCCATCTGACCTTTTTGGCCTTGACGCCGCCACTTTTTAAAAATTCATCTACCTGGGCGGAAACTTTTTTCAACTGCTGAACGCGATTCTCACCGAGTTCAGTCAGGCCCAGACCAATAACTTCCTTTATGGCCCCGATATCAGCCGATTTGGTAACAACGACAAGTTTTATTTCGTTTCGGTTTCTACCGGCGCGGCTGCAGGCGCAATCTACATTATCTTTTAAGCAGGATATTCGCTCAGAAATCGTCGCCATAAGGCAAATGTTAAAAATTCAAGGTTCAGAAGTTCAAACTATTAAATCTATCCTTAAAAAAAATATCAGTTTACAGATGCTTTTGCCAGTGTAAAAAACACTAAGGCAGGAATTTTGACCTGTTTTTTAACTTGGCGGGCAGATACTCGTTGACCACAAAATCCAGGCCATGCTTGGCAAAAGCCTGCTGCTCAACGCGAACACCCATTTTCAGCATCTGATTAATCGCCTCCTGCCAGGGCTTATGATGCTTCACGAATGGATCGTTGCGCAGAGCGTCCTTAGCCCTTTTTATGTCAACCTCTTTTAACGGATGGGTCGGCAGCTTATAAGTTATGATATCCTGAGGCGTTACCCCCAAAAAATGCACGGACGGGACGCAGAAGAACCTGTTCAGATGGGCTGCATTACCGGAACCCGCTTTCAAGGTTCTGTAGATATTGAAATAACCGTAAGGGTCTCCATCAACGAAGGCGTAGACGGGAATCTTCAGATGGTCGGTTAATCTTCTTATGAACCTCCGGCACGCGCGTGTCGGCACGCCGCCCATGCTGATAAGAATGCAGTTCGTAGTTTTCCAGTAGTCGTATTTGACCAGCCTCTGAAACATTCCCGCCGTTTCGATAGCGAGAACAAACTTTGCCTTACTCTGAAATTTCAGGTTCTCGACGTCCGTAGGTATCGAGTAGGCACCGGAGCCGAATTTAGTGCAGTCAATCCTGACTTTTCGCCCTTTGGCGTCTGTGTCGACAACGATAAGTTTGCCGGCAATATCGCCGCCTTTTTCCTCAGGTACGAATTTTAACTGTTCGCGATTGACGCCGAACATCGCCTCAACATCGTCCATTATGGTGTCGGACTCTGACTGCTCGCTGAAACCGGCCTTGCCCCAGTTCTTGGAGATATAGTAGGCCTCCCGCTTTGTGGCCATATCGTCTGTGTCGATAAGCTCCTTGGCAAGGGCCATCATTTTGAGGCTCTGTGCGAAAGTTTTTACCGTACCAACCGTGAGGGTCCGCTGTTTGCTTTTGCCGAGCATCTCGAAATAGCCTACTCCTGCCTGATATTTGACGTTGCTTAGCGAGCGGACAGGCGAAGACAGTGTCGGACTTTTGCTTTTCAAAATCTTCGAGTGAACATTCTCAGCGGTTTTGACTATTTTTTTTGCTACCGGAGGGGTTTTTCGTCTTGACATCGTAAAGCTCCCAGAACAGGATTTTCATTCATCAGCCATAAATTACGCGGAAAAGCCCAAATATTCAAGTTATTTCACCCTGCGAGTACGGTTTTGCAGCTGGCCTTTGGGCCAAAAAAACCAAAAAAAAACAACGATTTTTTGCTTGCATTTTATCCTCGGAACCTGTATACTGATGTTTAATGTGTGGGAGGTTAGCTTTCGAGAAGGTAGTGCCTTTTTTTAGTTGACAGGTTTTTTATCGAGAGTTAGCATTTCTGCCCGTTGGACTGATGAAATAAAGCTGCTTCGGCAGCTTATGGACCTCGGCGAGGCAGCGTGGCTCACCGGTTTCCCCCCCAGCCGGTTCCACCACCTCGCCTTTTTTTTGCGCGCATCGGGCAAACCCTTGGCGGATATTTAGAAGCCGGAGCCCAAAAAGCTTTTGCGGAAAGCGAAAAAGACGACAACAGCGATAAGGGCTGTTGTACCCCCAAAGACAAATGTAGCAGCGGGTGAGACGTGTTCCCAGAGCAGCCCTGCCGCGAAGTTTGCAGGCAGTGCCGCCAGGCCCGTTACGGTATGAAAGGTTCCCAAAGCAGTTGCTTTAAGGCCGGCGCCCGCCAAGTCTGACACAAACGCACGCTGAGTACCGTCAACAGCTGCAAAGACCACGCCGTAAAGAGCAAAGAGGACGGCAAAAAACCGGAGTGAACCGCAAAAAGCAAAACCAAAAGACACTACTGCAAATAGACCGAATCCGAAAATAATAACTGCTTGTCGCCCTATCTTGTCCGAAAGAGAGCCCAGAGGCACTGCCAGCGCACTGTAGAAAATATTGAACAGCACGTACAAAAGAACGGGGGCGGCAATCGATAATTTGCCGGTAAACAGTTGCTGTGCCCGCATAACAAAAAACATATAGCTGAAATTGCCCAGAGCAAAAATGCCGCAGACCAGAATAAACAGCTTCAAAGGTTTAGGAAGCATTGCAGGACTGATTTTCCATTTTACATCCTGCCGCCTGACCTCGGTTTCTTTGACGAATCGAATCGGGGCCAGTGCCGCCAACCCCGTGGCACCGGCAACAAGAATGATTGTTCGAATCTCAAAACCGGCAAACCAAAGCAGCACGAAAGCTGCAGCTGAACCGAGAATGGCGCCGATGGTTTCGAGACCGCGGTGAATCCCGAATCCTTTCCCGCGCCGGCTGGCTGCCGATTCTGCTATGATTGCATCGCGAGCAGCGGTCCGCAAACCTTTGCCGACCCGCTCCAGCGATGCAAAGACGACTGCACTCGGCCAAGTCCTCGAAACAGCCAGCAACAGCTTGAAAACCGTCGAAACGCCGTAGCCCCAGTAAACGAACACCTTCCGTTTGCCGGTCTTGTCCGACCAGTAGCCGCACAGCACCTTGAGGATACTTGAGAAACTGTCCCGCAATCCGCCGACTAAGCCGATAATCTGGCTCGAAGCGCCGAGCGACTGCAGAAACATCGGCAGAATCGGCATTATCATCTCGCTGCTGAGGTCGTTTAAGAAACTGACTACGCTCAGCAGAATAACGTTGTGGAATCCGCTGTTCTGGCTGCTATTTTTCATAGAGACGATGAATGCTCACTGCCCGCGGACTTGTACGAATACTTCTCTGTGTCGTGGGCCGTCAAATTCGCAGAAGAAAATTCCCTGCCACGTGCCCAGGGCCAGTTTGCCATCCTTTATCAGGACCTGCTTGCTGCAGCCGACAATCGTGCTTTTGCAGTGGGCGTCGGAATTGCCTTCAAAGTGCCTGTACCCCGGCCGATTATGAGGTATAAGCTGCGAAAGTGTCAAAAGTATATCGTGCATAACGGAAGGGTCGGCGTTTTCGTTTATGGTTATCGCCGCCGTCGTATGCGGGCAGTAGATTATCGCATCACCCTCGGTTATACCGGATTGACCGACAATCGCTGCGACTTTACTTGTTATGTCAATCATCTGGTTGCGCTGCTTACTGCTCACGCCAAAATCTTTTGTAACGATTTTCATTGTTACACCTCTTACCCCGTTAGAAACTTCATTTATTCACCCCTGTGGAAACTTTCTTTCTTTATTGAGTTTCTAACGGGGCTTACATTTGCTCGACGACTTCGATGCCCAAAAGCTCGCTTAATCCGTGCCTGATTGTTCTTGCCGTCAAATCACAAAGCAGCAGTCTTGTGGGCCTCTTGTCAGGTCCAGCGTCCAAAACGGGACAATCCGTATAAAACACGCTGAACTTCTGTGCCAATTCATACAAATAGGCAGTTAAGTAGTTGGGCCTGTAATCGCCGACAGCAGCTTCTATTGCTTCGCCGTAACGAATCAGATGTTTCGCCAAATCCAGCTCAGCCGATTCGTTCAAATTCAGTTTTTTCACGCCGGCAAGCTCGTCTTCTATGAGCACCCCCTTTGTCTGCGCCTTTCGTTCAATCGATTTTATCCTCGCGTATGCATATTGCATATACGGGGCTGTATTGCCGTCCATCGCTAACATCTTGTCGAAGCTGAAGATATAATCGCTTGTCCGGTTGTTGGAGTAATCCGCATACTTGACCGCTCCTATACCAACAGCCTTTGCGATTCTATCCTTTTGTTCTGTTGGCAAATCAGGATTTTTTTCTTCTACGATTGCTTTTGCTCTCTCGACAGCTTCATCGAGCAGCTCTTTTAGCTTTACATTTTCGCCTTCGCGTGTTTTTAATGGCTTGCCGTTCTTACCTAAAACGCTGCCGAAGGTTACATGGATTAGCTCCGTCTCCGGCTTTGCCCAACCTGCCATACGCGCCACCGCAAAGAGCATCTGAAAATGCAGCGACTGTCGGGCATCGGTTACGTAGATTATTTTGTTGGCTTTTAGCGCTCCAACCCTCCACCACAGTGCCGCCAGATCAATGGTAGCGTAAAGATATGCTCCATCAGATTTCTGAATAATAAAAGGCAACGGCTCGCCCTCTTTGTTCTTAAAACCCTCCAGGAAAACACAAACCGCACCATCAGATTCCCTGACTGAGTTACTCTCTTGCAATTTCTCATTGTCTTGTAAACTTTTGACAACATCAGGGAGCATGTCCGCATAAAAGCTTTCACCACGGACATCTTTATCAGACAAAGACACATTCAAGGTTTTGTAAATTTCATTGCAAGGATTGAGAGTCAGTTTTCTAAGAGTTTGCCACTGTGTTGTTATTACCATATCGTGGTTTTGAAGCTTATAGGTGAAGTCCTTTGCTTTTGCAGCAAAATCATCATCATTTTCAAATCGCGTGTTGGCATCTTTATAAAGACCCTCAATTTCTTCTATTTTTTCTAAGGAGGGGACATAGATTTTAAGACTGCTGTCGACTGCTTTTTTGGCAGCGAACTTTTGTTTCAACTCCTCAACTATAGCCAAAAGCATACCCATTTGTAAGCCCCAGTCGCCGATGTGGTTTTGGCGGATGACCTTGTGACCCTCGAATTCAAGCATACGGCAGATGCAATCGCCAATTATAGTACTTCGCAGGTGTCCGACGTGCATCTGCTTGGCGATGTTCGGACCTGAAAAATCAACGACAATGGTTTGTGGCTTGTCGGTCTTTTCTATGCCGAGTCGATTGGCTGAATCGGTATTTATTTCGAGTAATTTATCCGCAACAAATCTTGGTTTTAATCGCAGGTTTATGAAACCAGGCTCGGCAATTTCAGGCTCTCCGCAGATATCACTTAAATCGAGCTTTGCGACAATTTGCTCGGCAAGTTTGCGGGGGTTTGTTCTGATTTGCTTCGCCAGCGGCATCACGCCATTGACCTGATAATCACCGAACTTTGGGTCCGTAGCCGGCCGTACTATCGCTGCACAGGCCTTTACCCCCGTCACAGCCGCCATAGCGGCACTAATCCTCTCTTCAAGTATGTCAACAACTGGTTTCATCTTCTTTTTTGTTACTCTCGGAATTAGCTGGTTTTTTCTCCGGCACTTCGTAATAAAAGTATGCACCTAAAAACCATAGGAGCCCCACGGTGTCTATGGCGATTAGGAATAGTCCGGTGATTAGTACCCACGTTGTTCTGTATAGAAAAATCAAGCTGAGAGCTACACTGATTGAGCCGACTACTGGTATCCCAGACACCCACTTGTATCTTTTGTGGATTAGTTTGTACAAAGGGTGTCTAATAAAAGACAGGTAAAAGTTTGTAAGACAGATGAAACCTCCGAATACAAACAATATGTAAGGCAGAGTTCTCATTTTCGGTTTGCCATCCGCGATAATATATTCAATATTCAATATTCAATCTTTTAGCATCTCCCCAGAGCAGTTCCAAATCGTAGTAGTCGCGGTATTCACTGTCAAAGATATGAATTACGACGTCGATAAAGTCGAGCAGAATCCAGCGGGCCTGCTCGTAGCCCGCCCTGCCGAAGCGCTGCAGGTTGTGTTCTCGGGCCTGCTCGCAGATTTCATCGGCCACGGTGCGCATCTGCCTGTCGCTTGTGCCGGTCGCGATTACAAAATAATCGGTGGCAGGCGATTTGCCTTTTAAGTCCAGGACCACAATGTCCCTGCAGTGGCGACCGGCCGCTATCTCTGCTGCCGCCAGCGCAAATGTTTCTGCCTCTGCGGTCTTTTTCTTCGCCAAATCATACCCTCATTTTTCAACAAAAACAGGGCGGCCCAAAATGGGCCACCCCGATAGGTTACACGAGATACGAACCTTAGTCAACCTGTGGTGAGCTTGCCGAATCCACCAGCGGCGACTAACGCAGATGCAGCCAATTCCCAACTACCGGTGCGAACTTGAGTATGACGCCTGTGAAAACCAGACTGACCATGCTCATCAGCTTGATAAGGATATTCAGGCTGGGCCCGGAAGTATCTTTGAAGGGGTCACCGACCGTATCGCCGACGACGCTGGCCTTGTGGGCGTCTGAGCCTTTACCGCCGAGGTTTCCTTTCTCGATGTACTTTTTGGCGTTGTCCCACGCACAGCCGGCGTTGTTCATCGTAACCGCAACTACAAAGCCGCACGTCAAAGCGCCCGCCAAGAGTCCCAGTAAACCCGGAACGCCGAGAACGATACCTGCAACCACCGGCACGATAATCGCTAACAGCGACGGTACCACCATCTCCTTTTGTGCCCCGGCCGTAACTATCGACACGCAGCGACCATAGTCCGGCCTGGCCTTGCCTTCCATAATGCCCGGTATTTCCTTGAACTGCCGACGGACTTCGCCGACGATTCTGCCGGCATTTCTGCCGACGGCCTTCATCGTCATCGCACAGAACAAAAATGCCATCATAGCCCCGATGAAAAGCCCCGCCAGAAGTCGCGGATTCATAATCGTCAGGTCATAGGCCGTGAGCAAATCGGAGATATGAGCGGTCGCAACGTTGACAGCCCCCTCGACGTGTCTGCCCGGCGATGAGAAAAGCACGCTGCCTACCTTGTACACGCCGTTCGGACTCTCTGAGGCAAACCGGGCAATCCAGATGCGAATCTCTTCGATGTTGGCAGCGATAAGGGCCATCGCCGTCAATGCCGCCGAGCCAATTGCAAAACCTTTGCCTGTCGCAGCGGTCGTGTTGCCCAGTGCGTCGAGAGCGTCGGTTTTCTTACGCACCTCTGCACCGAGCCCTGACATTTCCGCGTTACCGCCGGCGTTGTCTGCGATTGGGCCGTAAGCATCTGTGGCCAGCGTAATACCAAGAGTCGCCAGCATACCGACCGCCGCAAAGCCGATACCGTATAACCCAATCGCCATATCTGTAAAGCCCCCTGCAAACGCATACGCGGCGATAACGCAGATGGCTATCGTAACAACCGGCAAACCCGAAGACATCATTCCATTGGCAAAGCCGGCAATCAGCACCGTGCCGGTTCCCAACTGGGCCTGCTCGGCAATCTCGCGGGTCGGCTTGTATTCATCGGAGGTGTAATATTCGGTAAATTGCCCAATCAGGACCCCTGCAACCAAACCGGCCACAACGGACCCGAAGATGCCCCAGCTAATCCAATCCGTCATAGCAAGCAGCCCCACCGCGATGATTATCAGCATGGAGCTGCTTAGCGTACCTGTAAGCAAAGCCCGCAGCAGGTTCTTCTGTGAAGCATCCTCTCTGCAACGAACTAAAAAGATACCGATGATTGAAAGCAGCGTTCCCAGTCCGGCGACCAGCATCGGAGCCAGCACAGCCTTGTAAGGATTCATGCCTTTGCGGCTGAGTATGTCGACCGATAGTGCGGCTCCGAGAGCACAGGTTGCAAGGATTGAGCCAACGTAGCTCTCGAACAGGTCCGCACCCATACCCGCGACGTCACCGACGTTGTCGCCGACGTTATCTGCGATTGTCGCAGGATTGCGAGGGTCGTCTTCAGGGATGCCTGCTTCGACCTTACCAACAAGGTCGGCACCGACGTCAGCGGCCTTGGTATAAATACCGCCGCCGACACGGGCAAAAAGCGCCTGGGTCGATGCGCCCATACCGAAGGTAATCATTGTCGTGGTAATTTCCGTCAGCTTGTGCGCTGGGTCCATACCGGCCTTGACCAGTGTCAATCCCCAGAGTATTAGACCGTCTCGCATATGCTCGGGTGTGTAAACAAGCTGGTCCAGTATCCAGTACCAGATTGCGATGTTGAGCAGCCCGAAGCTGACCACCGCAAGGCCCATAACTGCCCCGGAGCGAAAGGCCAC
>Ga0315545_1004832_pt1 | contig 11000 bp, 8 predicted proteins | sample SalMarSW160210MG_FD_203096 | JGI IMG/M metagenome (GOLD analysis project Ga0315545, IMG submission 203096) | Salt marsh sediment microbial communities from the Plum Island Ecosystem LTER, Massachusetts, United States - Salt Marsh Sediment SW1602-10 ...
GAACCGGCCGATATAGATGTGGCTCCGAGACCGAGGCATATGCGGCAGGGTCAGCCGGAGACATCAGCAGAGCCGAATCGGCCTATACCCCAGCGCTTCGACAGATTGCTCAACGCCCTTACCAAAGCCTATCAGGAAAACGACAGAGAACAGATGGGCCTATTGATCAGAAAGATGCACCAAGCCAGAAAAGAATTGCGCGAGAGAAGGGCTGCTCTTCAACAGCGCAGGCAAGACGCCTCTGAGCAAGAGATGGACAGAATACGGCCAGGCCGATTCCAGCCAGGGCCGGAAAGGTGGAATGAGGGTTTTGGTCCGCGACATTTCGATAGGCCAAGGCCTCCGGAACACATGAGGGGCCCGAGATATTGGGGCCCGCCGGAGCACATGGATAGGCCCGAACCTCCAAGGCCACGGGCTGGTCGAGGCTGGCGAAACTGGGACAGAGCACCCCGCAGATGGCAGAGGTATGATGATTACCCACAGGAATGGCCGGCGCCACGCCGAGGCTGGCGAAACTGGGATAGAGGCCGCCGTGGCTGGGACAACTATGACTATCCCGAAGAAAGACCGACCCTGCCACATCGATGGGATGATGATGTACGTTCAGAATGGGACTGGTAGGTGAATCAAGACAACCGAGCACACCAATTAAGTCAAATGAATGAAATAGGCTGCACCGATGTACATCGGGTCAGCCTATTTCTCACTTCCTTGACGTACTCGACCACCCATTATATGATTTGCATGGATCGAATCCGGGTTCTGCTGCGAAGGGGTGTAGCATATCCCGAATAAAACAGGCAGGACATTTACGGAAGGATTTGCTCATGGCTCAATCCACGATGTCAAGGGCTTTGCGACACGATATTTTAGTCGCAGTTTTAGCCGGGATGCTGCTTCAGCTTCTTGGTGGTTGCGCAAACATTCGCATAACAGACCCGGCACGGACCGCCACAGAGCAGTTTCTTCTTTCCGAAGCAGCAGTCAAGGCTGTCGAACCTTTGTCGTTTGATGCACTTCACGGGCGCAGGGTTTTCGTAGATCCAACCTATTTTGCGCCTGCCGAGAAAGACTTTGTTTTGGGTGAGCTGCGTGCAAAACTGCTGACTTCCGGAGTTCAGATCGTTGGAAAACGCGAAGATGCCGAAATAATACTTGAAGTGCGCAGTGGCAGCGTGGGTATTGACAGGTATGAGAGTCTTCTTGGAATACCATCAATAGTTGTGCCGTCGGGAGCAAGTTCCGCAGCAAGCGGCACCCCGACGACCACACTTATAACCCCTGAGATTGCTTTAACAAAAAAGATAGAACAGGTATCCTTCGCAAGCATCTCTTATGTTGCTTATTGGGCTGATACGGGGGAAGTACTGGCAAGTTTTGGTCCTTCTTTGGGCCGAGCTTATCGAGAGGACTGGTAGCTCTTAGGCTTTGGTCCGCGCACGGTAGGCACTATTGCCCCTGTTGATCGTGATATTGAATAATCAAACACCCCATGCCTCTGCTGCGTATTATTTGTACTTGTAGCTTGTAAAGAAAGTGGATAGTCCATGCGACGCTGGATTTGCCGTATTATACTTGGCGTAATCGCACTCGTGGCGTTCCTGGCAGTGACGGTTCAAATCATTCTTTGGACGGATTTGCCGCGTAAGTGGATATCGCGTTCACTCAGCACCAAGACCGGTCTGGATGTATCAGCACGCTCCTTTTCGACGACATGGGTCGGCAATACGACACTTAAAGACGTAGTTGTAAGAATGCCCGCTGAGCTTAACCCATTCCTTACAGTCGATCGGATTAGCATTTCACATTCTGCCCTTGCTCGTATGCTGGTGACTCGGTCAATCGATGTCTATGCGTTCCGCATTGATAGCATAGCGTTGAAAGTCTGCCAAGGGAAAGATGGTCGCTGGAACATCCAGGACATTTTGCCGATCCTTGCACAGCTTCGTGGTGACAGCCCGAAAAAGCTCAAGCAACTGCCACGGGTGACGATTGCATACGCGACTGTAGAAATCGCGGATTGGACCGGTCGGACCATCGAATTTGGTCCATTCAGTTTTCACGGCAATCACAGGAGCTTACCCATCTGGCAATTTCAACTGGACTGCGCTGATAACGTTCAGGTCGCACAACTTGCACTTGAGACCAAGAACGTGATCCTCAAAGACCTGGTTGCATGGTCTGACATAAAATGGCCTGATGTTCATTTGACAAAATTTGAGATGCCGAACGCAAAGCACATAATTGCCCGCGGCAAGTTCTCTTTAAAGGATAAAAGCTGGTCGATAGGCTTTGACGCAGATAATGTTACAATCCCCGAAATATGGGCAAGACCGGTTAACGTGAAGTTAACGGCAAAAGGCGACCCATGCAGCATTGATATACAGGATCTCAGAGTTGAAGTGGACGATTTGACCTTTGTCACAGTGGGCCTGATAAAGCTTCCTATCTATGAGCTTGCGAACACACGGGCATCCGTGACATGGTCACCCAAGTCAACTAATAACACACTTGGTAATCCGAACGAATTGCCTTCCAACTACGGTCAATGGCAGGCAGAAGCCGACATCATGGGTACTCTTCGACCGTTGAACCTCACCGCATACTCTACTGTTGAGACGCGGAACATCCACATAGCTAAAGGAACAATTCCTGTTCTGCATATTCCTCTACAGGCACATATCACGGCGTCAGGTATTAAGTTCTCCTCACCCAAATCTTTTGAGTTGCTCAATGGGACCTGTCATCTTCATGGCCGGTATGCGTATGCCAGCAGAACCACACAACTGGATTTGAGGATTGAAAATATCCCACTAACGTCGATTGGCGAGGTGGTTGCATCGCCGGTAACATGGCAAGGGCTAGCAGGCGCAGAACTGTTCTTGAAGACCACCGCCTTTGAGATGGATCACATTGTGGCTACGGGAAAATGGCACGCAACGGATATAAATATACCTCCCTTTGACGCTGAGCGAGCTGAAGGTGATTTTGTTCTGAAAGACGGTATTGCCATGCTTGAGCCAATCCAGTTGAACCAGCAACAGGGAACTGCAACGGGAAGGATTCACTTTAGACTTTCGCAACCTCATCTGCTTTCTATCGAGATGGAAACTCATGGATGGCCTTTCTCGTTCTCCAAGTATCCGTTTCATGGTCAGATAGATGGGAAAATTGCAGCTAAGCTGGACGCCCTAAAACGAAGCGCTAACGCAATTTGTGAACTCTCGTCAAAACTGCGATTCAAGGACAAACCATTTGGCAGTATCTCTTTTATCGGCGATGTTGAGGGACGAACGGTTGAATTGCGTCAGATAGAATTGAATGCTCTGGGTGGTATAGCACAAGGTTGCGGCAAGGTCTCGCTTAATAACCTGCTTAAAGGAAATATCCAGCTCGGTTGGCAGGACATCGAACTAAGGAACCTTTGCGAATGGTGGCCGCAGTTGGATGGTCTTACCGGCAAAGTTTCAGGCTCATTAACAGCTAGTCCGTCTGAAGCACGTCGATCGTTGGAGCCATTGCTCCTGGAGGTTAATGGTCAGACCACCGGTGGCTTCCGCAACATTAAACTCGACAATTATAGTGCGACGGCGTATCTCGGCAATCAACGGCTGCTCGTGGATAAATTCATCCTTCAATTATCGGCTGGCAGGATAGCCGTGCGTGGAAATGTTAGTCGACATGCCAATGAGTTTTTTGCTCGATTGCAGGTTGATCTTGATCAACTTGACCTTGACGAAATTGTTCAATCGTTTCATCCTGGAGCCAACAAGGTTTTAGGCCTGTTGTCTGGAAACTCCATAATCACAATGTCATCGGATTTGCGTTGGTCAACCGCAGCGGCCGAGCTGAAATTTACCGATTCCGATCTTATCGGTAGCAAAATAATCCGAACCCTATACAATGCTATCGGCTTGAAATCAGGGCAGCAAAAACCTACGGGCAAAGGCGTATTAAAAGTCCGCGCAGAAGGAGTGCGAATAGAAATTCCGAGTTTTTTCTTCTCCAACCGCGGAGTAGAAACGCGAGGAGCAGGCACGATTAAAGATATTAGTATGGGACTATCAAGTCCTATCGAAGGTTACGCTGTGGCTTCGACCCGGCCACTGAAGGGCGTGACCTTACCAGGCATTGACGAGTTGGATAAGCTGATGCAAATACTTCAACGCGACGTAGCCTGTGTCAAAATAGAAGGCACATTAGGCAAACCGGATGTGGTGACCGTTCCATTCCCAAAAGTAAGTGCAGAACTTCGCGGACTTCTTTGGCGTCAGTTACGTGAATGAGCAGTAAAGGGCATGAAAGGGATCAGCCCATTAAGATTATAAAATAATATCCGAACGCCACCTGATGTTAGTCATATATCAAGTCTCTCGTCACACGTTAACTGCTATTTTGAGACCTGTCCCTCCAACTGCCAAGCTTACTCTTTACTTGGTTTGCGATTAGGCCAAATACGAAATTGCTAACTTTAAGCTATGAGGTGGGGCTTCCTGCTCCAGCTCGGCGCGCCTTCCCGGCTACGGCACGCTTTGCCGTGACGAACGCCGAGACGAGTGCCCCACCAAAATCCGATTTACTTTTCTGTCTGGTGGGCTAAAGTCCTCCCCATGGATTACGGCCTTAAAAAATCAACCGAAAGAAAAAGCTCATACGTAAAGCGCGTACGCGCTTTACGTATATGTGCGTGAATCCGGAAAAGTGATTTATGCCGATCGTAAATTAAGTATGATGAGGCTTGCCCCATCACCGTTGCTCGGTTACGAACTCTCGTTTTCCAATTGATCCGCATCGAGACGGTCTTTGTCCCGGCCGGTGGCACGTTTGTTCCGGATCAAGTCGCCAAGAGACAAAATCGGAATGCGCAATTCTTCGATCTCGACTATCTGACGCTGCGGATAAGCCTGATCGAATTCGAGGCCGCTAAGCGTGGTGATAATGTCAATCCGTCGGGGTACCACGCCGATCTGAAAGACGATGCCTAGCTCGACAAACGTCTTGTCATTTATGTCTTGTAGGGGCGATCCAAACTGCACCAGAGAACGATAAACCCTCTTGGAATTGTCTTGGGTCGGCTCGACCCAGATGTCCATATCGCCGGTCGCGCGAGGGTATCCGTGCGCACCCATTGCATAGGCACCGACAAGCAGGAACCTAGCTCCGTTGTCTAACAAGAGCTGCAACATTTCTTTGTAGTCGTTGTTGAGCAAAGTTTTGCCCTCGTAGTGACCACAGTTCTGTGGTAAGCTCCCAGATGACGCTCAGGCGCTCAGGTGGCGGTGCGTCCACGTAACTTTCGTCCTGGTCAGTCATCCTCCGTAGTTTCACCTTGTCTCTTTGCACTTTCATAATACTTATATTATACCAGAGGCTCCCTTGTTTGACCAGCACGACGGGACAAGTCGCCACGTCTAGTCGAAGTACTCATCTTTTAGGTCGTAGGAGAGAATAGAGATATTGGCGATGCGTATGCGACCGCCTGCATGGTGGCGACAGCCCGGCTTTATCAAAACCGCGGTTTCAGGTTTCAGAAGGATGAGCTTTCCATCGGCTTCGATATAGCCGTCGCCGCTTAAGATCAGATAGATTTCGGCATGCTCTTTGTGGTAGTGGGTCTTGGCGTCGTCTGCTACATCGAGCAGGTATAACGAAGCAGTCTTGTTTTCGGGGCTGATAAAAGCCCGCTGAACGTAGCCGCAAGAGCAGGTTTCCACATCAATATGATCGACGTGCGCCACTATATAATTTGCCACGGTTCACTCCTTAGAAAGCCAAATCCTCAGCATCGACCTGCTATTTGTAAGAACGGTTGAAACCGCACTAAGTTTGGTGTATATTCTGCCGAAAGCCAGAAAACAAATCAAGGACTTGTTTAAGGTGCTAAGGAACAGAAAAGTATGAGTAACAAAGGCAATGCAATCATAGCGCAGTCCGGCGGTCCAACTGCAGTTATCAACTCCAGCGCGTGCGGCGTGATACGGGAAGCGATGAAATCCGGCAGAATCGGGCAGGTCATCGGTGCAACAAATGGAATACTGGGTGTGTTAAAAGAAGATCTCTTCGATATGTCAGCGGAAAAACCCGAAACGATAGAGGCGCTGAAGCGAACTCCTGCAGCGGCTATGGGCTCGTGCAGATACAAGCTCAAGTCTCTCGAAGAATCCAAGGCAGATTTCGAGCGCGTGCTGGATGTTTTTAAGGCGCATGAGATCCGCTACTTTTTCTACGCTGGTGGCAATGACTCAATGGATACAGCCGACAAGGTCAACAAGCTGGCGGCAGACGCAGGATACGAGCTTACCTGCATGGGTATTCCCAAGACGGTGGACAACGACCTTGCGTATACGGACCACTGTCCGGGCTATCCGAGCGTGGCCAAATATGTCGCGACATGTGCGATGGAGGCCGGGCGAGATACCGAGGCGCTCTACACCGCTGATACTTGCACAATTTTAGAGGTGATGGGAAGAAATGCTGGCTGGATTGCAGCAGCGACCGGGCTTGCGGCAAGGTCGCCGGAAGATGCACCGCATCTCGTTTATATGCCTGAGGCACCGTTTTCTTTTAACAAGTTCGTCGGTGATGTTCAGGAAGTTCTTAAGAGATTAGGAAGGGTCTTCATTGTAGCTGGGGAGGGTCTCAAAGACGAAAAGGGCAATTATGTCACGGCAGATTCCAGAGCGTTCAGCAAAGACAGCTTCGGCCACGTGCAACTTGGCGGCGTTGCGGATATGCTAAAGGCTGTAATTGAAAAAGAAGTGAAAATAAAGACTCGTTCTAATAAGCTCGGAACAAATCAGCGAAGCGCTATGCACTTTGCATCACTGACCGATGTAAATGAAGCGTACATGTGCGGTCAAATGGCGGTCAAGTATGCTTTAGATGGTGTCAATGACAAGATGGTGACACTTGTTAGAGAAAAAGGCCCAAAATATAAGTGCACTACGGGTCTTGCCAAGCTTAGTGACGTGGCAAATGGCGAAAAGAAGGTGCCGAGAGAATTCATTAACGACGCCGGCAATCACATCACCGATGCAATGCGGGATTACGTCCGGCCGTTAGTGCAGGGCGAAGCGCCGATTACCATCGGCGAGGATGGTTTGCCGGTATTTATGAGATTCAAACGTAAACCACTGGAGAAAAAACTGTCAAAGTATATGTAATCCAACCAAAAAATCGTTTAGCCCCGCGATTTTATCGCAGGGTTTTCACCCAAAAGGAAAACGAAAATGAACAAGCTGTTTGATGTTAAGGACAAGGTAATTGTGATAACCGGCGGTGGCGGTGTGCTCTGCGGGACGATGGCAAAGGCTCTCGGCAAAGCCGGTGCTAAAGTTGCCGCACTCGACCTAGACAAAAAGGCCGCACAAAAGGTTGCGGACGAGATAAATGCAGACGGCGGCAAGGCGATAGCAATCGAGTGCAACGTATTAAAAAAAGACAGCATTGAGGAGGCGAACAAACAGGTAACCGCCGAATTCGGCAGCGTGGATATTCTTATCAACGGAGCCGGCGGCAACAAAAAAGAGGCCACAACATCGCCGGACCTTTCATTTTTTAATCTTCCGACCGAAGCAATCAAGTTCGTTTTCGATCTGAATTTTATCGGCACGTTACTACCCACACAGGTCTTCGCTAAGGATATGGCTGAAAAAGGCTCCGGGATAATATTGAATATTTCCAGTATGAGTGCCTTTCGTTCTTTGACCAAAGTCCCCGCGTATTCAGCTGCTAAAGCGGCTGTGAGCAACTTTACACAATGGCTGGCGGTGCATATATGCCAGAACTACTCCAAAGACATTCGCGTCAATGCCATAGCGCCGGGCTTCTTCCTGACAGAACAAAACCGTTTTCTCTTGACCGATGAAAAATCCGGCAAACTAACTGACCGCGGCAAAACGATTATTGAGCACACACCGATGGCAAGATTTGGCCAGCCTGAGGATTTGATAGGTACGGTTATCTGGCTGCTCAGCGATGCAGCAAAATTCGTCACCGGAGTTGTCGTCCCCGTCGATGGTGGCTTCTCAGCCTTCAGTGGAGTCTGATAGATTGATTTGTACTTATTGATGAATGATTGTTTGCTAGGAGAATGAAATGGTAGATGTTGATCCAGCAAAACCATTGAAGGATTTTAAACCAAAACAGCAATTCTTCGTCGGTATCGATTCGGATGGCTGTGCCTTTGACACGATGGGGATTAAGCAGCGTGAATGTTTCTGTCCCTGGCTGATTGCATACTTCGGCCTGCAGCCAGTAGCGCAGGCAGCACGTGAATGCAAGGAGTTTGCTGATTTGTTCTCCAAAACGCGTGGAGCAAATCGACACAAAACGGCTAAGCGTATAGTAGCGGAACTCTTGCCAAATCCATAATGGTATATGCTATTCAGTCTACCCGTCTTAGTGGAACAAAGTTTGAACTATAATAGAATTTTTGAAGCATCTGCTGCATCATAGTAGCGGCTTGTTCTACCCGACCATCGCGTACAGCATCCGCTAAGTCCTCATGTAGATCCCGCCGATGTCGACACAGTTTAAGACAGAGCCCAGGCGTGATCCAAGGCTCATACACGCCTTCCTGACACCGGCGTTTGTCAATAAAATATGGACAGACGCGACATTCATATGAGTAGTGCGACCCTACTGCACTATCCTTGATTCGTATAAAAAATCCGCTACTATCGCGATCTGTCTCAAACATGGGTACCCCATAACAAACTCGGCTAACTCGCAGGTCGCCATATTTAGCTCTTAGGTTCTTCTCGTAAAACTCCAATGGCGATAAGTACTGCTCCTCCCAGTATAGATCAGCAGATAGAATTCCATGAAGTGCACCAGAACCTTCTGTCCGTTGACCGATATCACTATACCAGTTCAGATCCAGAATCTTGAGGTAGACGCCCTCCTTTTGGCACCAATCAGCTATTTGAGCCAGTTGAGCAACGGTGTCTTTGGTCAAGACAAAGTTAACACCGGTTTCGAACTCCATTGACCGGGCATCACGAATAGCTGCTAGCACTTTGTTGGCGCCGTCAGATTTAGCGACCCGTTTTACACCAGAAATCGCATCCACACTAACCTTCAGTGCAAGTCCCGCCCGAATACTACGAAGCCTCTCAAGATATTGTCCCAAATGTCTCCCGTTCGTCTGGATCACGAATCTAACACCATCAGAAAGGACTTCCGGAACAACCTCACAAAGGGTCTTGACCACCACCTCGCCGGCGATCCCCGGTGCTAGGGGTTCACCCCCAGTAATACTGATTTTGCGAAAACCGCACTTCAAGGCCGCGTGGATGACCAAAGATAACTCGGTTGACTTTAGTGTATGACCAGCCCCGCCCCCGGCATAGTCCTCGTTCTCGGGAGGACAGTAGCTGCATCCGAGATCACATCGGTTTGTAACAACAATCCTCAGTTTGGGTAATTGGTGATGCTCGCGCGAGGGCAACACCAGTACAGATTGTTTCGGAGGATGCAAATACGCATCATGTGTGTATACAAGCCACCTGCCACCGCGCTTCAGGAATACTTTGAAATCGCCTCCCTGCGACTGCTTAACCTCGAGACCGGTCCATCCACGGTTCTGCGACACATGCTTAACGCACCATGGAATCCACTTTAGGAATAGTGACTCGACCCAGCTCAAATCGTATGACCTCGAATCATGCGGGGCGTTCTTCCTTGTCCGTTCCTCCTCAAATATTTGCAGCAGTATTGACAAATCGAGTGCCTCGATACGTCCCTCTTGTAGGCGCCTCAAAAGAAACAGGTATACCTGCTCCTCAATCGTACGCGCACCTTCGAGATCAGTAAGAAAAAGAGCTTTTAGCCGGTCAGAAGATCTTCCCAAGTCATAGTACATCGACGTTCGACCCTCGGGTTCCGACGCAAGAAACGCGCGTTGGCCAGCAATAATTATCTTTAGCAACGGAACAGGCTTAGCGTATAAGAAAAGGGGGCTTAGACCCGAACGTGTCAGCCGTCGCTCTCGAATCTCGCATCGCCAAAACACCCCTGGAAGCTGAATTGTTTGATCCACAGGCCCAACTACAACCATTCGCCTAGCTGGGCAGTTCTCAAGGATTTTCTCATTCTGACTATCGGGAAATGCTGGCCAAGTCGACACCCAAGCCAATAAGTCATCTTCTTGGCCTAAGGTACTATAGGCCCCGTAAATACCTTTTGTGGTGGTATCATGCACCGCAGACATAGAGTACGCTCGCATGAAATCACGATTTAGCTCTTCGATTTGTGCTGTCAGGTCAGGCTCAAATACCCCAATATCGATATTTGCTTTGCGCAACGCAAGCTGTCCTTTACCTCTGATTGCTGGGTTTGGATCGAGTTGTCCGATAACAACACGTTTAATTTTACGCTCAATAAGCCACTCTGCACATGGAATCTTCGGGTGTTTTCGTGAAGTACAAGGCTCGAGAGTTGTGTAAATCGTCGCACCAGCGATACTGATATCGGCGAGCTTCTTCTCTAAGAGTGTGAACTCGGCGTGATCACCAGGTTCGATTTCGCCTCGGTAGGCTTTTGCGAGCTCATGTCCATTTTTCACCGCAACAGCACCCACTCTAGGGCGAGGGCCAGAATCTTCAGGCTGGCATTTTCTGGCTTCTTCAATTGCGATTTCCATGAATTGGCGATCTTGTTTTGGCATATGCTGCTCTCCATCGAATTATCCTGTATACCTATTCTCCCTTGCCATTGCGGCATATCTTGTCCACCAGAGGGAAGTTAAACGAATATGATTTATAGCTGATTATCTCATTGCTATCAAGACCGAAAAGACACTCCCAAAATCGCCATCATTAAAACTGATCTGTGTGATCGCTCTACAATCGTCACGGATCTGTGAACTCCCTACGATTAAACGGTGGGCAAAAACACTTGATTAGAAAAGAGAAAGATTGTAGAAACACTCGTTTGACCTCGACGATGCTGCTCAAAACGACGATGCTAACTAACTATGTCTGTCAAAAGAAATT
>Ga0315545_1004834_pt1 | contig 10998 bp, 28 predicted proteins | sample SalMarSW160210MG_FD_203096 | JGI IMG/M metagenome (GOLD analysis project Ga0315545, IMG submission 203096) | Salt marsh sediment microbial communities from the Plum Island Ecosystem LTER, Massachusetts, United States - Salt Marsh Sediment SW1602-10 ...
CTCATGATGTTACCCCACTATCACTTTCCACTGATCGGGCCCGAGATCGATGATGCTTCCACCTAACCTCTCAAGCTCGACTACCCGGTCATAGTCATCGACCTCGTTCGCATAGCCTGTAATTGCGTTTGCTACTCCCAGCTGGCTGAGATCTGCTCCCTCGATCAGCTTGGAGAGGATCTGGTCACCCTCATCATTCGAAAGGCCGAGTTTTAAGGTTACTTCCTTGATCGTCTCATCGATCTTGCCGGCAGGAATTTTCCGTGCTTCAGCGGCTCTCATCCCATCGATGGCTTTCTTGAAACCTTCGCGATCAAAGGCATTTCTGACCGTATCTCGCACCACGAGTGAGAAGGCTTTGTTGTCGGCTTGGATGGTATCCTGTTGATATTCGCTGAGATCAACTACTTCATCGGTTCCCAATCGGCGGCCGAGGTGAGTCTTTCTAAGTGAATGACCATGGATAAGACCGTTGGAGCAGACAACCACATAAAGCAGCTTCTCGACCACGAATGCACCGCAGCCAACCTCTGAGTTAGAGATGACAACCCCAGCCTGGATCGGTTTGTCGTTGATCCTTTCTTCTATTCCTGGTGAGATGACCTGGAGGTATATTCTCCGCTCGGTGAGCATGGTGCTTTTTACCTGAAGGCCGCTTGTATGCGCTTGTTCCTGGAGCACAGGCAGGACTGCAGTCATGGCCATGTAGTTGTCGAGTGCACGAAACTTGTCGGAGAGAAAGGCTCTGACGTTTCCATCGAGAGTCCTGACCAGATTCCTGGTAGGCTCCTTTCTAAACCATGCGTTGATGTTAGTTGCCAGGAGCTCGGGGGCGTCGGTCTGCATTCGCTGGTAATATTTATAAGGGATCCCCAGCTTGGAGCTCAGTTGCTCATGACCGAGTTTGTTGATGCCGAAAATCTCATCACCGATAGCCATTTTGAGATCTTCTTCGACCCACATCTTGGTGCTCGGAGCGATTAGATCCCGTTTGGCGTCTTCGATCCGGTGAACCTCAGTGGCGAGTGCTTCGATTGACATGCCTTGTCTCATAATAGGCCTCCATAAAAGTTTATGCTGGGTAGACGATAGTTGAGTTTTTTATCAGTCTTCTCGGCTGCAATCCGGGGAGGGAGGATATCCTTCATGTTATATCTCCTCTCTCACCTCGACTAACCTATAAACGTTATACCAGTATTTATCGCAATCCAGGCATTTCACGATCTGAGTTGCTTCATTGCCCTCGATCACTACATGGCCTCCTTCGATCTGATCGCTTTCGCACCATGGGCAGAAACTTCCATCCCCAAAGAGGTATGCATCTTTGTGTGGGATCATGGCTCTATCTTGAGTTCAAGTATGATTGATTTTACCATCCAGTCATAGCCGTAGAAGCCCCGGGATTTTTTTCTAATCCGAGCAGCTTCTTTGGCATCTACTTTTCGAACGCGGATGCCGGCAGTCCAACCGTCGCCAAAATTATAGGTGAAGTAACCCTTATCTAGAATCTGCTGTGCCCGTTTGTTGCCGGAAGAGAAGCTTCTGGTTACGGCATACAGCTTTCCTTCACCGCTCCACTTCCCATCCCAGGCATTGTTGTTTGGCATGCTCAATGTGAAGCTTAGGATCATTCTGCTTTCTCCTGATTAATATATCGCAAATCTCAACAGCCTCTCTGAGCAGCTCACATATCGGCGTCCCGGTTTTCCCCCGCCATTGGTAGAGGATTTCCATCTCTTTGTCTGTGAGGGCTGATGCTGGCCACTGGTATCTCACCCGCTCCATAGATTCTCTATTCCTAGTAGACTGTGCAAATTTGCTATAGTACACGAGGCCGATCATTTTGAACTTTAGATCTCTTTATAGAGATGAGAATTACTTCGGTATGTTTGGTGGTTCTGAGCTTACCTTCGCCCATATGAAGTTTTTACATTTAGGACAGGCGATGACAAATTCATCAGTGTCTTTAAAAGTAATGATTCCGGGTTTTGTCATCTCTCCGCATTCCGGGCACTTTCCTTCGATCTCTGAGATCCACATATCGCTGATGTAGTTCCTAAGACCAGTATTGGGATTTCTCACCCAGTCGGGCTGGGTTGCAATAACGAGGGTTCCATCTTGTACGAGAGTGAACAGTCCACCGAAGAGAAGTTCGTCAACGTCCACATTTTTCGACATGTATTCCATTTTTTTTCTTGACTCCCATACTTCTGTATATTATTGTTTACTTCGACAAAGATAGCCGGACGTTCCAAATAGCGCTCTCTTGGATTTAATCCATGAGGGCGCTCCTCCTTTGGTAGTTTTTCACGAGAGGAGACCCTCCCAGTCGATATCGTTGAATTCATGATCAGGATCAAAATCCAGCCCGGCAATTTCGACGTTCTCGGCCTTAAGCAGGGATGCCTTTTCGCGTGCAACCTGTCTTGCTCGTAATACACACAGGATGACCTTCAAAGTTCGAGATCGATTGCTTCTACAGATCTTCTTGATTTCCGGATCCTCTTTCAGCTCCTTCTCCGTCACCCACACCTGTATCCATGCGTCCGCGTTAAACCTGGTTTCACCTTTAGGCATTATTTTCCTCCGGTTACATAGATTTTCAACACCTCAGAACAATCGAGAATGCTGCCTTTGGTAAGCAGGCGTCGGAATTGATGCCTGAGGTCAAGTTTTTTCGCTCGCTGAATGGCATCAAGCCAACTATCGCCTGTTACAACGGGTCCGAGGTTTATATCGACGAGCACATGCACTTCGTAGGGTTTGGCCATAACAGATTTCCTTTTTCTAGTTGGTGGCAGAATTGATGACCAGATGTTCATTTTCTTTATGTATGAATGCTTACCTGTCCGTTCTGGACCAAAATGCAGCCGGCCCAAACCCATTGGCTGGTGTTTTGGAGATGGAAGTTGTATTTATTCTCAACAGGCTTGGAGAGATCCTTCACCTCGAAATCAGCAATCCACTGGTTACCAGATTGGTGAAATATGCTGAGATTGCATTCGTATTCTGGATACTGATTGAGCCTGTCATGGACGTAGCTATAGCGCTCCCTCAATGGGTTTTCGACCATTTTGCGTTCTTTCTCCGGGAGGGAGAAGAACAGATCTTCAAAGCTTGCTATTGTCATCTTGCTCTCCTGCAGGCGTTGACTGAATTTTTTTTGCTTCGGCTACGATCTCCTCGAGCTTATCAGTCGGCATACCAAACTCAAAGTCTTGTTCTATAACATCACCTGGCTGGAGTCCTTCTACCGTGAAGTACATCATGTTATCATTTAGCCACATGCCGACTTTGATGGTAAGGGTTTCCTTTTTTTGGACATAGATGATGCGCCAGTTGGACATTACCACTCTTCCTCCTGCTCTTTCTCTGGAATTCCGCATACCGAGAAAGCCTCAACCACCAGGTCGGTGACAAGTTTATGGATCAGACCTGGATACGATGATAGATATTTATCCCCGAGGTGTTCTTTTAGAACATCGAGAAACCGGTCTTTCATCACTTTTTTCACTGAATCTTTCATGCCAGTTTTTCCACCTCTTTCCAGAAAATGATGTCTCCATCACCAATCTCAGTAGGTTTGAATTTTTGTACCGCAGCTTTATTACTGCTTAGTATAATGCTGACCTTTTCTTTTTCATCAGCGTCGAAGTCGACCGTGATTATCTCTACGTTGGCAAGATCTGAGGTGTTGTCGATGGACTGGATCTTTCCACCTACTATGGTTATGAAGATTTTGTTATGCATAAGTCCTCCAAGTCGAGCTGTTCTCCTTTCACCTTAAATAACGATCGTTGGCCACGTCCAAAAATGGGCTTGATTTTCCCCGCTGGCCAGACAGCCTTAGCCTTTTTGTGAGGACGGATCTTTGGAGGAGCTGGTTCGGGGGTGAGTTCGAGAGGAGCTTCTTCGAATAGGGAGGTTGTCTTATCAGAAGGATTCATACTGTATTTATAGTAAAGGTTACTCTAGCACTTCTACTGCCTCAAAAGCAATGGTACCCTCAGGAGCGAATGTGTTGAGCGCGTAATCATAAGAATACCATCGATCAAGATCGGCTTCCGCTTGGCCCATGGATATCACTTTGGGAGAACATGGAATCCCGATACCAAGAACTCGAATTATGATTCCTCCATGTTTTCGTACAAAGTTCTCCGCATCTTTTCTAAATGCAAACACAAATATTCCAATACTCTCCGGAGCTGCTTGTACGATCGCTCCTTTTGGATACTCTCGCTGATAGCGGCCCTCTGCATAGATGCTGACCCGTTTGGTAGGGTCCTTAAAAGGGTTGATGCAGACTTTGAATTCGCTCATTGACTATACCTCAATGGATTCAATCTCTACTGCTATTTCTTTATAAAGATTCCTCAGCTTCTCTTCGAGCTGGTAGAACTGCTCTTGGAGCAGATCTCTGTAAGCTGTCAAGTCATCGACGAGATTTTTTTTCGCAAGCTTCTGGGCGATCTCGATCCGCTCTCCATGCGTTTTTTCGCCGATGTGATTGTGGGAGCTCGAAATGACATATCGTTTGCTAGAAAAGTTTGCTATCTGTTCAATGAGTTCATCTATTCTCATTGCTCGGAAATTCGGAATGTCAGGAGCCTCGTCCTTGTTATAATCGAATGTTACAGTGGTGTGCTCTGGATCTGTCTCATCGAAAATAAATGTCCAGTATTCAGTTATTTGAGATGGATATGTGAAGTTGTAGTGTCCTGGTCCTTGATGTATTACCTTTGTTTTCATGTATCAATCCCCCAGCTTCCAATGCTATTTCCATTGTGATCTACCACGATCCCCGCTTTCTCTCTTTCGATAACTTTACAGCTCACCTCGAGTAGGAGTCTTGAGGTCTCGATTTCGGGATTGTATTTGAAGGCATCAGTGTCGCAAGAGAAGAATAAGAAGAGATGGGAATTAGAATCGAACCTTGAAAGATCGATTCTTCGATCAGGATCGTTGATCCAGGCGCCAAGGGCATCCTCGGTATATTCGAAGGTCGGACTGTCGCTTGGAAGCCAGATTCTGTTTCGTGTCGGTCTGATCATTTTTTACCTCTTCTCCTTGCTTTTTTCTCGTCATATGCCCGGTCGCTGAGACTCGCCCAGTAGTCTTTTTCTCCCTCGAGCCTTGCTTTATACAAAATTTTATCCGGAACATCCGAAAGCTCGATTTCATCATTTAGCACCTGAGTCTTCCATGGCTCGGGAAGGGCGTTTGTGGCGATCTCGTCATAGAGTTCGGGGTTGTTGGACCAGTATCTCATGTGATTACCTCATTGGTTCAGTCACTCGGGATTTTTCATCGCCTCGAGCTCAGTAATTTTCTGTTGGAGTTCCTTAAGTACTGCGTCTCTATGCACAAGAGCCTCAGAGAGAATGCTGTCAGCGGTCTCGAACATGAGTTCTTCGAAGTGATGATGGAGAATCTTAAAAAAATGTCGTTTAAAGAGCGCTTCATCACGAACGAGTGAAAGCCGAGAGCATTGATTGTCGCCACGGTACCCAAGGTAACCACCCACATTAAGTGTAACTATGACGGAAGAGAAACCGGAGTTGACGTTGAAGCCGATTTGGTATTTGTCGCATGAAGGCTTTCCGATTTCTTCGTGGTATTTTTTGATTTCCGACTTGATTTGTTTTCCCGTCTTGATTTGATCAATGACTCTTTCGCAGTTTTTCATTTGTCACTCTCTCCTGGGCATTTAGGTTAATCCTCCTTTTGCAAGTTCAGCCAGTGCCTCGAGGGCGGTGTCTCCGAATCCGCACTGGCTTTCTTGAACATTCTCAAAATCAGCAAACGCTGCGCAGAATTTACTGCCGTCTACGAAGAGTTTAAGACCTGTTCTCTCTGCGAAAACCCGGCCGTCTTCATCGGTAAGATTCCACTTCTCCTTGAGCTCAAAGATTCTTTCTCGATTTGCACCCAGTGCCAGTGCTTCGACGCATATAACCCATGCTGTACCACGGCTTTCCGTATCGAGCTTCCAGACCCTCTTAATGAAGGGACTGTCAAAATAGGAAAGATCTGCGTCAACGGCCACAGCGTATTTATGAATGAGATCACCGTTGGCGTGAAGATAGTAGTAGTGGATCAATGACTGACCTCCTTCCTGAACATATCTAAAGCCGTAAGGACCTGGGGCTCCAAATAGATCCTATCGGTAGGATTTTTGTGATCATTAGCGTGAAGCCAGATCCCGTATCCGTCGAAGATCGCGTAAACTCCATCTCCGAGGTAGGAGGCCGGTACCTGCTGTCCTTCGAATTCTATCATCTCCATGATTTTTTCCCCTAAGTTTTCTTAAAGTTTCATCTCCATCATCAAGCAAGCCGAAGGTGCGATCAGAGGCGGGGCAAAAAAGGGCAATTCTTTCTTATCCATTGATAAGGTTTTTCTAACACACCTTGAGAAGTCTTGTTCGCTGAATCACGTTGTTCGTTTTCGTCAACCTCCACAAAGCCAACGGAGGGCTGGCCCCATTCCGGTTGCCATCGTGTGACATAAACACCAACGAACTGCACTAGCTCCCCATCTTTTAATTCAACCTGTTTAAAAAGTCTCATTTTTATCTCCTAGGATTACGCCGCGGTTTGAGCCGCCGGCCCTTTAATTGCTTGTTAGACGGGAAGCACCTTCTGCAAAGTTCCTCCTCCCGTGGATCTTCTACGATACATCCAGGGATCGAGAGAGATTGACATCTAATTCTGGCCCATGCTCCGGCCCATCCCCTGAACTCATGAACTACCCCTGTATAGTCACTTTTCCAAAACATCTACATCTTCCCCTGATGTTATTTCTTCTCCTTACAGCTGTCATATATCGCATCGGCCACTTCTTGAGGGGATCCGGTCACTATTTGTCCTTGAGCGCTCAGTACTCTTGCTACAGCTTCGGCGGCTTGGCTGTAAGAGGCACCGTGATTTCTGAGATGCTCCTCGGCCCTGTATCTACTTTTGCTGATGATCTCCATTGCGAGGTTTTGAGGAGGTTTGTCTAAATCCCAATCTATTTTCTTAGGCATTCCAAATATATGTTTGCAACGTTCGCATTCATAACCATAGGTGCAGTTGGAAACCAAGCTGTGATAGAAGATGCCTTCGCATTCAGGACAGACGTAAATTTTACTCCTCGGTTGGCCCATATTTATTTTCGAACCTTGTATTCCTCCGTTTTTGATTTTATCGGCGACGTCGCGGAACAGCCGCTCGATCTCCGTTCGGTCACCATGGATAATGATTGGTGGATTCTTCCCTCGCTTTCTTGAGAACAAATCGACGATGGCGTATCGGTCGTCAGTAACTGTAGAGATTTCATCAAGATCGAACCAGCCGTTGCGGCCGCGGCATTGAATCCCGGGCATGATATCATCCTTCCTTTGGGTTTCACCGATTAGCGATGGATAATAATTGCATTACATCTGAAACCGACGCTCCGTTGTGAACCTGCGCGTGAATCTCAGCGGCAAGTATTTCCAGTCTGCTGGATTGCTCTGATAGGTGGTGGTCATGCCACTTTTTAGCATCATATAAAGTGAGCTTTTCCCATCCATCACCATATAAGGTTTTGAGTAATTTCTCTAAAAAGGCCGATCCTTCCTTTTCTGCCCGTAGTTCTTCCTGTAACCTGGTTATGTATTTCATATTTTCAACTCGATTCCATGTCGTTTCAGAAGTAGCTGGGCGGAGCTGATATCTCGTTGTTTGGCTGATCCCTTAAGCTTCACCTTGTATTTTGGTATGTGCTTGGCGGCTAATTTACACATGGCGGTGTTGATGTCCTCATAATCTCCCTTCCTCCAGGAGGTCATTCCCATCTCGATGGAGATAGCACCATGAGTCAAATCGAACTGGGAAAGGAATTTCAGGGTTCTATCGGGGTCTCTGAAGTAGCGATCATAGAAGCCCTCTCGATTGAAATGTGCGATGAAGCTGCAATGCATGATGAGATGATGATAGAGAATTTTGGTAAAATGTTTAAACTCGAGTTTGTTTTTCAGAAAGATTTCCCATTGTTTCAGGACCTTCTCCTTCTCAGTGGCAGTCATCCATTTTACATCGGTAAGCATCCCACTTCCTCCATTGTTGCAAGCGTCCTCATTTCCTCGGTCTCTTCATGCCAGGAGTCGATTGTCTCTCTGGCTGACTCCATGAGGCCGCTTTTTTCATGATCATCCCCGTAGAAGCCCCAGATTGAGTCATAATCTCCTGTTGAAGGTTCAATCACATATCCATAAATTTCTCCACTGAGATATTGATTGTATACGTCGACCTCGGCTTCCATAATTTTTTTGACGAGTTCTCTGATCTTAGAAGTGATCCGTTTGCAGTTGAGTTCTTTCAGGATCTTCTTGCGGTCTACCCAGATATACCCGATCTGTTCCCAGTCCCAGCCCTGTGGATCAACGGTTTCAAACCCGTGCATTTGGATCACAAGCCCGCTGTGATCGAACATGTAGAGAGGTTGGATAATACGGGCGTTTTCATTTTTAATGAGATGGTTCTTGATTTCCTTCCAGCTACTGAACATGCCTGTTTTGAGATCGTGTTTATCGCCAAGAACGTATCTCCGATGAAAACACGTCATGGTGTGGAGGTTCTCCCAGTCTCTAGGATTATCCACGACCTCGTCAGGATAGATTTTAATTTTAAAGCTGTGGTATTCAATCGTATCTAATGCTTTGTCCATACCATCCCCCCTAAATTCACCCCTTATACAGCCGAAAAAAAAGTAAACTTTTTTTTTCTAGAGAAATATACAGAATAACGCGAGGCTCCTCAAAGTGAATTTTTCTTTCCTTTATATATACTGTGGGTTTGTTCTATCAGGGGCTTTGGCCCGCCGAGCTTTGCGAGGTCCCATTCGTAATGACAGGTTGGACATTTGATATAGATTCTCCAGAGCCCCTGGCGTTTTTCTAGTTTATAGCCGATGCCTGAGCGTTGAATTCTGAGCACCTGATCTTTGAGATCTGTTTTGCACCACCGGCAGATGCTCGTTTTGATCATGGTGCGAAATTTTTCAAGTGTTGGAGTAGATTTTAAGATTGGCATATTCATCCTATGAGCAGACCATGATTTTGATTTCTTCAGGTTTAGTGAAGCGGCCGCTTGGAATGAGTTTGCAGGAGTTGGAATATCTATAATTGACTGTGACTCCGAGGCATGGGTAGTAACGCTTTGATCCGTGGGGCATGAATTCCCAGGTAGCTGAGCTGGTATCTTCGAGGATCTTTGGTGGGGCTTCTCTCAGATCGAGGCGCTTGTCGCGAATCAGGTTTTCGATAAAGGGGTCGGCGTATTTCGCTGGATCTTCTTTTGCGAGATATAGGTCTAAGATAACACTGTCAAACACTGAGTCGAGATGAATCAGTGAGAAGCGCGTACCCCCGCTCCATTCATGGATCTCTGAGAATTTTTCTCCATGCTCTTCGGCGATTTCGAAGAGTTCTTTATGAAGGACAAGATTTTTTATGTCCTTCCAATATTTATCTTTAAGCTTCTCGAAGGCCCTCTCATAGGCTGTGTTCATGGTTCCCTCCTTGGAGAGTGATCTATTGCGAACAGATTTATTTTGTAAGGGTCGGGCTCAATTGGGTTTCCTGATGCATTCCAGGTCAGATTGAGAGAGGCGCAACCTTTCATGCAGACATGGCTAAACCAGGTTGCTTCCTCAGGTTTCATGGTGAGTGTTCCGCAGTTTGCGCCATCGCAGAAAATGGTAATCTGTTGGTGACCGGTTGATGGCTCGAACCGGAGATGTATTGCTTCTTTCATATTCTACTCCTATGTCATTCCGCTCTCGTCATCAATTCCTCCCGGATTTCCTCGAGGAGCCTGCTCTGGCAGTACAATTCGATTTCTCTATAAAGTTCGGCGTTGACAGGACAGGCGGAGGCATCATATATCTTCCGTACCTCGAAGTCGTCGGGAGAGATTGAGTAATAGATATATTCGACTTCGTATTGATTCCCATCATAGGTGATCATGATGGAGGATTTAACTTCGGGATCCATTAGTGATCTATCCTCACTACTCCCTGTGCTCGACAATACTCACATCTGCACGGTCCCTTCCAGCGCCACCTGTCCTCAGCGCCCATAAGGCAGTAGGTCCCAATAGTTGGATCTCGATATTTTAATGGAACGTCCAGGTTTTGTTGAAGAGGTTCCTTTTTTCTTACGAACATCTCAAAACTAAGAAGAAGTTCTTCATCTGAAAGATGGATATTAAGAGTGTAGTGCTGAAACCAGAGAAGACACCAAGTTTCATAACCCCGGAATTCGACAAAGTGCCTTATAAGCTGCACGTTTCTCTCGAGGTAGCTTCCTTTATCTTCCTTCGTGAAACGGGGTTTTTGGTGTACAAAGTAATTCTCCCACATGAATTGAGCGTGTTCAAGTGCTCCGTGGATTCCAGGATCGGTTTTAAACATTATGTCGCCGCCAGTGGAGTCGTGGTCTATTTTTGAGTTCATCCCATCCCATGTGAAGGCTGAGCCGACATAGTAGATTGGATATCTATATTCTCTGGGGATAAGCATCATTTTTCCAAGATATTGTTTTGTTTCATGCTGTCGCTGATTTGATTTCGCTGATCGGTAAAGAGCTTTCGCCGGCACTCAGCTGGGTTTTCCGTTGGGTTAAGAGAGGCCGTGCTCGAGAGTATAATCTCTCCACCATCCCAGGATTTGCTCCTGAATTGATCCTTTCCTCTGCCCCAGGTTTTTTTGACCGAGACTGTGATTTCTGTTATTTGCATATTCTCCTTTTGAAGATGGGGAGAGGGCCCTCTGTTCTGAGCCCCCTCCTTTAACCCAGGTTAACGGCTAATTGAGCCAGGCTCTTACGAGGTAGCTGTCTTTTCCCTCGAAAGTTCTGGGAGAGACAATCGCCCTAAGCTCGTCGCCTTCGGAGAATTTACCACCTCGCGAGGCCAGGTCTCGGAACGCCATCACCGGGACACCAGCCGTGTACTCGGTCCCTTGAAGCGTTTT
>Ga0315545_1004835_pt1 | contig 10996 bp, 7 predicted proteins | sample SalMarSW160210MG_FD_203096 | JGI IMG/M metagenome (GOLD analysis project Ga0315545, IMG submission 203096) | Salt marsh sediment microbial communities from the Plum Island Ecosystem LTER, Massachusetts, United States - Salt Marsh Sediment SW1602-10 ...
GTTGGCGTGGCCGAACATCGAGCAATAAGTGTCGCGATTGTACGTGTCAATCCCGGGCTCCAGCTCCGGGATGCCCACCGTCTCGAGCGCCGTGTTCAGCGCGGCCACAGGGGCCGACTCGTGATAATACTGCAAGACCCCAATGGCCGAGACGATAAAGGCGGCAGCAAGGATGACGGGTATCACCCTCTTGAGTGCCGACTTAGATCTGATCAGATTGGGCGCGGCCAGGAAGAAGAATGCCGCCGTCAGTAGAAAGAACAACCGATCGAATCCCGCCCAGATGTTCGTGGCATAGACGAGCGTGATTACGCCGAGCCCAAGGAACACTCCGACCGGAAACCCAAGCGGCGAGACGCATATTCTGGCCACGTCGCTTTCTGTCAGTCCATAGATGAAAAAGACGAACAGCGCGAGACCCAATAGCTCCACTACGGCGTGCTTGGGCGCGGTGTACATATCGAAAGCCTCGTCATCGGCGCACAGCGGCACGACGACAACGGAGAGCAGCAGGATGAGGAAAGCGAGGCGATTTGAGAAGACCATATTCTTGACCGCTGCAAATGCTTGAGCAGATGATTGTCTCGCCACGATATTGGCTGCCACGAAGTTGACCATTAGTTGGGTTTGACTAGCCGCTTGAGCGCGTCGGACGCCGCTTTGAGGTCCGGCTTGATCCTGAGGGCGATCCTATAATGATGTGCCGCCTTGTCAACCTCCGAGCGTTTCTCATAAATCTGAGCTAGGTTAAGATGCGGCTGGAATACGTCGCCCGGGAGGTTCGCGGCCTTTTCAAAGACCAAGATGGCCTCATCATCCTTTCGCCGAGCCAGCAGGACCATGCCGAGGTTGTTAAGCAGGTTGGGGTTGTCTGGACTCCTCTTCAGTGCATCCTCAAGGACCTTCTGAGCCAACTCAGGCTTCTCTTGGGCCATGAGCGCCTCAGCCAGCTTCGACGAGGCCATAATGTCGCTCGGCGACAGCGAGAGCACTTCTCGGAAGGCCCCCTCCGCCTCCTCGTGCTTGCCCAAAGATTGCAGCACGCCGCCGTAATTGAGCCACGCCTCCTGAAACTCCGGGTCGAGCTCGACGGCCTTGCCAAAGGCCAGGTATGCATCGATGAGCGAGCCCGGGTCGCGTGCAAGGCCGGCTCTTTGGGAATACGCTACTCCGATATTGTTCTGCACTTGCGGCCAAAACGGGGAAAGCTCGACGGCCGGTTTCAGGACATCGATCGCCTCCTGATACTCCTGATTCAAGAGGTGCAGGTTCCCCAGAAGGATTCTCGGCTCGATGTAATGTCCCGCGAACAAGAGTGAAGTCCGTAGAGATTGTTTTGCCCCGGAGACGTCGCCTCGTGCGATTAGGGTTCGCGCCTTGCACAGGCCGTGGTCCGCAACGAGAAAAAAGATAGGTCGAACGACCATCAGAACGCCCAGAACGGCGAGTCCGACAACCGCAACGGGCTTGACGACGCTTGTCAATCTCAGCGGCCGAATCTGTCCGCCGGAAAGCGTCCCTGCAAGAATGCCGAGGTTGACCGCAAGCATCGTGGCGGAGGCGGGCATCGTGAAGTTACTGCTGAAGAACGCGTGCACGAGCGTTGCGGCTATCGCGCCTGAGGCGCCGATTGCGATGACAGGGACGCCGCTCGGCGCTCCTTTGTTGCGCAGCCTCGCAAGAAGCGGCCAGGCGACCGCACCCAGGAGGTAAAAAGACGCCACAAGGCCAAAGAGCCCGCTCTCGGTCACGAGCTTGATGTAGTCGTTGTGCGGAGAGCGCACGCTGATGCTGGCCCCGGCGATTCGGTGCTCCTCGGGCAGCCGAACTGAGGGGTAGTAAAGGGAGAACGCGCCGCAGCCGACACCGAGGAGCGGGTGCTGCTTGACCAGCCGAAGCGCCCCTTCCCAGAGCTTGAGCCTGAACGCGATGGGAGCGTCGGATAGATCGACCGCTGTCTGGGCCTTTTGAATGGCAGACGTGCCCTTTTCTCTTTCACTCAGGGAGAAGGCGAGTACCCCGACGGCGACGAATACGGCGGCGAACGCTGTCCCGACGATCATTCCTTTACGATGCAACCCGTTCACGGCGCCCCGACGCCTTGGGCAAAACCATCGCCAAATAATCAGTGCGGCAAACACGATGACGGACGCGACTAGGCCCGCCCAGGCGCCTCTGCTGAACGTAATCGAGAGAAAGACGAGCATGACACAGCTGGCCAAAAGAGCGGCGCCCGCAACCGCAAACTTGTCTCTTTCGACAGCACTGACAACGAGCGCCATCCCAAGCGGGATAACTGCAATGAGGTATTGCCCGGCGAAGTTGTCGTGCCCGAGCGTTGCGCCGAACATTGGGAAGCCATAGCTGTCTCGAATCGAGGGGAAGATGGCCCCGGTAACAAAATGGATGATCCCGAGGACCGAGATACAAGACGCGAGGACGACGGCGGCCCACGCGATCGACGGTGCCCGGCAGGGCTTCGCGACTGTCGTCGTAACGACAAACAGAGCGAGTAGCGCGACGACTCGCAGGAACTCGTTGAGCGACATTCCTGGATTCAGTGTGGCGGGTATCGACGCTAGCTGGGAAAGCGCAAGGACGATTATCGGGGCTGTCAACCGCCGAGGGAATTGAAGCGAATTACCAACAACGGCGAGAATTGCGGCCAGCACCGCCACAGCGCCAAGAAGTATCAGGGCAGTGTTCTTTATTGCAGTATAGCCGTCCGAGGTGAGTGAGTTAGAGAAGACCGATGGGACCACAACCACCGTGGTCAGCACAAGCGCGGTTACGACGTGTCCGTTCGAGAGTCGCTGTTTTCTTAGCAAGCCACCATCCGTCCCGATGCTTGTGATCCATCAGAATACTGCGGGGTCTGCGCCCCATCTTATTCCCTTGGGACCATGACGATCTGATCGTAATACTGCGTGGCCTGCTCAACTATTGCAAGATATGCCGAATAGCAGCGGCCGCACGGACAAAGGACGGTCCCACTTGCCTTGCCGATTCTCAACAGCTGCCCGCACCTACATTTGAGTATGTACTCATCTGATTTTGACGTCGCAACATATTCAGAATCGCGAAGTATCCGGTCAATTCTCATATATGCTCCTTATCAGAGGTTCGCGCATCCAACACCGATTCCCATTCAATTAGGATAAATCGAACGAATCGCCCACGATATATAGAGTCAATTAGAAATGGCCTATGCAGGTTGGACCTTCCAGAGATAGCCGACAACTGGGATTAGCTTCGCAGGGGTGAATCTGCCGAGCGACGAAGCTATGCATCACCGCGTTTCAACGCGCTGATGTAGATGATTCTCATCATACCAGCACCCGACTTCAGAGGCTGTCCAATAAGTCGGGCCCTGGAGGTTTCTTTGTCAATCTGCAAAAAAATGATACTGGAAATCAGGCCGATTGTCAAGATCAACGCGGCGGTTTTCCTATGCGACGCGATTGTCGGAATCGGCCTGTAGGGGCGGTGTCTCAGACCCGCCCGGCTACATGAATCCCTGCGGATACGAGGCATCTTACGCGAGCATCAATTAGAACGGGCGGGTCTGAGACCACGCCCCTACAATCCGCAACCCGACTTATTGGACAGCCTCTTCAGTCGGGTGACCTGACGATGCCTCGGCGCGCCCTCCCCTCCCCAGAATCCTTACCTGAAGGGGATATAGAGGAGGGTGTGTGGCCGCCCCAGATCCCCCATCTGAAGATGGGGGCTAGGACAATGATAGCCCTCTTGCCTCGCCTGAAGCCGGGCGATGAGGCGCCGCGACACTGAGCGCTATCGGATGTTGATGCTGGAGAACCTGAATAGGTCGAACTGCGAGGACTTGGCCGCCCTATGCACAATGGGGTATTTTCCTGTAAAGCAAGCGGCGCAATAGCCTCTCGCGTCCTCTCCGAGCACGGAGAACATTCCCTTTGTTGAAAGGTAAGTGAGCGTGTCCGCGCGGATGAATTCTCTGATCTCCTCGATCGAACTGCTGCCGGCGATCAACTCCTCCTCGCTCGGGGTGTCGATCCCGTATATGCACGGATGCCTGTAGGGAGGTGATGTAACTCCATAGTGAATCGTCTTGGCCCCAGCGCTTCGGAGCATATCGATTATTTTCTTGCACGTGGTTCCCCTAACGATCGAATCGTCGATAACAATCACATCTTTGCCGCAGACAACGTCGCGTATCGGGTTGAGCTTAAGCTTGACGCCAAAATACCTGATCGACTGCTTAGGCTCGATAAAGGTTCTGCCGACGTAGTGACTCCTGGCAAAGCCCTTCTCACGAAATATGCCCGACTCCTGGGAGTAGCCAATCGAGGCGCAGACGCCCGAGTCAGGCACAGGGATTACGATGTCCCCCTGAACGCCACACTCCCTCGCAAGCACCGCGCCGAAGCCCTTGCGTACGATGTGGACAGGCTTTGAGAACACGAGGCTGTCCGGTCGAGCGAAGTAGATCAGCTCGAATATGCACCTCGCCTTTCGCTTGGTTGGGAACGGAAAGTAGCTCTTGAGCTCACCACCTCTGATGACAATGACCTCGCCCGGCTCCACTTCACGCAGGTATTCCGCCCCAATCAGGTCGAACGCGCATGTCTCAGACGCAATGACATGAGCCCCGTCCAGCTTTCCCAAAACCAGCGGCCTGAAGCCCTTGGGGTCTCGCGCGGCAATCAGCGTGTCCTGAGTCATCATCACGAGACTATACGCGCCCTTCAGCTTGGACAGCGCCTCGACAACCGCGTCCTCAATGCTCGTCATTCTCGATCTCGCGATGAGGTGAACGATCGTCTCGCTGTCTGAAGTTGTTTGAAAGATCGAGCCGCGCTTCTCAAGCTCAGTGCGAACATCGAGCGAATTGACCAAGTTGCCGTTGTGCGCCATCGCAATTGAGCCTTTAGCGCAATCCACAAGTATCGGCTGGGCATTCTCGATTTGGGTGGCGCCTGTCGTCGAATACCTCACATGACCGAGCGCCGAATCGCCAATCAATTTGTCCAACTTGGGCTGGTCAAACACGTCCGCCACGAGGCCCATCCCCTTTGCCGCTCGGAGACGGCCATTTGACCTGGAGACAATCCCGCAGCTCTCCTGCCCCCGGTGCTGAAGCGCATAGAGGCCAAGATAAACGAGATTGGCCGCCTCGCGGTGGCCCAAAACAGCGATTAAGCCACAGCTGTGCCTGATTTCGTCAATCATAGGCACAACGTCCGCACACAACAAATACAAGCATCAGCTAGAACCTCCTGTCAGCATATTCTCCAGGCTTTCTGCCCATCTCTGCCTGAGACGGTCGCTTTCGACCCTCAGGAGAACCGTCTGGCTCTGGTTGACCTCAACCGTCTCCTGCCCGACCTCACCCAAAACCAGATGCTCAACTTCGGCCTTATTCAGATAATCCGTGACGCGCCCGACGTTCTCCGCCTTCACGGAGATTATAGCCCTTGAAGGCGTCTCCGCAAACAGCCACGAGATTGGCTCCGCTTCGTTTGGGAGCAAGACCCTGACGCCGGACGATGAGCCATTCCGGGCGCCGAAGCAGCTCTCCAGAAGCGACATTGCTATCCCCCCCTCGGAGCAGTCGTGAGCCGATTGCAGCAATCCGTCCCTCCCGAGTTTGAGAATCGCCTGCGAAATCCGCTTATGAGCGTGAAGATCTACTGGAACCAGTTGTCCCCCAAGCTCGCCCGCTACGACTTTCGCTAGTTCTGAGCCGGCGAGCCGCGGAACCGTCCTTCCGAGCAAGAAAATGACATCTCCGGCCTGTTGAAATCGATGCCTCACGACGGTTCGGAGGTCCTCAAACAGACCAACCATACCGATGACAGGGGTCGGATAGACGTTCTCGCCGAGCGTCTCGTTGTAGAAGCTGACATTCCCGCCCGTGACCGGGACGCTTAGGAGCTCACACGCTTCTTTCACTCCCCTAACTGACTCGGCGAATTGCCACATCACCTCGGGGTCCTCGGGGTTGCCGAAGTTGAGGCAGTTAGTGATGGCGAGCGGCTCGGCGCCCGTGCAGCAGACGTTCAAATAGGCCTCGGCCACGGCCGCAACGCCGCCCTGATAAGGGTCAAGAGCCGTTTTGGCGCCGCTGCCGTCGAGGCAGAGCGCGACGCCCTTACTCGTGCCCTTGATACGCATCACAGCGGCATCCGACCCAGGACGCACAACAGTGTTCGTCCCGATCAGATGGTCATATTGCTCAAACACCCAGCGCTTCTCGCAGAGGTCCGGGCACGCGATGATCGTCTCAATTGCGTCCTTCAGGTCGATGTGTTCGTGATCGAACGCCCCCAACCTAGCGATTCCGGAGGGCTCTGCAACGGGCCTATTACAGACAGGGCAGCCATCTACAAGCAGCGCAAGCGGCATGTCGGCCACATCCTCCGCCCCATCATTGATGCTGAGCCTGCCCTCATCTGTTACGACCCCAACTGAAACGGCCTTGACGCCCCACCTCTTGAAGACGTCCAGGACTTCCCGCTCACGTTTTGCTTCTGTAACGAGCAGCATCCGCTCCTGCGATTCAGACAGCATCATCTCATAAGGCGTGAGGGCGCCTACACGCCTCGGCACCTTGGACAGATCAATTCTGAGCCCGGTTCCGCCGCGGAAGGCCATCTCGGACGTTGAGCACGTCAGCCCGGCCGCGCCCATGTCCTGTATTCCCACGATCAGGCCCTTGTCCATTAGCTCGAGGCAAGCCTCCATGACGAGCTTCTCGGCAAACGGGTCACCGACCTGCACCGTCGGGCGCCTGGCCTCGCTCGTCTCATCGAACGCCGCGGAGGCCATGGTCGCACCGTGGAGGCCGTCCCGGCCCGTCCTTGAGCCCGCGTAGATCACCAAGTTTCCCGGGCCGGCCGCCTTGCCGTAGAACACCTTGTCCTTTTGGGCCAGGCCGGCGCACATGACGTTGACCAGCGGATTCTTAGCGTAGCAATCCGCAAACAGCGTCTGGCCGCCGACTGTCGGGATGCCGATGCAGTTGCCGTAGGACGATATCCCCGAGACAACGCCGCTCATCGTATAGCGGTTTCTAGCATTGTCGAGGTTGCCAAAATGAAGGGAGTCCAGGATTGCGAATGGCCGCGCGCCCATCGTGAAGATGTCGCGAAGAATCCCGCCAACGCCCGTCGCCGCGCCCTGAAAAGGCTCGATGAACGACGGATGGTTGTGCGATTCGATCTTAAAGACGAGCGCGATATTGTCCCCAAGGTCGATAACGCCGGCGTTCTCGCCCGGGCCTTGTATGACCCGCTCACCGGTCGTCGGGAGCGTCCTAAGATATGGCTTGGAGCTCTTGTAGCAGCAGTGCTCCGACCACATGACCGAGAACATGCCGAGCTCCACGCGGTTGGGTGCCCTGCCAAGCCCCTCGACGATGCGCTCGTATTCGTCCTTCGTGAGGTTGTTCTCCTTCAGAATAGCTGAAAGCCGGGTCATATCATGCCCCATAGACGTTCGATGGCGCCGACACAAACTGCGCGATGGAATCGAAGATCAGCCTTCCGTCGGTTGCTCCCAACAGTTCGTCTGAAGCGCGTTCGGGATGAGGCATTAGCCCGAAGACGTTGCGTCTCTGATTGCATATCCCGGCGATGTTGAACATCGCGCCGTTGGGATTGGCGTCAGGCGTGCAATTGCCGTCCGCATCGCAATACCTGAGGACTATCTGCTTGTTCTCAACGAGCGACCTCAAACCGGCATCATCGACGTAGTAGGCGCCCTCGAAATGGCTTATGGGCATCCGCAAGACCTGCTTGGGTCTGCAAGCCGCGGTGAAGGGTGTGTCTGCCTGCTTCACGAGCAGGTCAACGAACCGGCAGATAAACCGCAAGTTTCGGTTTCGGACCATCGCGCCCGGCAAGGCGCCCATCTCGAGCAGAACCTGAAAACCGTTGCATATCCCAACCACAAGCCCACCGTCGTCAATGTATCGCTTCACAGCAGCGACGACGGGCGAAAACGCTGCTATCGCGCCCGTTCGCAGGTAGTCGCCATACGCAAAGCCGCCAGGCAGAATCACGCAACCAAAACCGTCTAGTTCGCTGTGCGGCGAATTATGCCAGACAAACTCCGCCTCGTAGCCCAATCCCTCGACCGCGGACTTCGTGTCGTGGTCGCAATTGGTCCCCGGAAACACAACTACCCCAAACCTGACTGTCAACTGGAATCCCCTTCAGAAGGAAATGGCCTCGGACCTTCTTTGCAGGACTGCGACTGAGGTATCTGTCCTAGCTCTTTTCCAAGAGCTCTACGCTGAAATCCTCGATGACGGGATTTGAAAGCAATCGCTTCGACATCTGCGTAAGAAGCGTCATGAGTTCCTCGTCGTCAAGGCCCTTGTCATTCAGCTTGATGTCGAACGCCTTGCCCTGCCGAACGTCCTGAACGAGTTCATACCCAAGCCCGTGCAGCGCCTCGTTTATCGTCCGCCCTTGTGGGTCAAGAACGTCCTGCTTCAGCCAAACGACAACCCTTGCTCTGCGCATATCGCTCCCCAATCGAAGGTCCATCAACTACAAAAGCACATTATATCCCGCGCCGCATCCGGTCAAGCAATTGCGGATTGCGGATTGCTGAGGCGAATCTGGAAAATCTCAGGGGTTGCCAGTAGGATACAATAGGTCTTTTGAGCCGCACGAAGTGGGAGATGAGATGGGACTTCAGAAAAGCCTTTTTGCCGAGTCCAGGCTAATTCCGAGATACTACCTTGACGACCCGCGGACGGAAGTTTATGTCGGAGACTGCCGCGAGGTGCTCGCTTACTTGCCTGAAAAAAGCGTCGATCTGATTTTCGCGGACCCCCCCTTCAACTGGAACGTTCCATACTCTGACTGGGACGACAACATGAAGCGTGAGGACTACCTCGAGTTCACGTATGAATGGCTGGACGCCTGCATCCGTGTCCTCGCGCCTCGCGGCTCGCTCTGGGTCAATATCCCCGACGACTGGGCCGCAGAGGTGGTGGTCTATCTGAAGGGCGCGAATGCAGGCGCAACCCGAGGCGAGCCGACGCAGTCGCCGAGCGGTCACGAAGAGCGAAGAGGCGAAGTTCGCCGCACAGCGAATGTGCCGTTGGCACTGATCAACTGGTGCGTCTGGCACTTCAGGTTCGGACAGTGCCGCGATTCAAGCTTCATCGTGTCCAAGGCTCATGTGCTCTATTTTGCACGCGACCGCAAGAAGCGAATTTGGAATGCAGACGCTATCTTGGAATCTTCCGACAGAGCGGCGCTCTACAATGACGCAAGAACCCGCAGGACGCGTAGGCCCGGTCTTCGTGTTCCGCTCGACGTCTGGTATGGCCCCTACCTCGGCCGGATACAGGGCAACAATAAGGAGCGACGGCCCGGCCATCGCAACCAGATCCCAGAGGTCTATATGCGGCGAGTGATCTCGGCCTGCTCAAACGAGGGCGACCTCATCCTCGACCCGTTCCTGGGCAGCGGCACAACCTGCACCGTGGCCCGAGCGCTCAACCGCCGCTCTATCGGCATCGAGTTCAGCGAACCAACAGCGAAATCCGCATTCGACCGTATCAAAGAAGGCGCGGTCAGAGTGGGCTCCGGCCGCGATCCCTTCGTTCTTTCACACCACTTTCGCGCATCACGCCGGCGAACACGCCGCAAACCGACCTATTCGTCTGGCACCGATTCGCGACGCGAACCCGTTGAACGTGAGACAAGCCAGGCGTAAAGCGCGCGACACGAGAGCGCACTCGGCGACTGGCTGACCGCCCTCTCAGTCTCGTCGATGACAAGCGCTCGTGTATCCTCATTGGCGAGGTGGCCGATTAGATAGCCAAAACCCGGTGAGGCCGGATCGAGGAACTTATACTCAAACTGATCCCGCACGTCTTGGAACCTCTCGCTGCCATCAACATAGACCGCGCAGTTGTCGTCCCAGAACACCAAATGCCAGCCGTTGTGGCGGTTCCACCAGTCGAGCAGTCTCCGCGCGGTGGGAGACCCCGGCGCCTGGGATGCAGCTCGCGCGGACTGAGCAGAGAACTCGCGGCCCCTCGAATCGTGCACGTAGTCCAAGATCGCGTAGTCGATTCCGTATTCATCCGCAATCTGCTCAAACGGCTCCTCAGCGAACTTCTGCCACAAGGCCTTGTGCACCACGTTTCGGCCGTCGATGAAGACCTTCCGCCCTGGATAGGTCCTGAAGATGATGTAGCCGCCAAACCTATGCGAGTTATACATACGGCCCAATATGTTGTGCTTGATGACGAAATCAACGCCGGCGGCGGGGTAGGCGCCGAGGTTCACGCCAACGCCGGGCACGAATGCGCCGTGATTGAGGAGAGTCACAGTCACGCAGATAGTAGCCAAAAGAGGTCCTGAGGCCAGGGCGATCTTGGCCGCCCGCGAGCGAGATGCGCCGCCCCGGGACAAGAGCGGCCATTGGGAGATTATTCGTCCGATGGCCGGCGTCGCGAGCAGGAAGAACATTGGGATGTATCGCCTCGCCAAGAGCACAAGGGCCGTGGCCAGTAGAATCTCTGCCGCGTCCGACAGCCGACATTTCCTGATGTTTATGAGAAACACAACCCAAACCGCGGCGAAGAGCACCCAGAATAGCTTGAAGCGCGCGTCTGGCGGCGTCCACTCCATGACCGAAATCCCACCGCCTGCGCCGTGTTCCTGAAGAGCATCAACCACAAAATTGAGAATGTGCACTCCGTATGGATTGATAATCAGCAAGCCGCTCGATATGAGCGCGACAAGAAGCAACCATCGCACGCCTCGGTCAACTCCCGGCTCCCGTCTTCTGCCGAATCTGGATGATACAACTCCGCAGCCAAGCCTCAGCCAGAGATAGGCCGGGCCTATGATGGCGCCGGCCTGCATGTTCGCCCATACGAACGTCAACGGCGGCAGCAGAACCAGCCACTTTCGCCGACCCGCGTCAAACAACTCGACGACAAGAATGACTGACGCAAGACCGAGGAAATTGACGACGTGCGGTC